>Ga0187852_1000889_pt1 | contig 30143 bp, 29 predicted proteins | sample June2016WEW_6_40_FD_134511 | JGI IMG/M metagenome (GOLD analysis project Ga0187852, IMG submission 134511) | Peatland microbial communities from SPRUCE experiment site at the Marcell Experimental Forest, Minnesota, USA - June2016WEW_6_40 | ecosystem: Environmental > Terrestrial > Soil > Wetlands...
CTTTTGGCCGTCCGCTTTGAAATGTAAATGGGCGAGCCGTTCATGTTTCAAAGCAACTCAAATTTTGGGCGGCGGTGGCGGCCCCGGCGTTTCGGTCTTTTGGAAGAGCAGGATGTAAAGGATGGGCAGAATGCCGACGGTGTTGAAGATGGCCAGGCAGATGAACCACGCCAGTTGGTTGTGGCGCGCACTTTTCCACAGGGCGATCAACTTCCATACTCCATCCCAGATCACCAGGAGGATTATCGCGATGACAAACACGACAAGCAAAGGACCTTTCATATTGTTTCGTTGGTTGATGGCATAGGTTGGTCAAGTCAGTTAATGAAATACCCCGCCGCCCGCCATTGGCCATCTTTTTCGAGCATGAACGTGACGGTTTCCACCGCGGATGGTTTGTTCTCGAACGCAGTGTCGAACTGCACCACAACGTATTGTCCATCGGGCGCGCCCGGAAGCGACGTGGCAAACTGGGCCTTTTTCACCTTGCGAGACGTCAGTTTGCCCAGCGGTTTGCGAACAATTTCCAAGGACGACTTCCACTTATCTTCCGTGACCGCACTCCGAAAAAAGGCGGACGCCTCCTGCCAGCTTTGGGCGTAATCGCCATGGTCTATCACCGTCAGCCACGTTTGGGCCGCCGAAGTTGCGGCCTTCTCCGCGACGGCATTATTTTCCGCGGCATGACCGGAAGCGGCGGCGGCCAGGAGGGCCGCACACAGCAATTTGACGAATGAGAATTGAGTCAGGTTGATTTTCATTTGGTTCCTTTATTGATGGTTTTGGTTGATCAAATCATTTGATGAAATACCCCGCCGCCCGCCATTGGCCATCCTTCTCCAGCATAAACGTGATGGTCTCAACCGCGGATTTTTTGTTGGTGAATGAAGTCTCGAACTGCATCAAAACGTATTGTCCGTCCGGCGCGCCGGGCATTTCTGTCATGTGTTCCGCCGATTTTAATTTGCGCGACACCAGATTCCCAAGAGGCTTGCGGAAAGTTTCCATCGAATTTGCAAAACTCTGTTCCGTCACTGCGCCTTGAACAATCGCCGAAGCTCGTTTCCAACTTTCGGAATAGCGCCCGTCATCAATGAGCGCCAGCCACGCTTGGGCAGCAGCGGCAGTCACCTCGGTGTTGTTTTTCATATCGGTGGCAGTTGAATTGGTCGAAGGCAAAGCAGCTGTACCAGCGGCGGCGGTCGGGAGACCGGTGGCGGGGTCAATTCGCGTCTCGCCGGGAGTCATTGGAAGGCCGGTCGCGGGAACAATCGCATGGCCGGCTGTACCGGGGGGAACAACGGGCAATCCGGTGTTGGGGTCAATGGTCCGGGAACCGCCATGGATCATTGGAAGACCCGTTGTGGGGTCAATGATCGTGGATGCGGATGAAGGCGAAGCTTTGAACTTTTGGACTTTTCCCTCCGCGTCGCTGATGGCGGATTGCAATCGCGGGTCGTCAAGAACCGCCACAGCCTCATCGTGGATTTTTTCCGCGTCCGCCTGGTGCCCGGTGCCGACGAGGATTTCGATCAACTGACGAACCTGCCGCACAAAAATATCCTCATGCATTTTTTTGGCAGCTTCCGTTGTGTCGGGAAGGCCGGCTGGCAGCGGATGTTCCTTGCGCGCTACCACGCTCCGCTGCTCCATTTGCCGCAATACGTCAAATTGGTGAAGGATCGTCGCAAATTTCGCCTGCGGATCGCTGATGTAGCTCAGGCAAAGTGCATATTCGCCTTTGCGCACGAGCAAATCTTCCGCAATTAAATAGCACTGCTGCGTCAATTGTGGGTCTTTCTCCTGAATTTGTTTGAACAGTGTGTAAGTGGCGTCTTCATCTTGCAACTCGTGGTTGATGTCCGCCACCTCTTGAAACAAAGAAGCGTAGCCACCGCCCTCAGAAAATTTCCGCGTGTCCTGGTCGCGAATTTCCAACAGCGCCTGCCTCGCCTTGGGATAACGCCGGCCAAGTTCGGCCCAGTTCATGATGCCGAAAGATAAACGGACTGGATTGGCCTCCCCATATTGCAACGCATGATTGAAATACCAGATTTGCCGTTGCAATGCCTCTTCGTAACGGCCTTGCTCCATCAGGGCCTTCACCTCGCCCAGGACTTTCTGCAAATCAGGTTTCTCACCCGGTGCGAGTGTGGGCGACCAGGTTTCGGCGGAAGCAGGTGCATTTGTAATCCAGCTTGCTTTGCTTTCTTCCAGCGCTTCAGCCTTGGTGCCGAAATAAAGCGCCGCAATGGGCTCACCATCGGCATACATCGAGACATGCGGCAGCCCCGGAACGAGATGGGAATGAATCAATTCAAAATCGCCCCGCCCTTTGGAAATTTGCATCCGCTGTTGTGAATCTTCCGGAACCCGCATGTTCGTTGAAGTGGTGATATAAAACGCGAGTTCCGCCTCGTCAGTGCTGACGAGGTTGTAATGGCCTTTGACCACCATCCGGTTGGTGGATCGCTCCACGGAGGTGATTTCAATGGAATCGCCTTTGGGAAACCAAGCCTGACCGATGTAATCGGATTTGATTGGATGGGATTGGTGGGCATGCAGAACTCCCAAATAAACCGCCAACACAAAGGCGATTGAACCCCCGATCAGCATGGGTCTCAGCAAGGATTTTATCGCCCCCAATGCTTCAGGCGTTTTGACCTTTTTTGCCCGACGGATGCGGAACAATAATTCCACCGAACTCACCGGTAGAAAACTAAAAAAACACCAATTATAATAATGCCACGCCTTGTCATTTGGGCCAAAGAAATGGTCATTCAGGAGTAAAAAGAAAAAGCCGGCAAACACAATCAGCCAAATCCAGCCTATGGCTCTGCTGAAGGGAGTGGTTGGCAAAGCGGCAATCGTTCCGAGTCGGCTCTGAATTTTAGATGGAGCGGATTCATCCCGCCCGGCGGCACTGCTGCCAGGCGTTGTCGCGATCGTCTCGACCTGCGTTTTGAATGCGCTGACCTGCTGAAAACGGAGTTCGGGTTTCTTCTCCAGCGCACGCAGCACCACTTTATCGAGGCGCACGTCAATTTGAATCCCGCGTGTGCGGGACGACGGCGGATCTATTGGTTTGCCGGGCAGTTCGCCTGTGAGCATCTGGTAAAACACCACGCCCAGCGCATAAATGTCCGCGCGATGGTCCACCTCGTTGGGATGGTCCACCTGTTCCGGCGCCATGTAATTCGGCGTGCCCATGACTTTGCCGGCACCGGTCAGCGCATCGGTAGGGCGCGTCACTCCGTGCGCGCCGTCGTCCTCCTGCGTACCAGCGGCGGGCAGAGGACTGCCCGCCCTACCTGACTCACCCACCAGTTTCGCCAGACCAAAATCCGCCACCTTCACCCGCCCGCGGCGGTCGAGCAAAATGTTCTCCGGCTTGATGTCGCGGTGGACGATGCCCTGGTCGTGCGCGAACTGGAGCGCGTCGCAGATTTGCGGGACGATGGCCAGCGCCTCGCGCGGTGCGATGCGCCCGGCACGGAGCAGTTGCCGCAGGTTCACGCCGTCCACGAATTCCATGAGGAAGAAGTAAAGCGGTTGAGGGTTGAGGGTTGAGGGTTGAGAGCCGGATGCAGGCGCTTGGTAGGGCGCGTCACTCCGTGCGCGCCGTTGGGAGTCATCGCCACCAGCGGCGGGCAGGGGACTGCCCGCCCCACCTTTGCCACCAACCTGCCCAAACTCATACAGCGTGACGATGCCGGGATGATTCAGCTTCGCGAGCGCCTTGGCTTCGCGCGCGAAGCGGCCGGCGAACGCGGCGTCATGGCCGATGCCGGGCGGAAGAATTTTCAAGGCGACAATGCGCTCCAATTGTTTTTGCCGCGCCTTGTAAACCGCGCCCATGCCGCCCTTGCCGATGAGTTCGAGGATTTCGAGCTGCGGGAACAACGGCGCGAGTTCGGCCACCGGCGGCGGCTGGAACGGTGGCGCCTGCCCGCCCGTGGCAGTCTCGTCGGCGCCCTGTTTCAGGAGGCAGGCGGGGCAAAGTCCGGCCAGCGCGCCAGCCGGCAGCGGCGTGCCGCATTGCGGACATTTCGGGATGTCTGACGGGGTCATTTTGGTGCCACTCATACACCCAATCCAGAAGCAAATCACGACGGATGTTACGGGGATTCTTTAGAAACCACGAAATACACGAACCACATACCTGTATTTCGTAGTTAACTTCACCGCAGCCGAAATCCGCCCCGAAACACCACTTCCGCCACCGTCACAATCAAAAAAACGGCGCTCACCAGTGCATTCAGCCTGAAGAACGCGAGATTGATCCAGTTCAAACTGCGGCGGCGCGCAATCCAATGTTCCAGCACGAGGCAGCCGACGATGATCATCCAACCGACGAGGTACGCGAGGCGAAATCGGCAGAGCAAACCGAAGGCGAGCAGCAGCCCGCACATCACCATGTGCGCGAGAAACGCCGCCTGCAGCGCATTCTTTTGTCCCCACGCCACAACGAGTGAGTGCAGCCCGTGCGCTTTGTCGAACTCATAATCCTGAAGAGAGTAAATGATATCGAAGCCCACGAGCCACAACACGACGGCCAGCGCGAGAACGATCGGCTGCAGGCCAACACGCGCTGCCTGTTCCCAAGCCCAAAAGTTCTCGGATGACGAGAACATGCCTGCGGGTGACGCAAAGCCGAATTCTCCTTTCACTGCCAGCCACGCGCCCACGGGTGCGAGCGCCAGGGCCACGCCGAGAAAAAGGTGCGTGTAATCCGTGAACCGTTTGGTAAGCGAATAAAAACAAATCACCAACAGCGCGACCGGCGACAAATAAAAACACAGCGGATTCAGGAGATGACTAACGGCGATCAAACCTGCGCCGCTTAACAGGCAAAGCATCCAGGCGCTGAACAAAGAAATCTGGCCGGTGGGCAAATGGCGGTTGGCCGTGCGGGGATTCAGCGCGTCGGACTTGCGGTCCACGATACGGTTGAAGGCCATCGCGCACGTTCGCGCGCAGACCATCGCCGCAAGAACCAGTCCAAACGTCCGCCAACCCGGCCAGCCGCGATTATCGCGCGCGGCGACGGCCATGGCCGCCAGCGCGAAGGGCAGGGCGAAGACCGTGTGCGAAAACCGGACAAACGAGCCCCACTTTTTAATTAAGGAAAACATTTTTTTAACCACGGATGAACACAGATGGACACGGATGTGGGGAAAATTATCAGTCGGTAGGGCGCGTCACTCCGTGCGCGCCGTGCTTGGTGTTTTGACGGGCGGCGGGCAGAGGACTGCCCGCCCTACCAATAAATCCGTGTTTATCTGTGTTCATCCGTGGTTACTCTTTTTCTTCGGCCCAGCGCGGCGCGAGCTTGTTCGGCACGCCGAGATGATCCAACACGCGCGCTACAACGGTATCCACGACATCCTGGATGGTTTTCGGGCCGGCGTAAAAACCCGGGTTCGCCGGCAGAATCACCGCGCCCGCCAGCAGCAGCAGTTCCATGTTCTTGACGTGAACGAGGCTCAACGGCGTTTCGCGCGGAACAAGGATCAGTTTTTTCCGCTCCTTCAACACCACGTCCGCCGCGCGCAGCAAAACGTCCTCGCTGTAGCCGTGCGCGATGCGGCCCATCGTGCCCATCGTGCAGGGAATGACCACCATCGCGTCCGGCGGGTTCGAGCCGCTGGCGAACGGTGCGTTCATGCTTTTGACGTTGTGCGTCTTCACACCGTCGGGCAGGCGCAGGCCGCCGGGCAATTCCTCGGCGATGACCTGCGGCGCGTAATTGCTCATCACGACGTGGATTTCATGCGCGCGAGGATCCAAATTATCGAGCAGACGTTGCGCGTAAAGCGCGCCGCTGGCTCCGGTGATGGCAACGAGTATTTTCAATCAAAGGCGTTTGTCGCTGGCAAATTATGACCGAATCCCATGTTGCGGACAAGCCGCGCGCGAGAATCGTCCTCGTTCTCGTCCTCGTCCTCGAAACCGGCGATACGATTACGAGAACGAGGACGATTGGGAATTTATCAAAACAGCTTGAGTCCGGTTTCCCCATCCGCACAATGGCTGCGTGTCCAAGTCACTGGCAATCATATTCGTCACGGCGATTTTTTTGGCGGGATGTGCCACCACACCAAACCCGCCGGAAGAAGTCATTTCGTCGCCGCCGGTCATGTCCAATGAGGCATCTTCATTGAACTGGTCGGATGCCAACCTCGTTAAAAAATTCTCCGCCTCACGGGCAATCAGGATGGGAACGCCGGCAGCCCGGACCAGTCCGTCACCCGCCGCGCCGGTGACGACGTGGACTTCGCTCAATCGCTGGGCCGCTGAAAACAAGATCGGCCAGCCGCATTTGATATCCCGCACGCCCGTGGCCACATACGCCGTTGGGACGGCGAACGGCACGATGGTTTTGGACATCGGCAGCCGCGACGCGACCTGGAACGGCACGGAAATTCAACTCGGTTTCGCGCCGGAATTCATTGACGACCAGGTTTTCATCCACGGCCTCGATTTGCAGAAAAATCTCGAGCCTCTTTTGCGCGGATCACCGCTGGCGTTTGGCAATCGCGTCATCGTGATTGACCCCGGCCATGGCGGCTCAAATGTCGGCACGCATAGCGTTCTCGACGGGCGGTTTGAAAAGGAATTCACGCTCGACTGGGCGTTGCGGCTCGCGCCGCTGCTGGCGACGAACGGCTGGCAGGTTTTTCTGACCCGGACCAATGACATGGACATTGCCTTGTCCAACCGCGTCATGTTTGCCGAGGCGCATCACGCGGACTTGTTCATCAGCCTGCATTTCAATTCGACTCCCGATCGCAATAAAAAAACCGCGGGCCTTGAAACCTATTGCTCCACCCCGGCGGGAATGCCTTCCAGCCTGACGCGCGATTATGCCGATACCTGGTCGCAATATTTTCCGAACAACAGTTTTGACGCGCAGAATCTGCAACTGGCCGTGCTCCTGCACACCGCGTTGCTGCGCGCGAGTGACGAAGACGATCGCGGCGTGCGACGCGTGCGGTTCATCGGCGTGCTGCACGGACAACGCCATCCCGCCGCGCTCATTGAAGGCGGTTATTTGTCGAATCCGCACGAGGCGAAGCGGATCGAAAATCCGGCTTTTCGTCAAAAGCTCGCACAGGCCGTCGCCGACGCGCTGAAATGAAAAATGCGGGATCCATTTTGGTGACCGGTGGAGCTGGATTTATTGGTTCCCATCTGGTCGAGCGTCTGCTGGCCGAGGGCAAAACGGTCGTCGTCATTGACGATCTTTCCACGGGCAGTCTAGAAAATTTGCGCACGGTCAAATCGCATCCGCGCCTGCGCGTGGTCCAATCGAAAATTTCCGCGTGCGCCGGACTGCCGGAACTGGCCGCAAACGCCGAATTCATTTTTCATCTGGCGGCGACGGTCGGCGTCGAACTGGTGGTAAAATCCGCGTTGAGCATTTTGGAATCGAGTTTTCACGAGACGCAGGTTTTGTTGCGGGCCGCCGCGGCCAGACGCACGCCGCTGCTGCTCACTTCGACCTCGGAGGTTTACGGCAAGAGCCAGAAGCCCGCGTTTGGTGAGGACGACGATCTGCTCATCGGCCCGCCCGGGCAATCGCGCTGGAGCTACGCGTGCTCGAAACTCACCGACGAATTCCTGGCGCTGGCTTATGCGCGGGAAAAATCGCTGCCGGTCATCATCGCGCGGCTGTTCAACACCGTCGGCCCGCGTCAGACCGGTCGCTACGGCATGGTGCTGCCCCGTTTTATCGCGGCGGCCAAAAAAAGCCAACCCCTGAAAGTTTTCGGCGATGGGGCACAAACGCGTTGTTTCTGCCACGTCGGTGACGCGGTGGAGGCGCTGGTGCGGCTGCAAAAAAGTGGCTGCGACGCCCTCGTCGCAGGAGGGAAAGGCGACGCCTCGTCGCCGTCCGTTTTTCGCGCGACGCGGGCGTCGCGGCCACCTGTATTCGGTGAAATTTTCAACGTCGGCGGGACGGAAGAAATCAGCATCCTTGAACTCGCGCGGCTCGTGGTGAAAACTCTCGGCTCGAAATCAAAAATTGAACTCGTGCCGTATGCAAAAGCCTATGCGCCTTCGCCCAAGGGCTTCAGCATCACAGGCGCGCCGGGCTTCAATGACATGCGCCGCCGTAAACCGATGGTGAAAAAGCTTGAGCGCTTCGTGAAGTTTCGTCCGCGCACGCCGCTGCGCGAAATCATCCGGCTGACAGCGGGGTGAAAAGTTTAGTTGAAGGACTTTATTGCCAAAATTTCCACCAAGGCCATGGTTTGCTTCTTTGTTTGGTTTCTTCGAGATCCTGCTTTCGTGCAGCTTCGAAAACTTCAGCTACTGTTATTTTGAAACACTTGTCAGATTTACCCGCCTTGACATCTTGACGCCCAAGCTCGTAAAATATTTGAAAGTCCTCTAAATCCTTGCCTGTTAATGAGGCATTAGTCCTGACGAGTGCGACAACACTTTGATTGAGAGCGTCTTCAGAAAATGGATAAAACATATTCGTTGCTTCCCAAAATGTGTGCCGTACCCCCGTAACCATAATATAAATAATTGGCCCCTCCTTCTGATCGAAGTCGACACGAGCGACTGTTAGTACTGCACTCGGCAATTCATTGGTAGGTGTGTGAAAAGCCCAAACCTGTCCTGATAGGAACCGTGAAGTAGTTGCGGGAACTTTCGTTGGTGAGCGTGAACATGACGCGCAGCAAAGCACCGCAATCATGCACATAACAATGACCAGTTTCATGGCATGAAAGCATTTCGTATTTAAGTTTCTGCCCAGCACCATCGGTGCGGCATCTTTGTAGCACCAAAACCAAATCCATCTCAAGCCCCATCGGGGCGGCATATTCTGAAGATATCGCTCCTGACGGAGCTAAAATACGCTGTCTGTTTTCTACAACGATGCCGCGCCTACGGCGCTAAAATTTGACGCCTTCGCGCTTTAACAATTCGCGCTTCCAATTCAATCCGCCGGAGAAGCCGCCGAGCTTTTTGTTCGCGGCCAGCACGCGGTGACACGGCACAAAAATCGGAATTGGATTCGCACCGCATGCGCCGCCAACGGCCCGAACGGCCTTCGGTTTGTCCACGGCGCGGGCAATTTCACCGTAACTTTTAGTTTGGCCACGGACGATTTTTCGCAACAGGTTCCAAACCTTCCGTTGAAACGTCGTGCCGCTGGACAAATCAAATGGCGGAAATTTCCCGGGCGAACGTCCGGCGAGAACATTTTTTAACGCGGCAACGGTCGCCTGATGCCAGCGGCGGACTTCGGTAGGGACATCGCGTTGCGATGTCCGGACGCCGCAGCGCGGCGTCCCTACCGGCGGAAAATCCAGTTCAGCCAGTCCTTTTTTCGAATAGCGTGTGATGAATTGACCGGCGCACGTGGAGACCGGCAGTTCGACCAATGGAGTTTTCATTCAATGATTGTGCACAATGACCCACAGGACGCAGAGCAGCACGAGGAGCAGCGCGGCGGCAAAAAAGATGAAGCGGTTGCGCGCAACGCGCTTCTCGTAGCGCATCGGACGGAGGCCATGCACGCCACCGGCGGCCAGATAGGTGACGAGCCGCGGATTGCTGGTGGTCGGCCGGCGGAAATGGTTCCGGAGGCGATTGAAGAGTGCCGGCAAATCGTATTTACGCACGCCGAGTTCGTTGAACTGATCGGGTGTGGCGGTTTCATCGGGGTCTCGCAGTGGGTTTACCTTTTCAAAAACCGGCTCCTGCGCAGGTTGAGGCGGCGGGGACGGGGCTGGTTCGTGCGCGCGAGTGATGGTCGCACCGTGCGGAATAGCGGTGGAACGCAGGCGCGGAGTGGGCGTGCGCTGAAGTTGCGCATCGAGCTTTTGGATTTCGGATTCGAGCGCGGCAATCTGGTCGGTGAGCGCGCGCGAACGGTCGGAAATCGGATCAACTTTTTTCTTCGCGGACGCCATACGACAATTTCAGTGCCGCATCAAAACGGCAACCAGCACACCCAAGGCAATCAGCACCAGCGGCCAGGTCATCGCCAGACCGAATTTGCACAACTCGCCAAAACTGGCATTGGCGAACGGTGACATGGCGGGCGCCGAGATGGTTTCGGTTTCGGATTTTTCCTTCGCCTCGCCGTCCAAGACGGAAAATTTGAGTCGCGCGGCATTCCATTCCATGCGCGCGTTTTCGATGGTGGTGAGGCCGCGGGTGAGTTCGATGCTGAAATTGTCCTTTGTCCACGTTTCGTCGTGGATGGCCTGGATTTTATCGAGCGCGTCCCGAAAATCGGTGACGGTCTTGACCATTTGCTCGGCGTCGCGGCGGGCATTGAACTCGGCCTCTTCGAGCAGGCCGAGGCCGCGCGTGAGATGGTGAATCATTTCCTGGCGGCCGGTTTGAAATTCCGTCTGGCGCCGGCGCAATTCCTCGAGCGCGGCGCGTTCGCGCTCCAAATCATCCTGCGCGTGTTTCAACTCGGCGAGTTTTTGCTGCGCCTCGACGACCTTGCGATCCACCTCGTCGCGCGTCGGCGCGCGGAGCGGGTCGTTGGGTGCGGGCGTGCCGTAAGGCGATTTGTGCGCTTGAAAGTCGGTGTCCACAAACTCCGTTGCATCGTAATCAGAAGCCATGTGGCGACTTTAGTCCCGCGGCGCGAAAGTGTAAAGTGGTGTTTGCGCTTGTCAGCGAGGAGAGCGAGTCCTAAAGTGCGCCCGTCAGTGACGCAATTTGAACTTTTGACATGATTGAGCTGATTCAGTTTCCGTGGAGTCCGTTCTGCATTGTTCAGCGGCGCATCCTGGAATTTGCCGGAGTCCGCTTCAAAATCATCAACATCCCTTCGCAGGACCGCTCGCTCGTTTGGAAACTGACCAAACAGCGTTATTACGGCGTGCCGATCATCAAGGATGGCCGGAGCGTGGTTTTTGAAATCAATGAAGACTCACAGGTCATTGCCAAATACCTTGATGAGGAACTCGAACTCGGCCTGTTTCCATCCCAATGGCGCGGGGTCCAGTCCATCCTCTGGCGCTGCATTGAAAATGAAATCGAGGGCTCGACGTTCCGGTTGAATGATGTTTATTGGAAGGAAAACGTACCTGCGCCGGAGCAACTTGATTTTCTGCGGTTCAAGGAGCGCAAGTTTGGCCGCGGCTGCATTGACCAATGGCGCAAGGAGCAGAAATTCTGGCTAAAACAGTTGGAAGAGCGGTTGATCCCTTTCGAAATCATTTTGACGCATCAACCGCATTTGCTGGATGACCGTCCGCGTTTTGTGGATTTCGACCTGTTCGGGATGCTCGAAAATTTTCTCTACTCCGGCCATTACCATCTGCCCAAACAGCACCAACAAATCCGGGAATGGCACCGCCGGATGAAGGCCGTCAAACACACCGATTTCAGCGCGTGAAAAATTACATCATTGACACCAACGTCCTCCTTCACGATCCCAATTCCCTGTTGAGCTTCGCGGACAACCACGTCCTGATTCCCATTGAAGTCATCGAGGAAATTGACCGCTTCAAGCGCGAGTCCAGCGAACTGGGCCAGAATGCGCGCAGCGTGTCGCGGATGCTCGACGGTTTCCGCGGCGAGGGCAGCCTGAGCGAAGGCGTGAAATTGCCCAACGGCGGCAAATTACAAATCGCCTTTCAAAAGAACGGCCACGTCAACGGCGACGCTCACGTCAACGGCAACAGCGTGGACAGCCGGATTCTTTCGCTCGCCGCGAACATTCAAAAAGCGCAGCCGAAAAACCCGACGATCCTCGTCAGCAAGGACATCAACCTCCGCATCAAGGCCGACGCGCTGGGTTTGCAGGCCGAGGATTACGAAACCGACCGCGTGTTCATCACCGACCTTTACACCGGCGTGATGGGAATGGCCGTCGCCACGAACAAAATGGCCGCGTTCCGCGCCAACGGCGAACTGGGCCTGGACTCCGGCAAACAATATTTTCCGAACGAATACTGCACGCTCATCGACGAAACGAATCCCAAACGCACCGCGCTGACCAAGGTGGACGCCACCGGCACGAAACTGGTTCCCATCATTGACTGCCGCGAGGGCATCTGGGGCATCAAGCCGCGCAACCGTGAACAGCACTTCGCCTTTGACGCGCTGCTCGACGACCGCGTTAAACTCGTCACGCTCATGGGCAAGGCCGGCACTGGAAAAACGTTGCTCGCCATGGCCGCCGGATTGAAGCGCACCGTAATCGACCGCGAATTCCGCCGGCTCGTCGTTGCGCGCCCGACCATTTCCATGGGCAAGGAACTCGGCTTTCTGCCCGGGTCGCTCGAGGAAAAACTCGCGCCGTGGATGCAGCCGATTCACGACGCGCTCGAAATGCTGAGCGACCTGAATATGGGTCACGACCATCGCCGCAGCGGCGATCTGATGCGCTCCGGCAGCATCGTCGTTGAGGCGCTGAGCTACATCCGCGGCCGCAGCATCGCCAACCAGTTCATGATCATTGACGAGGCGCAAAACCTGACGCCGCTCGAGGCCAAGACCATCATCACGCGCGTCGGCAACGGCACCAAAATCATCTTCACCGGCGACCCGTACCAGATTGACAACCCCTACGTGGACTCGTCATCGAATGGATTTAATTACATCGTCAGCCGGTTCCGCAGCGAAGCCATTGCCGCGCACATCGAATTGCAAAAGGGCGAACGCTCTGAACTCGCCGAACTGGCCGCCAACATTTTGTAGATTTTGTCAGTTGACAAACGGCCGTTGCGGTCGAAATTCCTAGCAGAGCTGGATTGGGCGCTAAGGGCGTCTTCAGCGGGAAATTATGATCTCAAACGAGCGACCATCACCTTACGGACGGGCTCCTTATGGGCAGCCCAAACCGCCGGTCAACGAAGACACGCTGAAGAGCGAGAAGATTCAAATCGAGCGCAAAACCTTCGTTTTCACGCTCAAGGAAAATCCGCGCGGCCGGTTCCTGCGTATCACCGAAGACGTCGGCGGGCGGCGCGACACCATCATCATCCCGTCCACCGGTTTGGAGGATTTCAAAAAGCTCCTCGAAGAAATGGTGAAAGCGTCGAACGAAATACCAACGAAGAGCAACCCGCAGGAGATGACGTAAGGAGACCCTGGTTTTTCGAAACGAGCCTCCTGCCGGCGACTCTTACAAATTTTTTCGGGTGGTTTTCTTCCTCAATTTCACCCGCGCCGCGTCGCCCCAAAGACCTTCCAAATCGTAACGCTCGCGCGCGTCCTGCCGCATGATGTGGACAATCACATCAAAAAAATCCAGCACCACCCATGCGCCATGCACCGTGCCGTCCACCGCGCGCGGCCGCACGCCGTGCTCCTCGCGCAACTGGTCGGTGATTTCGTCCACAATCGCGCGCAAGTGCGGTTCGCTCGTGCCGGACGCAATCACAAAATAATCCGTCACTGACGACAGATCATGCACGTCGAGGATGACAACGTTTTCCGCCTTTTTGTTGTCCGCGAATTCGCGGCAAAGCCGGGCAAGTTTTCTGGAATCCATATTCGCCGGGAGAATTTAACCACGGATGGGCACGGATGGACACGAATAAATTTTTGGGCCTGAAATCCTCCTCGTTTTCGTCCTCGTCCATCGTCCCCGGTTGTTCGAGTACGAGAACGACCCGGCTTCGCTGTGCTTCCGTCTTCGCACTGCTACGCCGGGACAAGCCGCCGCGGCAGGGGAGGAGGAGGATCGGTCAAAGATAAAGCCGGCTATTGCGAATGGCTTCCGCCACGGGCGGCGGCACGAGATGGTCAACCGGCAAACCCGCCTTCACCCGGGCGCGGATTTCCGACGATGACACGCCCAGCGGAAAACCCTTGAGCATTCGTCCGCGAAACGGTGGCGGGAAATTCGCCGTCGCCCCGCCCGGTCGCGGAATCGCGACAAATTCCGCGAGTTTCGCCAGTTCACCGGCTTCGCGCCATTCGTTGAGCTTCGCCGCGTTGTCGGCGCCGATGAGATAAAACAATTGCGCCTTCGGGAATCGTTTCACGAAGTCGCGCAGGGTTTCGACGGTGTAGGAAACGCCGCCCCGACGAATTTCCTGGTCGTCCACTTCACAATTCGTTTTGCCCGCGAGCGCGAGCCGCAGCCATTGCCGGCGGGCGGATGCCGGCGCGGGCCGGCTTTCCGGCTTGAACGGCGATTGCGCCGCCGGAATGAAAAACAGCCGGTCCAGGCCCAGTTCCTCCACCGCCGCCTGCGCGACGAGCAGGTGGCCCAGATGGACCGGGTCAAACGAACCGCCAAATAAACCGATTTTCATTTATTCTGGAGGGCACTACTTCGTCAGTGCCCCATTCAATTATATCGAGGCATCGACGAAGCGATGCCTTCCAAAGTCTGCTTCGTCAGTGCCCTGATTTCATTTATCGTGCCAAACCAGGACATTCGATTCACCTGCATAAGGCCAATCTTCCGGCCTTGTCGCAAGGCCTTTTCGCACGGGGTTCCGCCAAACATAATCCCATTTCTCAGAATAACTCTCGCCGCGCCGCAATTGTGTGTCCCAAAAATCAAGCTGCCAGACGGGTTGTTCGTCGGGTCGCGGCCAGCGTAAAGAAACCTGACTCTTCCAAAACTTCATCCAGCACCTTAAGCTCACCGACAAATCACGCGGTGCGCAGAAAAAGTGAATATGGTCGGGCATGATGACATAACGTCCAACCCGCCACGTATCCGCCTGTTTCCAGGTGGAGAGAATAACGTTTGCTGCATCCGTTTTGGCAAGGATGGGTTTTCGTTGGTGGGCGTTGACCGTGACAAAGACAATAACAACTTGATTGCCTCGTTGAAAAACCGGCTGGTGAACGGGATGTTTGCGCCCGATTTCTCCGTGTGATTGCAATCCCGGCATAATTTTTAGTTGGGGCACTGACGAAGCAGTGCCCTCCAAATTTTTAACAGCACCGCCGCACACCGTTGAATCGCTGTTCCGTGGCTGCAACGTAAATCTGCTGCGCGGTCGCGGGATGACATTCGCAAACCGCCTGCGCCTGTTGATGCGCGCGTTCCAGATGCGATTCGCCGGACCATTCCTTCGCCAATGCCAAAGCCAGCGCCGCTGTGCCCGCGATGTGCAACGGCCGGCCTTCGGCCACGGCGTAATCCGGCAACCAGACCGGTTCCGTCTCGTGCAACACCGCCGGTTTGCGCCGCGACAGCAGCAAAAACCACTCGCGCATGCTTAACAAAACAATCGCGATGACGAGAGCCAGAAAAATTCCGGCGACGGTGGCGTCGAGGAGGTTATTGAACCGGAGCGTGCGGTTCGCGTGCAACGCCTTTTGAGCGGCGTCCATGGCGGCCACATCGCCCGCAGCGTTTGCATTGTCGAGCGCCTTTTGCAGGGTGGGTGTTTTTTCGGCCAGCATTTGCGCCTGCGCCAGAAATCCGATGCGCGGGTCGGGATGGAAGATTTTTTCCACGCCGGCAGTGAAGGTCACCGCTACCAGCCAGATGAGGGGAATCAACGTGATGAGGACGAGGCACGATGAACGTAGGACAGGCGTCGCGCCTGTCTCAAATTTCATGCCCGCGCCTTGCGCGCCGTTCTTCAAGTCAGAGGCAGGCGAGACGCCTGCGCTACTTTTTTGCAACTGCATTTTCAAAATGATGGTCGTGGCCAGGCACAGTGCGATGGCGGCGAGCATCTGGTTGGCGATGCCGAACAGCGGCCAGAGCGAGTTGACGCCGCCCAGCGGGTCGCGCACGCCTTGAATCAAAAAGCATCCCCACGCGCCGACCATCAGCGCGGCGGCAACCGGCGTGGCGAGGAAATTTTTCGGATCGCCGAGCAGTTTCCAGGCGCGGCCAAGGATGCTTTGCAACAGGTAACGTCCCACGCGCGTGCCGGCATCAACCGTGGTCAGGATGAACAGGGCCTCGAACATGATGGCGAAGTGGTACCACAGATCGAGCCCGCGACCGTTGACGGCCTTGGAAAAAATGTGCGCCATGCCGACCGCCAGTGTGGCCGCACCGCCGGTGCGGCCGAACAGGGTTTTCTCGCCCAGTCCATTCGCGAGCGAATCCATTTGTTCCACCGTCACGGGAAAATTGAGCGCGGAAACTTTCGCCACGGTCGCGGTGGGATCACCCTTGACGTTCATGCTGAAATAGACGCCGGGTTCCAATGCGCAGGCGGCGATGAGCGCCATGATGGCCACGAATGATTCGCAACACATCGCGCCATAACCAATGGGCCGTGCATAACCTTCACGAGTGATGAGCTTGGGAGTTGTGCCACTGGCGATGAGGGTGTGAAAACCGGAAATCGCGCCACATGCGATGGTGATGAAGCAGAACGGAAAGATTTTTCCAGCGACGACCAGGCCGGAACCGTCCGTGAACTGCGTCAACGCGGGCATTTGCAAATTGGGCAACACGAGCAGGATGCCGAACGCGAGCGCGAAAATGGTGCCGAGCTTCATGAACGTGCTCAAATAATCGCGCGGCGCGAGCAGCAACCACACCGGCAGGCTGCTGGAGATGACGCCATAGCCAATGATGATCCAAGCGATGGTAATGTCGCGCAGGCCGAAGAACTGCGACCAGTGCGGACTCTGGTAAACCAGCTTGCCGCCCCACACCGCGAGCAGCAGGAGCGTAACGCCGAAGGTTGAAGCTTCCAGAATCTTTCCGACGCGCACAAAGCGCATGTAACAGCCCATCAACAGCGCGACGGGAATGGTCGCGCCAACGGTGAAAATGCCCCACGGACTTTCCGCGAGCGCTTTGACAACCACGAGCGCGAGGACCGCTAGCAAAATCACCAGAATGGCCAGGATCGCCAGCACTGCGATGAAACCCGCCGGAGCATTCAATTCCTCCTTCACCATCTGGCCGAGCGATTTGCCATCGCGCCGGATCGAGCAAAACAAAATGACGAAGTCCTGCACCGCGCCGCCGAGCACGACGCCGATGAGAATCCACAGCGTCCCCGGCAGATAACCGAATTGTGAAGCGAGCACCGGCCCGACCAGCGGTCCCGGCCCGGCAATCGCCGCAAAATGATGGCCGAAGACAATCCATTTGTTCGTCTTCACGAAATCCCGGCCGTCGTCGTGAACGACGCACGGCGTGGCGCGGCGGTCGTTGAGTGCCAGCACGCGCGCGGCAATCCATTTGGAGTAAAACCGGTAGCCGATGGCGTAGGTGCAGACCGCCGCGATGAGAATATAGGCGGAGTTGACCGGCTCGCTCCGGCGAAACGCCAGCGTGGCATACGCGGCCGCGCCGGCCAAGGCGAGCAGGAGCCAGAAAAGTGAAGCCAAAACCTTTTTCATGCCGGATGGTTTGCCGCAAATTTACGATTTACGATTTACGATTTACGAGAGTAAAGTTTGCGCATGCGCAAATCGCAAATCCAAAATCCGCATGACCCGTCACTGCCATAACTGCGGCGAGGAATGGACACTGACCGGCCAGCCGGGGCGCGGCGAAACCTGTATGAAATGCCGGGCCGACCTGCGCGTCTGCCTGAACTGCGCGCACTACGACCCGCGCGCGGCCCAGCAATGCCGCGAGCGCCGGGCCGAGCCGGTGCTGGAAAAGCACATGGGCAATTTCTGCGAGTATTTTGAGTTTGTCCGCCGGATCTGGACGCCAAAAACGGCAGGTAATTCCCGTGAGACCGCGGCGCGCGAGCAGTTGAAAAAATTGTTTGGCGACTGAAGCACGATGCAGGTTAGCATTGGCGCATGAAAGTCAGCGGATTCACTTTTCTGCGCAACGGACAGAAGCTCGGTTATCCATTCGTCGCATCCATCCGCTCCATTTTGCCGATCGTGGATGAATTCGTCGTGGCGCTCGGCCCGTGCGACGACGACACGGAAAAAATGGTGCGCGACATCGGCGACCCGAAAATCCGCATCATCCCGACGCAGTGGAACGAGCGCATCCGCAGCGATTATTCGGTGAAAGGCTTTGTCTATGGCCAGCAAAAATCCATTGCGCTGTTCAACTGCACCGGCGACTGGGCGTTTTATCTCGAAGCGGACGAAGTGCTGCACGAAAACGACCTGACGAAAATCCGCGCGGCGATGGAAAAATATTTGGACGACGAACGCGTGGAGGCGCTGGCGTTTGACTACCTGCATTTTTACGGCAACGCCAACACCATCGCGTGGTCGCCCGGCTGGTATCGCAGCGAGGTGAGGATCATCCGCAACACGATTCCCGCGTGGTCGAGCGAGGCTTTGTTTTTCAACGTGGTTGACGGGCATAAAAAATCGCGCCACCCCCGCGCAGCGCAAACGGGCGCGACGATCTACCATTACGGCTGGGTGCGCAGCGAGGCCGAAATGAATTTGAAAACCAAGGAGGTGGCCCGATTCTGGTCCGAAAGCCCGGTCCCGACGGTGGACTATCGCCAGGTGGACGCCGCGACGCTGCGGCGTTTCACCGGCACCCACCCAGGCATCGTGCAGAACTGGCTGCCGAAAGCCGATGGAATTTTCCGCGCCGACCCCAATCATAAATTGACTTCCCGCGAAAAAAAACACCGGCTGATGCTGAAGCTGGAGAGAATTTTCGGCGTGCGGTTCAGCAAGAAACACTACCGGGTGATTGGCTGAACCAAGCCATCAGTCAATGGGAATGGGAACCGTGGCCAGATCATGCCAGTTTCCATAGAAGTCTTCCACCCGGCAGGTTTTTGGCGGCTTAAACGTGGCGTTGAACAGGCTTTTGGCTGGATCCTGCCAGGGCGATTTCAACCCACACAGGTCAAACAGTGAATGGAGCACATAATCGCTGGTAACCATGGCGGACCGATGTTGCCAGCCGCGCTCAAAACGCAGGCGATTCCCATTTTCCGCCAAAAATTGATCCGAAGCCCAAACCACACACGCCGGGCGATATTCAGCCTGGACGAAGATCTGTTCACGCAAGCTACTACCGTGGTCATAGACCGCAAGACCATGATCAGAGATGTAAAACAAGACAGACCGGCTGTCGCGCAGCATCTCAATGATGGAATGCAAAAACCGATCGGTCACCAACAAGGTATTGTCATATCCGTTCCGGAAAGTCTCTGGCGTTTCCTTTTCTGTAAAATTGCTTGGCTGGAATACATTGAACTCCAACGGACAACAGCTTTCAAATCCGGGATGCGTTCCTCGCGTGCCGACGACAATCAGTTTGGGTTGTTTAAGGGCAACCAGAGACCGGATGGCCGGCAACATGTCCAAATCGGATCTCCGTTGTTGATTGGTATAGGTAAATCCCCTGATGACGGCTTCAGCATCGAAGGCAATGAGTGCCAAAGGGTCGCGCACGGTATAATTCTGATCCATATAAAAAGAGACAAATCGGGTGGAGTAGCCCGCTTCCTGAAAAGCTGAAATAAATGACTTGGTGTGCGGCCAGAGCGCAGAGTCACCCGGCTCTTTGAGTGTAAGCAGAAAGGGCCACGACAATATCGTGTTTGGAGCCAGAGAAACCACTTTTGAAAAACTGATTAAATTGGAGACTTCCAACAAAGCAGAAGTGGTTGGGCGGGTATAGCCATTCAGAGAAAAATGATCAGCCCGGGCGGACTCGCCAATGACAAAAATCACATTGTCCAGTTTTGATGGGGTCGAGGCTTTCCAATCAAAACGTTCCCGTGCCGCTATGGCCTGACGCGCGCCGTCGGCATCCAGCATCATGAGTGCGACCGATACCGGCAACCCCAGCGGCTGATAACTGCCAATTCTCTTGGCGACAACGTCACGAAAAGCCGTGTGATGAAGATGCCGCGCGCGGTACACCCAGTGCGCCAACACCAGGCCGCAAACCAGGAGTAAAATCACCCGCATCTTCAACGGCGTTCGCTTTAGCGCGGCCCGGCTGAAAGGCCAGGCTGCCAGCAGTGGAACCAGCAACAACAGATATAACCAGAAAAATGCGCCCGGAATGCTCTTAAAATACGCTCGACGTTCGGCAGCGATGCTGACGCTGTCGCCGCCGGTGAAACACACCCCGCCGAGAAAATCCAAATTGGGCGGGCCGTAATGGGTTGCAACATACACCAGCAATGGTGTTAGCAGGTAGAAGGGCAACAATATCAGCACCGCCCACAATCTATTGCCAAATAAGGCCAGCCACAAAGACAACTGCCACAGCGAACACCTCCAGCCTCCGGCCCACCAATTGGGGATGGTCAAGGGCAGAAAGGTTATCAACAGGAGCACATAAGCCATCCATTCGCGGTGAAGCCACCCACGCGCACCAATGTCACTTTCAGATAATCGTTTGGGAACCATGCCTTGGGCGGTTAAAGTTCAGAAAAATGGACATCAAGTCGAGACTAAACCGGCTCGTTCGCTGATCGCCCGCGCACACGCCTCGATGACCGCACCGGTTTCGATGCTGGAAACGTCCCGGCCACTGGTTGGGGTAACTGCCCAATCCGGATGTTGATACGGATACGGGCTGCCCGGGGCGATGGAATCCCTGATCATCACCACCCGCTTGCCCATAGCCACCGCCAGGTGCAATGCGCCGGTATCCCCGCCGAGGATGAGGGAAGAGAGTTTCATCAACCCCCCGGTGACGAGCAGCGACACGCCGGCGGAAACCGGAAAACCCGCCTGACGGGCCGGCTCCAGCGCCGCACGTTCCGCCGGACCGCCGCCGAACAAAATCTGCAACCCGTGTTCGCGCCCGTGCCGCGCCACCGCAAGGTACCGGTCGAGCGGCCAGTTTTTGTGCGGCGAACTGGTAAACGGCTGGATGAAAAGAACGGGTTTGGCAGCGTCCAAATTGTGCGCAACGAAAAATTTTTGCGCCCCGCCCAGCGCCTCCGCCGGCAGGACAAATTCATTGACAATTTTTCCCGGGGGCAGGCCGCATTGCTCGAGCAGCGAAAGATACCAGTCAACATGATGAATGCGTTCGTTGCGGGTCACTCCGTGAGTGTAGGCCCAGCGCCGTCCCGGGCCATACACGTTGCCCCAGCGTTGCGGCGCGCCGCTCAAACGCGCCAGCCACGCGGTTTCGCCGTAGCCCTGGAAATCCACCACGAGTGAAAATTTTCCGCGGCGCAACCGGCGAAACAGGGAAAACGCCTCCGCCAAAATGGCTCCGGGATTTCCGCTCTGAAAGCGGACACGATCCAGCAGAATGACTTCGTCCACCTCCTGAAAACCTTCCAGCAGCGGCGCGTTTTCCCGGGCGGTGAGGCACGTGATTTTTGCCCCGGGAAAATTTCCCCGGAGCCGGTGGACGGCCGGCAGGAGGAACAGGATGTCGCCAATGGATTTGAGGCGGATCAGGAGAATATTCATGGCGGCAGGCGTTTGGAATCCGGGGTCCGGGGCGCCAGCGATTCCAACAACGCGGCGCGAAAGGCTTCGCGCGAAAAAGTTTTCGCGTAGTCGCGGGCAGCGGCGGCAAACGGCGCGGCCCCGGTTGCGGAAAGCTGTGCCATTTGGCTGATGCAGTCACGGAGCGCGGGAATATTGCCGGGAGGAAACACCAGGCCGAGCCGGTGTTCGCGGGTGAGCCGGCCGAGCAATTGTTCGTCCGAAGTGATCACCGGCCTGGCAGCGGACATGGCGCGCGACAGGACCCCGCTGGTGCCGAAGTGGTTCAGGTAAGGCAGCAACACCGCGTCGCTCGCGGCGAAACACATTTTTTCCTCCTCGACCGTGACGTAACGGTCGAGCAAACACGCGCGGTTTTGCCGGACGAGCTGCGCGAGGGCGGCGGCGGTTTTGCCGGACGGATTTTGCTGGCCCGCACAGAGCAGGAACGCGGGCGATTCCGGCGGCAATTGCCGCATGGCCTCGACCGCCAGATGCAATCCCTTGCGCCGGGCGCCGGTTCCGTAAAAAAGCAACACTTTCCGGTCGCGGGGAATCTCCAGCTTGTTTCTGGCTGTGATTGGGTCGCCGTCGTAACCGGGCGGGCACGGGTCGGGCAGAAAAAAAATCGGCGACGACGGGTAAACCGACTGGAGTTCGGCGGCCAGAAATTCATCCACAAACAGCATCTGCCGCCACCAGCCTTCGCGGAGCAGGCGCTGGAAACCGGGCGATTTCATCCAGCGGTCCGGCGACCGTTTCGGCGCGGCGAGAAACCGCGGCCGGTGGTAGATGCCGCCCATCCGTCCGCGCAAAGCCGGCGGCGGACGCAGGCCGAAGGTTGCGCGCCGCCAGCAGTGCGAGGCAATTTCGTCCAGCGCGCAAAGGAAAACATTTTCGGCGCCGCTGGCCTGCAGACAGTGCGCGACGGAACGGGTTTTGCCGCCGAGATGACGGCGGCCGGTTTCATCGTGCGCGGGCAGCAGGCGGAGGTCGTCCAGCCGTCCTGCCAGTTGCTGTTCGACGCGTTCACGCGAGCCGGCGCGGAGGTCGGCGGCGATGGACAGCCGGAAATTGGCCGCCAGCAAATCCTCGGCAATGAACCGCAGCCAGCCTAGGTGATGGCCTTCGGTGCGCGGTTCGTAAAGCAACAGATGCGGGCGGGACGTCACAGCGTGGATTTATTTTGGAGTTCCCAGAGCTTGGCGTATTTCAGAAACGTGTAATAGGCGTGCAGCGCGCAGACCATGAAGCCGACGACGCCTTCGCGGAAGCCCTGTTGCGCGAGATATTTTTTCAGGAACGCGCCCAGCGGATTCAGCGCGAGCTGGCGGAAGCCGGCGCGGCGGCCCGCTTCAAAATACCGCCTTGCCATCAGCGTGGTGTAACGGTCGGTCTTGGCCAGCACCACTGCCAGCGACGGCCACGGATGTTGCAGCACCGGGTTTTGGAAATGGCCGACGGGGCCTTCGCAATCGAAACTTTCATGCACCAGGTCCTCGCGGTATTTCAATTTGCGGCGGTCAAAAACCTGCGGCTGGCGGTAGTCGGGATACAGCCCGCAACGGCGGACGGGCCGGCCGAGAAAATGGTTCAGGCGCGGGACGAAATACGCCGCGTGGCGCGGCGCGGCGAGCGTGCGACGGACTTCAGCGGCAAATTCAGGCGTGCTGCGTTCGTCAGAATCAATGCTGACCACCCAGGCGTGCTTCAGCAGCGCGAGCGCGTCATTGCGAAGTTTTCCAAAGCCTTCAAATTTCACGTTCACGTGACGCACGCCGAACTGCGCGCAGACCGCCGCCGTGTCGTCCGTGCTGAACGAGTCCACGACTACCACTTCATCCGCCCACAAAACCGTTGGCAGCACTTTGCGCAGATTGTGCGCTTCGTTGAAAGTGATGATGTAAAGGCTGACGGGTTCCGGCATGGTGTTGAAATTCTAGGAAGTACAAACGGCTTATTCAAGGCGTGATTCCCAGCAGTGGCCGTCAGCGAGGTGGACCGTGTTACGATGTTGTCCAGATCGTGTTTCCAGCGATGCTGGCCCGCAGACAGTAGCCATTTTTGTTGAGATAATCGGCCTTGTCAGCCCCCTTTGGTTTGTAATCTTCCGTGATGATGACACGAGGCCGCCAAACCGAACAGTCCAAGCCCAGCAGGACTTCGTAGTCCATGCCTTCCGTGTCAATGGAAAGGACGCCGAAATCGCGTGGAATATGCCTCGCGCTCAAAATGTCCGCCAAGGTTTCCATCGTGACGATAATGGCTTTGTCCTTCCCCCCTCGCTGGGAGAGCAATTCCGGATCATCGCACAAGGTGGACACACTTGGATCCCTGCCAAGATACAGCGGGCGTTTTCCCGCACTTTCGGCGCAAGCTACATTGAGGCAGGTCACCTGGGGATTCTTTGCGAATCGTTGTTGGAGGAGTGCAAACGCCTCGGGGTGCGGCTCGATTAAAATGCCCCTCCAGTTCCGCGCCACAAACGGGAACGAATTCGACCCATAAAAACCGTCGTTGGCACCGACATCCACCACCACCTTCGGAGCGTCGGGCGGCAATAGCCGGCGCATGGTTGAGAATTCGCCGTGATGAGTGGTGTCCCGCCAAAGAATGTATTTTATCAGTTGTCGTAAATTCACGAATTAAAGCGTTGGAAAAAAAATGAATGAACTCTCATGCGTGGATGTTTTAGTACAGACTTTGGACGCGGTTTACAAGGAGATTGGCGGTTTCCACATTGAATCCCGTCCCCGTGCGATGTGCATTTTGTTTGTTTCCGGATTTATTGGCTTTCCTGATTATACGTTTCGGACCACCCCGAAGAGAAAATTTCCCGGCGGATACGGCACAAGGTCAAGAAACGTTCATCGGCCTGGAGGCTCGCAACACCATGTCCACTGCCTGCAGCAATTTACCGGTTTCAATCCCTTGCAAGCCGGCGTGCGGGTCATTACCGGTGCCGAACACGGTGCGGTAGCAGTCCCCAACTGGAATCCACACTGCGGAACCGGGATTGGGACGGAACCATGATACCGTGGGCGTGCCGGTCATCAATCCCAGATGCAGCGTCCCCGTATCACCGCACAAATGCAACGCGCCATGCTGGATCACGGCAGTGAGTTGCATCAAGCTCAGTTCTCCGGCAAACACCCGCCAGGGCGGATGGGGCAACTGTTTCAACAGCAACGCCAGCTTGGCGCGCTCGCGTTCGGTGGGCGCGCCGGAGAGGACGATCCTTTTATCCGGCCAGCGCGCTTGCAACCCGGCAATGAGTTCGAGCAGTTGAGTGATCTTCAATTCCTTGCGGTCATCAGTCGTGAACGGGCTGAGATGAAAGTATATCCCCGTGTCGGCTGTGGAAATGCCCGCCGCCTGCAAATGTGCCGGCTTGATTTCGACATGGAATTCCGGCCGGGTCAGGGGGAAACCGGCCTTTTCCAAACATCGGCAATTCTGCACATAAACCGGGTCCTGAGAAACGGGCGGCTGGACCAATTCAGTAAACCTTTGCCGCCAAAACCACGGCCCGCCATCTTTGTGCGTCAGACCCAAACGTTCACGCGCGCCGCTGAAAAATGTCAGCCAGCTCGACCGGTCGGAAGTGTTGAGATTGATGAGCACGTCGAACCGTTCGCGCCGCATCCGCCGGACAAAGTCCAGATTTTCCCCCAGGGTGGCATGCCGGGGAAAGCGCGGATAACCCCACACCCGCCCCCCCCACGGGACGCATTCCAGGAACGACGCAACGTGCGCCGCCGCGCCAACATGCAGTTCCGCCCGCGGATAAGCCTGCCGCACCATCCATAAAGCCGGCAACAAATGAACCATGTCGCCCAAAAAACCCAAACCAAACACCATGACCTTCCGGGCGTTGCGGGTGCGCTGGAGAAAATCTTTTGCGGTGATGGCGTCAGGCATTTTTGCGTGAGTTCAGCAATTTTTATCCCCTCAGTCTAGGAAAGAATCTTGGGTTTTGAGCACGGAACCCACGGTTGGAGAAAAGCTCCCCTTACGCCAGCGAAATACATACTTCCAACGACCGTTGCCCCGCCATTCACGAGACCAAATCCGCTTGCTTTGTCTTTGCCAAACCTTGCTTTCCCCGCCGGTTTTGACTGAATCCATGAATGAACCTTTAAAAAATCAATCGTCCGACGCGACTGAATTGCCCGCGCAACCCGGCCTGTTTGTCCGCCGCCACATCGGGCCGAACGCCGCCGAAGCGCGCGAAATGCTCGCGCCCATCGGTTTCAAAAATCTGGACGAACTGATTGCCGCCGCGCCTACTTCGACCCGTCCAAGGCCGGGTCAATGAAATCCGTGTAGTATTTCCAGCGCGGATGCGCCGTCAGCGCTGAGGGATCATTCACCGTATGAAAAAACACCTCCACCCCCTTGTCGGTTAATTGCCCGCCAAGCGCATAATTCCGGGGGCCCCACGGCATCGTAACCGACACATCCCGCGACGCCGCAAACGCAATCACGGAACGATTCCAATATTTCGTTTTGTAAAGCGTCAATATCACCCGGGAAAACCCAAGGCGTCTGGCTACGGGATATTCACTGAACGTATAGATCTGAGGAATCACCTGGCCACAAACTCCTGGCGTCGCACGGGTGATGTCACTGAGGACCTCTTCATTGTTGTATTTTGTGTCCGTGATCACCGATGCGTCCGGGTGGCTTCGCAGAAATTGCGCAACCATCTCCCACGTCGTTGGTTGATACCGGCCATAGATTCGCGTCGCCTGGAATTCGGCCAGCGTGGGAACCTGATCTCTCACCAAATCCCGCCGCTCATGCTGAAAGAGTCGAGCTATGAACGCGCGAATTTTGCCAGGCAGACTGCGGTCCGGGGGTTCGCCCCAGTCATGCTGAAGCACCAGCGCTCCATCCCTTGTGAAGGAAAAATCCACCTCAAACACTCGATAACCACGGCGATAATTCGCCTCGATGGCATCAATTGAATTCACATACGTGTTGCCGTCAATCCCGCCTCCAGCGTGCGCAACCAGCCGCCCGCGAATGACGGGATGCCGCCCTTGGAACGGAACTGGTTCACTGCTGTTTTTTTCAAGCCTGGCCAGCTCGACGACCCCACGAAGTCCGCGAACCGGCGCCCATTTTCTCTCGACGGACAACGCCCCAACCCAAACGAGGCCCGCGATCACCAGTATCCCCATCAGCCGTGTCAGCGGGGCCTTCGGACAAAGGCGCTCTCGCCATCTTGCGAAGGATGAAGAAACGTTTTCCCCCACCTGACTCATTAAGTCGATGCTGAGATGCCGGCCAGGAAGTGTCAAGCCCGGAGGCGGTCGAACGTCGAACGGCTGCAAAAATTGAAGCTTGAATTGTTGAAACCCGCACGGGGCAGATGTGGCATTTTCATTAACAATGGCAGATAATTCAGGTGGAGCGGTGGCGCGTGATTCCCGCAATGCGTGGTGTCGCGCCACAGCCGGTATTTGACGACTGGCCGCAAGTTCATGCGGCCAGTCTTGGACACGGCCACCGGAGCATTAAGCGCGCAACCCAAAAATGCGTGACGCGGCCGGAAAGAAAATTCTCGCCCGCAGTCGCATCGCGGGCATAAATTAAAACATAGTGATTTATTTCCTGCGCCAACTCTGGGGCTTCGTCCGGCCTTATCGCGGGCGGTTTTTTCTCGGCCTGCTCTGCGGCATTTTTTACGGCTTCACCAACGGTGCTTTGTTGGGCGCGGCGAAGGTGGTGATAGATTTGATTTTTAACGGCTCGACCAATTTTCGCGAACAGCTTGAAAAAGCCCCGCACTGGATTCTTCCGTTCACGCACCGGCTGGCCGTGATGTTGCCGGAGTTTCACGCCCCCACCACGACGCTGGGCTGGGTGCTTGTGGCTGGAACCATCCCGGCCATCATGTTGCTGCGCAACTCGCTGGCTTATTTGAGTGTCTACCTGACGAACTGGTCGGCCATGCACGCCATCGCCGACATCCGCACGAAACTGTTCAGCCACCTGCAAAATCTTTCACTCGGCTTTTTCAACCGCGCCAGCACCGGTGATTTGATTGCCCGCATCACCAGCGACACCCAGGTGCTCTTCAGCATCATTGGCGGCACCTTTGCCTCCATGGTCAAAGACCCCGTCACCATCCTCTGCCTGCTCGGATACCAGCTTACCATGCAGCCAACGCTCACGCTGGTGTCCGTCGTCGTTTTTCCCGTGTGCCTCGTGCCGATCATCATCTACGGGCGCAAGGTCCGCAAATCCGCCCGCGCCGTGCAGGAGCACAACGCCGAGCTGACGAACCTGATGCACGAATCCTTCACCGGCAACCGCGTCATCAAGGCCTACAACCTCGAAGCCACCGTCATCGAGCAATTCCGGGCCACCACCCGAAAATACGTCAGCCAGATGATGCGCGTCATCCGTTCCAACGAAATTCCCAGCCAGCTCATGGAGTTTTTCGGTGCGGCGGGCATCGCGCTCGTCTTCATTTACGTCCAGCAACTGCCCAAAGACCAGCAGCCCAAGGCGTCGGACTTTTTCACGTTCGTCTTGAGCATCGTGATGATCTACCCGCCCATCAAGGCGTTCACCCGGCTGCACAACCAGCTTCATCAGGCCCGCGCCGCCAGCGAACGCGTCTTCGAGCTGCTCGCCATGAAAAATTCCATGCCGGAACCCGCGCAGCCGAAAATGCTCCACGCCTCGCACGCCGACATCGAATTTCAAAACCTCGACTTCAACTACGGCGAAAAACCCGTCCTGCGCGGCATCAACCTCACCGTCAAGGCCGGCCAGCTCGTCGCGCTCGTCGGCGCCAGCGGCGCCGGCAAGACCACGCTCGCCAATCTGCTCCTGCGTTTTTACGACCCGGCGCGCGGCGTGATTAAAATCGGCGGCGTGGACCTCCGCGACGTTTCCACGCGCGATTTGCGCAATCAAATCGCCGTCGTCGCCCAGGAAAACATTTTGTTCAACGACACCATCCGCCGGAACATCGAACTCGGCCGCCTCGGCGCGACGAACGACGAAATTGTCACCGCCGCCAAACACGCTTACGCTTACGATTTCATCACGCAAAAACCCGAAGGCTTCGAAGCCGTCATCGGCGAAAAAGGCATCTCCCTTTCCGGCGGCCAGCGCCAGCGCCTCGCCATCGCCCGCGCCGTTTTGAAGAACGCGCCGATTCTGGTTTTGGATGAAGCCACCAGCGCGCTCGACACTGAATCCGAACGCGCGGTGCAATCCGCGCTCGACGAATTGATGAAAGGCCGCACCACAATTTGCATCGCGCACCGGCTCTCGACGATCTTGCACGCGGACCTGATCGTCGTGCTGGATCAGGGCCGTATTGTTGAAACCGGCAGGCATGCGGAGTTGATCCAGCGCGGCGGCATTTACCAAAAGCTTTACGAACTTCAGTTCCAAAGCTGACTTTATACAAATACATCCAGGCAGGAGACGCGAAACTTTGCGCGTTCCAGCCGGGCGTTGGCATCATTCAGGAGAAACAGCGGCTTGTTGCCGTAAAAGGAAGCCCATTGCGTAAAAGTGCTTTGGGGTCCGAAAATATAATCGCACCCGGCCAGGGCGTAGAGGTCGCCCACCGGCGAACCGGCGCCCAGTCCGACCGCTAATCCGGGAAATTCGTCCGCGGTTCGCGGTTCGTCGCTGCAAACGAAAAAGGCGACTTTGCGATCCGGAAATTGCGCGGCCAATTCCTGCATCCAGCCGGCATACCGCGAAGCGGGGAAAAAATATTTGCCGCCATGCCAGGTGCGATAATCACCCTGGCGAATGTGAACACCGACAACGACGTCCGCGTCGCGCCGCAAGCGATCCACGGCTTCGCGACTGGCGCGGGCATACTCTTCGATGGGCCGGAAATAGTCCCTGATTTTTCCCGCGTGCCGCTGTATCCAGTCCGTCGGCGCGCGATACCACCAGCCATGCACGAATACAATCCGGGCGTCACGGATTTGGGTCTGAATCCCCGGGCCATCCAGCGGCATGACCTTCGCCCCCGGCTTTTCGCGTAGCGTGACCACCTTCCGGCCGAAAATTGGGAAGTACTCGTTCCAGATGCTGGCGTAGCAGACAATCTGGTAACAAATCCGCGTTTTGCGGAGTGCGGCGGCAACACCGGGAACCACATCCAGCCAGCTTCGCCGTTCGGCAACCGGATACCGGCAATAGATGTCCCGGCGCGTTGTCTCGAAAAGGTGGGCGTAGGAATGAAATGCGAAGTTGATTATGCGATGCCCCTGTTCCTCCGCCAGGGCGATGAACTGTGCGAACAGCGTGAGACGGTTGGCGAGACGGCCGGACCGGAGGCTGATGACAATTAATTTCCCATCCTTCCGCAAAGGCTGTGCCGGGCTCCGGCCGTCATCCGCCGGTTGCGTGCCATCCTGATTGACCGATTCCATTGCCATTGGCATTACGGTTTGGTGAAGGCGGGCCTGGTGCTGGAATTGTCGGGCCTTTTGGACACAGGGCGGAGCAATAAACAACTTGGCGAAGCTCGTAAAGGTGAATTTATCCGGGCTGGCCCCGAAAATTCTCGCGCCCGGCGCAGGGCACGGCCATAATTCACTTCTCAAAAATATGGCGCCGCCGTTGAAAATTCTGGCCATTCAGTTCCGGTATTTCGGCGACACCGTGCTGGTGGTTCCCGCGCTGCGGGCGATACGCGAGCATTATCCCGATTGCGCCCTGCACCTGCTGGTGCCGGAGGAGGTCGCGCCGCTGCTGCGCCATCTGCCGTGGCTGACGCGCCTGTGGCTGATGCCGCGCAAACGCGGTCACGCCCGCATCAGCCAATCCTGGCCGGTCATTCGTGCTTTGCGGGCGGAACGGTTTGATCGCTCGGTGGA
>Ga0187852_1000891_pt1 | contig 30097 bp, 26 predicted proteins | sample June2016WEW_6_40_FD_134511 | JGI IMG/M metagenome (GOLD analysis project Ga0187852, IMG submission 134511) | Peatland microbial communities from SPRUCE experiment site at the Marcell Experimental Forest, Minnesota, USA - June2016WEW_6_40 | ecosystem: Environmental > Terrestrial > Soil > Wetlands...
GATGCACGTCCATGCCAATATACTTTCTGTTATCCATGTGGGTGCTCCTTTCCGTCGGTCCTGAGCCGACGCCTCAAGCCTACTCTGAAAGGGGCGCCCTTTTTATAATGCGTTAACTGCCGGCCTGCCAGCCCCACGTCGGAGGCGCCGAAGCGCGGCCAGGCGAACCCTGCCCAACTTGCAAGCTGCTACTATACTTCCAAAAGAGCAATCTGAAAGGCACGGCAGGAGCCGGAAGTGGCTTGGGCGCCTACGCGCTCACCGATGGGGAGGGCGGGTTGGCAGTTCCGCTGGAATTCTATTCATAGCGGTAGACCACCACACGAAGAATGGTATTCGGGCGGAGCGTGAGGATTTCGCCCTGGCCGATATCGTCGCCGCCGAGTTGCCGCACCACCACCCACTTGCCATCGACGAATTTGCCTTCCTGTACGATGCCGAGCCCCACGGTTGCCGGCCCGGGCGTGTTCGCAGTGAACGCGATCCGGAAGCCGCCGCCGCCCATATAATATTCATCGGGTCCGGCTGCGATTAGAATTGCAGCCGCTTCCATGGGAGCCTGCCCGGCGCCTCCGCGGCCCGGTTGCGCCGCGGGGGGCCCTGACTGAGCCTGCTGCGGCTTCACCGGCTCGGGGGCGATCGGCACACGGCCTCTTCCTGTGTAGCTAAGTTCCAGCGTATAGTTCCCCAAAGCAACCCGCTTCGGCGCATCGCCCTGGTTCACCCGCACCGCAGTGATGGAATCCTTACCCCGCCGCGATCATCGGAGCCATCTGCGCCACCAGGCGGTAGACCGCCGCCAAATCGCTGTCCGGGGCTGTCACATCGCACATCGGCATCCCTGCGACACGTCCGCGCATCGTTCAGGTGAACGTGGATGCCACTTCTTACGTCGCTAATGAGACCATCCCGGAGATCTCACCGCGAAGGGGCGAACCCATAATGTTGCCGTGAGGCAGAACCAGTTCGATTCGGCCAATCTCCGAATACCCCGCTCCCGTCAACTTCCCCTGGTCTTTCGGGAGAGGCTTGCCACATCTCCTGGAGTGGGCCGCCGTTGGGCCACAGCAGTCCCGCCCAGCTCTGCGAGGGTCAACGCAATGGAAGCCCGCGGATCATCCCCGAATGCGGGGTTGATCTCTTCTTCCTTGCGAAGGCAGGCCAGAACGTTTTGTTGGAGGTCACGATCCAAGGGTTTTCCACTGGTCAAACATGCCGCGGAGCGTGGAAGCGTAGCACGTGAGCAAAACAAGGATGGTCAGCCCTACCACTGCCGCCCGCTTATTGGGCAACTGCATGCTCCGCCCCTGTTGCAGCCGAGCGCTGGCTTGCTGCAGCAACCCAGCTTGGAAAGAGCCGCCGAGTCGATAGGGATTTCGCGGGTGACAGCTTGACGCATCCAACAGACGCCAGAGTTCCAGCAGGAGTATCGGCAAGCGCGCCGCGCAGCGCCAAGAACCGGGCGTTTAACGAAAACGGTTTCGGAACGGGTGAAATCCCGTTCCGAAGCGGCTTCCCGAAGTCTGAAGTTCCGCAACAAAGGTTGGCGCAGTCATTGCTCAATGGTACGATAGTTAGGTTGTCCACACACGAAAGTGGCCCACATTATGTTACTCGAAAAGGTTACTTCCCTATACGAGGCGCTGGACTACGAGCCGGAGAACGGTGGCCAAGGGACAGTTCGGCTCTATCACCGCACCGAAGGTGCGGACCATGCGTTCGAGCTGGTTTGGGTGCTGGACGATAGAGCTTCCCAAACGGACTACAACACCTTTGCGTATTACCTCTCCAGGATTGCAAACAGACCCGGAAATAAACGCCAGCGTCTAGTGACGGCCGATGAGTCTTTTCTCTTAGATTTTTCATTCCGTCTGGGTCCGGATGTGGGTCGTCACACCTGGGCTTCACTGGTCAATGACCTTTTTCACTCCGATCGCTTTTGCGACAAGGTTGATATCGACTATGAGCAGTATAAGGGCGCGTTATCGGAGCAGATGAGGAGCCTGTCCGGCAATCCGGAGTGTGAGTACCGCTACATTGACCAACCCATCACTTACAGGAGTGGGCCACCAGTGGGCTCGGTAAGTCACGAGTTCTTTGATACCATCCTGCATTCGACTCTCGACGACAAACCGCTGCTCGCCCTTGTTCAAGCACCAGCCGGGTACGGCAAGACCGCCTTCTCATACGAGATAGCGCACCTTCTGGCGAAGGAACACCGCGCTAGACCTACAGCGCCGTTTCCAGTTTTTGTTCCCTTCAGTAAGTATCGCCGCTTTGGCGGTGTACGAGACATCCTTCGAGCGGAGATCGAGGAATTAAAGCTCTACGGAGTGAACAGTCGAGCCCTCCTCAAGATGGTTCACGACGGACGTGCCGTCGTTATCCTCGATGGGTTTGACGAGTTGATGGCAGAGGTAGGCAAAAAATCCGCGAAGGCAAATCTCGCGGCGATTGCCGAGCTACTGGGTGGTAGGGCGCGGGTTGCCCTAACCAGCCGCTCCGCCTTTCTCTCCACGAGCCTGGAAGTCGCTGACATGATGGACAGCCGGGTTCAGGAAGATGGTATCAAGATCTTTGAACTTGTGCCGTTCGGTGAATCCGAAGTTCGCACGTATCTTCAGCACCTCTCTCTTTCGCCCGAGACCATAGAACGCGCGCTCGAGCTTGTCGCGAGTCACCCGGACGTGCACTCGCTAGGCCGGAGCCCGCTCATGCTCAATAGCATCGCGGCCTTGGCCGGCCAGAACTATCAAGGTGCTCCTTCTGTCTACGTTTTGTACGATAGCCACGTCAACCTCTTGTGTGAACGGGAACGCGAACGCCAAAAGCACGACCTGACCAACGCTCTGCAAAGGCGCTTCCTGTCTGGGATGGCGAGGTCGATGTACTCTGACAACGCGCACCTCTACGACTCCGACACCCTCACGCTGTTTTGGGAAACGGAAACCAAAGATCTCCTCTTGTCTGCTGGGTACGCCCCCGCGGACCTCGACGGGCTACGCACCAAGCTGATGTGCCATGCCCTATTCGATTCCGCAGGTGCTTCCGGCGATCCTATCGAGACACAGCGTGGAATACAATTCCTTCACCCCTCATTCCGAGACTTCTTCGTTGCCAAGCACGTCGCCGAACTCGCAAGTCAGTCGGCCGTGCAACAGGGAGTCGGAGTGGCCAGACGGCCCATCAGCGACGACTTGGCCGAGTTCGTGGCCAGCCGCAAAGACGAGCTTTCAGTAGTCCTCGGCCTGTTTTTACAGGACCGCGAGAACGGACTTCGAAACGCGCTCACGATTCTGATGGCATCTATGGATTCGGGCGTTATAGTACCCACCGAGGCAGAGGCATTCCTCCAGTCTTCGTTGGGTGGAAAGAAGGTAGATGGCGACCTGTCCGGTCTGCGGCTAAAGGGCCTACAGTTCAGTAGCTGGGACTTCGGCAGCAGCATCCTCAACGACTGCCACATCGTCGACTGCCGCCTTGAGGACTGTCAGTTAGAGCAGGCTACTTTCTTCGGGGCTTTGTTTTCGGGCAGCGTACTCCGGCTCAGCAGATTCGGCCGCGGGGCAGGTCTTAACGGGATCGCAGTCGTGGAGGCGGGCGAACTGGAGCGACTGTTCGACAACAGAGAGATCAGGACGTGGCTCCACGGCATGGGTGCCGTGGTTGACACGGACGATCTTCCGCTGCTCCAGCCGCAATTGCCAGAAGCGGTTGGTGGCGAAGAGCTTCTCGTGCACGTTTTCTCAAAGTTCTTCCCAACGGGATCGGACGCCGAGCAACGCACCAGGAAAGTTAGCACCTTTTCCAGGTCCCTGCCACCGCATCGCAAGGAACACGTAGCCCGAGCCCTAGTTTGGCTCCGTAGGCGCGGAGTCTTGGTGCCCGGTCCTATCGTGTCTGGGCCCAAAAACGAAACATTTGCGCTCGCTCAAGACTGGCGCGATGATATCCGTTCGCTGATGAAAGGAACACAGACCAGCGAACGGGTGAGAGAGCTCATCGCAGACTCGGCAGAGCTCGTGAGGGGCGCCCGGCACGGCGGTGGTGCGCAGCCAATTCCATAGCCGCCCACCGGTCCGCCGAGAAGGTAGTCGGTGAGCTCCAACTCGGCAGCGTGACTACGGGCGAGCGGGTTGAGCTGGCGGGTGATCGCGCGCAAAATGAAAATCCCGCAATCGACGATCAGAGACGGGTTGAGGCAGGCTTAGGTCGCTTGCGGCATTTGAGCCGCAGCCGCCCTCGGCATCCTGGGTGGCGGCCGCCTGGCAGCGCGGCGTTCCGACTGTGCCGGTGGTATCCTGCACTACATGGGTGATGCTGACCAGGCGCCCTCGATTACGACAAGCCTTTACATGGTGGTCGAGCACTTCAAGAAGCCCAAACTACCGATGTGCGTAAAGTGGCAGTGACGAAAGTGGCAGTGACGGCTAACCACCAGCGCCACTGGCAGCACCCCAGCCACCACCAACACCTACTCCTGCTTCGACAGCATGGGCCGCGTCAGTAACAGCAGCCAGCAGATCGGGAGCGCCGCGCCACCGTTTGCAGCGTCCCTGGCGGCGCTGAAGACAGACGCCTAGGATGGATCGGCAACTCTGGAAAAGCCCGCTGGATAGGTCGCCTTGCAAAATCGCGACGAGATGATTTGTCATTGACTGGCAGGGGCGAGAACACTCCGGCGGCCGTTCGGCGGCATTGCTGAATGGCCGTCACGCGCGCCGGCACTCGTTGTGCCAAACACTCTGCCGCTATTCGGCTCCCCAGAGTGCCCTATGAGTTGCCGCGCTCTCGCGCCTCCCGTATCAGCTCCTCTTGGTCTTGTGAGAGAGGAGCCGCAACTACCCGGTTTCTTCCAGTGAGTTTGGCAACATATGTCGCATCTTCCGCCCGCTCCCTCATGTCTAGCCCCGCCGGAACGGCTGGCGTGCATGCTACCCCGATGCTAGCAGTTATGTGAAAGCCTTCGAAGTCGCCTTCCTTTTCTACCGCGGCACGGATCTGCTTGGCCAAAGCGGTAACTGTTGATGCGTGCCGATTGAGTACCAAAACTGCGAATTCATCGCCAGCATACCGAAAGACATGGCCGCGGTTCCCCACCGTTCCGAAAATCGTCGTGGCAATATGTGCTAGGAGTTCATTGCTGCGCCTGATGGCAGTAATCCAATCCTTCTTCTTTTCATAGAGGGCGTTCTTCAAATCTGTGAAATGGTCAAGATCACAGTAGATGATGCCGAGGTCTCGGGCGTCGTCCAGACCTTCGCGAAATGCGCGTCGAAAGAGCCGATTGTCCGGTAGTTCCCGTAGGACCAAGCCCTCTCCGCCCGGTTCGGTTAGTTCTTTTAATTGCAGTAGATGAAGCGACAAGTGATCATGTAGCTTATTTTCAAACTCCATGATCGAGTCGAAAACATAGCATAAAACACCGCGCCGTGAAATCTGGCGTTTGAAAGCCAACAGACGACGAACCTCAGGTAACTCTTCCAGCGTTGGGTAGAACGGGCGCCGGGAGAAGTACACGTACACCTGAGTCTTCGAATCACTCTTCCACGCATCATACGCGGCTTCAAACTCCTCGACGGTTCCTGACAGATGGTTGTTGGTTGGTGTTCCAAGTCGCTTCCAGAATATGATCACGAAGATATCGCATTTACCGACCTGCCGGTTGATAACCTCTTGCGATTCGAGACCTATGCCAGGAAGAATGCTCGTGGGCCATTCGACGAGATCGATGACGATGCCTACGCGATCACCGATTTGCATGTTGACGCGCGCAACCACCTCCCGTACTGCACTTCGTTCTTCAGGTACATCTCCTGGCGAAGCGACAAACATGCGCAAATGGGTCATCGAACGTGACATCGCTATTAATTGTATAGAAAATGACGAACAAACGGACAGTCCTCTAGGGTTTTCCACCTTCCCATCCCCAAAGCTTAGACCGCCGGCTACGCTTTTTCACTAACGGGATTCGTTTGCCCAAGACCGAACGGTCCCGCCAAAATCCTATTGCTCTCTGGAGCTCAATCTGGAGGCCGCCGGTTCGAATTAGGATTAGGCCGTCCGCGATGGAAAGCAAGTTCCGCCGCCGGGGCCTCTGTCCACGGTATACAATAGTCTCTCTCTCCCGCTGCACGGCGTGCTGCGCACGAAACCGAATCGCCTGACTCGCTCTGCGAGGTGCTGTGCCAGATTGGCGGAGTGCTAGAATGCTGCGAAGCTCCACCGATACGCACGATCAAAAGGAGGCGGCATGAGCAAGGGCAGACCGACCCACTACGACCCAGTAGATGCTTCACCCGTGAAATCGTTCTTCGTCCACATGCTGACGCGCGATATCCGGCTAGAAGAGGCGATCCTCGACCTCCTTGATAATTGTGTCGATGGCATATTGCGCAGCCACACGCCTCATAACGCCAGCGAACCCTACGCCGGCTTCAAAGCCGAGATCGAATTCAAAAAGGACTTGTTTTCGATCTCCGATAATTGCGGCGGCATTCCGTGGAATCTACACGATTACGCCTTCAGGATGGGACGTCCGGCCAAACGGCCTCCCGACGCGCCTGGGACCGTTGGCATCTACGGGATCGGGATGAAGCGGGCGATATTCAAGATGGGGAGGCGCTGTCTGATCTCGACCCAAAACGAAGGGCGAGCTTATGATGTCGAAATCACGCCCGAATGGACCGCCGACGAGGACCAATGGGAGATCCCGGTGAAACCGGCCAAGGAGTCGTTGCCGGAGGACGGCACGACCCTGGTCATCGGGGAGCTCCTTCCGGGGATCGCGGAGTGCTTCGGTGCAGATGCGAAGGCCTTCAAGGCCGACCTGGAGCGTCTGATCGCCACTCACTATGTGTACATCATCCAAAAAGGGTTCAAGGTCACGATCAACGGTGACTTGGTGCCGCCGCGTCCGACTCGGCTGGTGTTCAACAAGAAGGTTCGCGGGTCCAAGAAGGAGGGAATACAGCCGTTCATCTTCAAGACCAAGACCGGCGGCGTCGACGTCTTCCTCGCCGTCGGATTCACGAGGCCGATCCCTTCCGAGGATGAGATCGCTCGCGAGCAGGAAGAGAAGAAGTACTCGTCGCTCGATGCCGGATGGACGATCATCTGCAACGACAGGGCCGTGCTGTATTGCGACCGCACCGAGCTCACGGGCTGGGGAGAAGCGGGCGTCCCGCGATACCACACCCAATTCATCGCGATATCCGGGATAGTCGAGTTCAAGGCGGACGACGCGTACAAGTTGCCTACCACCACAACCAAGCGCGGCATCGACGCGTCGTCGGCACTTTATCTCCAGATCAAGAACAAGATGCGCGAAGGCATGCGGATCTTCACGGACTACACCAACAAGTGGAAGGGGCGCGCAGACGAGTCGCGCAAACAGGTCGAGGCGTCAGGGGCGCCCCTGACCTTTGCCGAGATAAAAGCGGAATCGGCGCGTCTTCCGTTCATGTCGACCAAGCGTTCAGTCCCGGAGGGCGACCAGTACAAGCCCAGGCTGCCAATGCCGAAGAAGCTCGAGCCGCGCCAACGACGCATCTCGTTTCTGAAGGACATTGAGGACGTCAGGACCGTGGCCGAATACCTTTTTGAGGATGCCGAAAAGGACCCTTCGGCCGTGGGGGAAAAGTGCTTCGACCTGATCCTCCGGGAGGCCGGCAAATGAAGCACCCGCCATATCATCTCCGGTCCAACAAGGCGGTCGAGCGCGTCGCGTTCGTCGAGGGCATCAGGCTTCTCGCCGGGCTCGGGAAGCTCTCCAACTACACGTACTTCGGGTTCGGGGGCCCGTACCTGGAGGACTTCCGGTTGCTCTACGAGCTGTGCCCCGAGATCAAGATGGTCTCGATCGAAGAGGATCCCGAGACGTACAAGAGACAGAAGTTCCACCAACCGGCCGGCACGGTCGAGCTCTGGCCCGGCACCTTCAGTTCGTTCCTCGCCCAGTATGTGCTCAATGACGAGAAGAGCATCTTCTGGCTCGACTACACGGGCCTCGAATACGGCAACTTCGAGGATTTCATGGTCCTTCTGGGGAAAGTGGCGGCGAACAGCATGGTCAAGGTCACCCTGCGCGCGGAACCCAAGGATTTCATCGACGACCCGCATGAGTTCCGGCGCAAGTTCGAGATCCTGATGCCCGACTCGTCCGCAGTCCCACCTGCGACCTCGGAGGACTTGGCAAATCTGATCCAGGGCATGGTCCAGATCGCCAGCCAAAGGGCCCTGCCCAGCGCCCTTCCGCACGTCTTCCAACCGGTCTCTTCGTTTTATTATTCGGACGGGACCGGGATGTTCACCCTTACCGGCGTCGTCTGCCGGAGGAGCGACCAGGCTCACGTGAGGAGTGTGTTCAAGGACCTCAAGTTCGCTAGTCTCAACTGGGCAAGGCCCAAGAAGATCGACGTGCCCGTCCTTAGCACCAAGGAACGGCTGCACCTTCAACGGCTGTTGCCGTGCAGCAGCGCAGCGGGCGAGCTCCTGCGGAAGGAGTTGGGGTACCTCATCGACACGAACAGGAGCCAGACGGAGCGGAAGTTGCAGCAGTATGCGGACTTTCATCGATACTTCCCCTATTTCATGAAAGCGACGCCGTAGCCCTAGCGACTGGCGGTCGATGGCTGACGAATCTAAGATCGGCACGGATTGGCGGGACGATGAACTCGACGCCATCGTGGCCGACTATTTCGCCATGCTTGCCGCCGACCTCGCGGGGCGCCCGTACGTCAAATCCCGGCACAGTCGGGCGCTCATGGCCGAGATCGGCAGGACTCACCGGTCCGTGGAGTTCAAGCACCAGAACATCTCGGCCGTCTTGGAGGAACTAGGCCTGCCCTGGATTCCCGGATACACGCCCAAGCGGAACTACCAAAACGCGATCTTCGACGCGATAGACCGCTACCTGACGATGCACCCGGACATGCTCGACCTAGTGCCGGTCTCTCCGGCGGCGACGCCCCCTCCCGCCGATGTGTTCGTCACTGCGCCCGCCTTAGTCGTGCCCAGTGAGCCGGTGCCGCCGCGCCTCCGGCGCCTCGTCCGCAAATTCGACCCTGTGGAGCGCGACCATCGGAATCGCTCTCTCGGCAAGGCCGGGGAACGATTCGTCGTCGATCTTGAACGCAGACGGCTGGCCATGGCCGACCGCTCCGATCTCTCCCGGAAGGTCCGATGGGTCGCCGTCGAAGAGGGAGACGGCGCGGGCTACGATGTGCTGTCGTTCGACCCGGCCGGTCACGAGCGCCTGCTTGAAGTGAAGACGACCAACGGGTCTGTGAGGACGCCGTTCTTTCTTACTCGCAACGAGTGCGATCTGGCGGCGGAGCGTCCTGCGGACTGGCGCATCTATCGGGTCCACCTGTTCGCGAGGGAACCGCGCATTTTCGAGGTCGCACCACCGCTGGAGAGCTCGGTCCACCTCAGCCCGGAGACGTGGCGTGCATCGTTTTGAGGGTCCAAGAGAGCCTGGAATCGCGCCGCGAGTGCCACCGCCGAAGAGCGCGACGACTGGCCGTTCATCCCGTCGCGGTCCGCTGGAGTGTGACTCCCCTACAAGCGCCACCGATTGAAACGCCTCTCGGCCCGGCAGGGCTGGGCGCCTGAGGTCCATGCCGGCGAGACCGAACAAGGTCAATTCCGCTATAATGGCACATCCTCCCCCGACATTCGGACGGCGGCGGTTTCGCTGGCGCTAGTGAGAACATTAAGGCTGGTTTTTGTTTTGACGGTTCGATACACTAGAATGTTCGGAAGGGTTCGACGGGAGGCGGTCCCCCTCGGATGGCGCGGATAAAAAAGGGAAGGCCGATAGGGGTAGATCTGTTCGCGGGAGCCGGCGGATTGAGCCTCGGATTCGAACAGGCCGGCTTCGACGTGGCGGCGGCAGTCGAGTACGACCCGATCCATTGCGCCACCCATGAGTTCAACTTCCCCGAGTGCACGGCCATATGCCGAAGCGTCGCGGACATCGACGCCTCGTACATACGGAGCGAGTCAAGGATCGGGGATTCCATGATCGATGTTGTCTTCGGCGGAGCTCCCTGCCAGGGGTTCAGCCTCATAGGCAAGCGCGCCCTGGACGATCCCCGCAATTCTCTCGTGTACCACTTCGTTCGTCTCGTCGCCGATCTGAAAGCGTCCTACTTCGTCTTCGAGAACGTTCGGGGCCTCACCGTCGGCGATCAGAAGCGCTTTCTGAAAGAAATCATCGAAGAGTTCCATAAGTGCGGCTATCGGGTCGTCGAGCGATACCAGGTATTGAACGCCGCCCATTACGGCGTTCCACAACACCGCTGGCGGCTTTTCTTGCTGGGTGCCAGGAAGGGCCACCCGCTTCCCGAGTACCCCGAGCCTACACACAGCCTCAGGAAGAACGGCCCCACGTCTGCCGAGCTCTTCACCGTCCCGACGCCCACGGTTTGGGAAGCCCTGTCGGACCTCCCCGAAGCGGACGAGTACGAGGAACTTCTGCACCGCGATTGGGTCAGAGCGCAGTTCAAGCGGCCGAGCGATTACGCGGCGCCCCTGCGCGGCGACGATCGGGACCCCGACGACCACTCGATCCCTCGCGAGTTCGATGCGACCCTCTTGACATCCAGCCTACGGACCGTCCACACGGAGGTCTCCAGACGGCGTTTCGCCGGGACTGCACCGGGCGACACCGAACCGGTGAGCCGCTTCCTCAAGCTCGATCCGAGAGGGATCTGCAATACCATCCGAGCCGGTACCGCCAGCGACCATGGCGCGTTCACTTCTCCCCGGCCCATTCATCCCTTCTCCCCGCGCTGCATCACCGTCCGAGAGGCCGCAAGGCTGCATTCCTACCCGGACTGGTTTCGATTGCACGTCACGAAGTGGCACGGCTTCCGGCAAATCGGAAACTCGGTCCCGCCGCTCCTAGCGCGCGCCGTCGCCACCAAGGTACGGGAGGCCCTCGATGTCGCGCCCCGACGCCCGGACCGGCCGATGAAGCTCGGCGACATGCACTTGCTGTCCTTCGCCATGTCCGAGGCCGCCTCCAGGTACGGCGTGCCAGATGACGTCGTGGCCAAGCGCAAGAGGATCGCCCGCGAGGCTTAGGCACATGGCTAAGAAAGACATCGGGGACTCTTCGCCGCTAGAGAACGCACCTGGACAGAAAAAGCCCAATCGGTATTCCGCGATCATCGGTACCATTTTCAAGAACCACTACAAGCCCGGAAAGAACCAATTCGAGTTTCCTCGCACCGAGTTCGCGGAGATCGCCCGTTCCCTCGATATAAAGTTGCCGAAAAATCTGGGCGACACGATCTACTCATTCCGCTTCAGAACCGCGCTGCCGCCCGAAATCGTCGCGACCGCCCCGAAGGGCATGGAATGGGGAATCGAGCTCGCCGGCAAGGGGCAATACCGATTCAAGCTCGGGAAACTGGTCCGGATCATCCCGAGACCCGACCTCATCGCGACGAAAATACCGGACGCCACTCCGGAGATCATCGCGGCTTACGCGCTCACCTCCGAACAGTCCCTGCTCGCCAAGGTCCGGTACAACCGGCTGATAGACGTCTTCCTCGGCATCGCGTCCTATTCGCTCCAGAATCACCTTCAGACTTTCGTGAAAGACATGGGGCAGGTCGAAGTGGACGAGGTCTACGTCGGCATCAATAAGCACGGGCAGCAATTCGTCATCCCCGTTCAAGCCAAAGGCGGCTCGGATCAACTCGGCGTCGCCCAGACCCGTCAGGACCTCGCGTGTTGCGCTCAGAAATTTCCTAGGCTCACCTGCCGTCCCGTATCGGCGCAATTCATGGCGGACGACACCATCGCGCTGTTCGAGCTTGCCTTGCAGGGCGAGGAAGTAAAAGTGGCGGAAGAGAAGCACTACAAGCTCGTTCCGTCCGACCAGATCAGCCCCGACGACCTGAAGCTCTACTCGAAGAGGTAATCTGATTGGTGGACGACCGTCATGGACCACGTCTCCCAAGAGGTTCGGTCCAAGATCATGGCTACGGTGCGGTCCAAGGGCAACCGGACGACCGAACTGAGGCTCGCGCGACTTCTTTGCGAAGCCGGCTTGCGCGGTTACCGCAGACAATGGCCGGTGGACGGCAAGCCGGATTTCGCATGGCCAGGATTGAAGGTGGCTGTTTTTGTGGATGGCTGCTTTTGGCATGGCTGTAGCTGCAAATATCTTCCGCGGAGCAACACCGACTTTTGGAAAGATAAAATCGAGAACAATAGGCGCCGGGACCGTAGAGTTTCGAGATCCCTCCGGTGCGCCGGCTGGACGGTCATCCGGATCAAGGAATGTGCCGTTGTAAAATCCTCGACGCTCAAGCGCATCGCATTTGCCGTGAAGGAGCGCCGCAGCCGAAGAGCCGCTCCTAACCCGTGAAGGAGAGGGTCCGTGTTAATGTGCTACAGGTTGCCAAGAACCACTCATGAGCGCCATCACGCGGTATGATCGCGAGAGAATATGGCGGAAGAGGCAACGGGTCCGTGTACAAGATCGGTGACTACATTAAAGCGGAATTTCGGGCCGGGGCTTCCGGCGAAGTCGAATGGATGTGGGCCAAGGTCCGGAGCGCCGACGACGGTCTTCGCGTTGTCTTCGGAACTCGACCCACTCATGGCCACCCTGATCCTCAAGGCGCTTCGCGATGACCACGTGGCGCTCGCCCTGGTAATCTGGCGGCAGGCGGTGGAGGTTCCCGAACCGCACCCGAAGTGTGGGATGAAATGGGGCACGAGATCTCCTCCCCCACGGCGGGCAAGAAGCACGGGGTGAAGATCGAGTCTTGGAAGAACGAAGCTGGCGACCGGGCCTACCGCATCACCAGGCGCCGGTCGCCTTTTTCTGGCTCCTGGGCGCGCTCTTCCTCCGCTTGGCCACCTGCTTCGAGCTGGCCTTCTCCGGCGCCACCGTCGCGCCCGGTGCCGCAACAGTAGCCGTCGTGTCGTTGGTTTCTGCATTCGTCATCGTCGTCTATCTCCCTTTCCTGGCTCCCTTCCGGAGCACCTGATTGATCCCTCTGCTTGGCTTGAAAGGCAAGGCAATTCGCGATGACACAACGGCCGGTCGGATCTGCTGCATTGATCGGGTCCGCCCACACGTATGTGTAGCCGTTCCAGCTGATCGGATTCCTGGCGTCGACCGACGTCATTCCCGCCGGGTCCGGGCTCCAGAAGCGGCCGAAGTTGTTGTTGTAGTAGCGGGCGTTGGCGTAGTCCTGGCCGACGCCGTTGCCGGGCGACACGTCACGGAAGTAGGTGGCGAATTTGTCGGTGCCGTCCGGCGTCGAGGTCCGCTCTTCGCCCCACGGGTAATAGGCGATTGGCCCGTGCCCATTCGCGTTGCTCCGCACGCTGCCCAGCCGGTCCACCGGCGCCAGCATCCGTCTTCCAAAGTACATCGACACCGATTGTTGCAGCGGCGGATCATTGGAGCACAGATAGCTGACCTGGTACGTCCCTAACCGCTGCCCGGTGATGCTATAAAAATACAACGTCCCACCCGCCCCATAGGTGCGGGCGTCCGAGTACTGCAGCACGCGTTTCCCCCACGGATCGTAAGTGTAAGTCGGAGCCCCATTGCTGGGCGATCCACCGGTCGAGATCAACTGGTTCTCCACGTTCCAGGTGTTGATCTGATTCCCGCCCGAGCCCAGCCAGTTGCCGTTGGCGTCAAACCCGTAGTCGCCGCTCATCCTGGCCTGATTGGTCGCGGAATTCACTTGCGGATACACCTGCGGCGCCGTCCCTTTGGTAACCACCTTCGATGTCAGGTTGCCAAACCCATCATAGCTGTATGAGTCGCCCCATTGCACCCTCGTCGTCACCGACGTCGCCGCCGCAATCAGCCGGTTCAGCGAATCGTAAGTGTAACTCACATTCTCCCCAGTCACCCCGTCCGCCGACGACACAATCCGGCCGTTGTTCTGGGTGGCGGAATACGTGTAGGTCATGTTCGAGCGACGGTAGCGACGGAAACGGGGTAATTGGTTACCGGCGCCACCGCCGCTGACCAACCTTCAACTAGACTCGGGACGCCTTCTACAGCGGCAAGCATTGTCAGATGCCGCGCGATCTCCGTATCATCGGCCTCAAGGTACTCTGAGAATACCTTAGTCCCGAGTTCCCGCTCCTGAAAATCTAGTTGGAGAAGAACTTCCGGTGTGAAGTGGACCGCAGCATCAGAGAGGATGCCGACGAGCGAGGCCAATTGTTTCCCCATATCGTCGCGATCCAGCACTTCGTAGCGGAGATCCAGCCTGCATAGGAATCCTCGTATTCCATCCCCTGAAAGAATCTGCCCCCCGACGGAACACGCCAAAGCAAGACCAATACGATGACAATAAGAAGTGGCTTCCAATGCGCTCGCAGAATCGAGCACAAGTAGTGATCCGTGACCAAGGTGCATGCAGAAACCAGGATTGTTCCCCAAAAGAGCACTCGCACAATCACCAGCGAATCCAGGGGCGGAAGCCATCCGGGCATGCAGCCCTCCTGTGTTCTGGACTAAATGATGCAATCGTATCATCAATCCAGGTGCGACACCGGGATCGTTGAATTTTCACTCGCCCGCCGCAACCCCAACCAGTTTGGCAAGTGTCAACCAATGCCGCGGATGCGGGACGCGCTCGCCTTTACGAATATGGGAGGCATAGGCCCACGTGACACCGAGGGTTTGCGCGCCTGGGCGGTGGCGTTCGGCGAGGAATCGGGCCAACCCTTGCGCGCTTGCTGCAGTCGTCCTGCGCCTTCTCCAGATGTTTCTGCGCAGTCAAGCGACGGTTGAGATCCTTGCATGCGAGGTCATCTTTGACGAAGGGCTCCAGGGAGTCTGGCATATCGACGGTTTGCAGCGTCTTCGCTTCGATCGTCGCCGACATCCAGAGACTCCCTTGGGCACGAGGCTTTACCTGATGGATGAATCGGCGTATAGTCAAAACACTGTCTTCCCCGTGCGGTTTTGAATACCCGTTTCTGGAGGATTGGGCTGTCCTCTTCCGGCTGCTCCAAGAGGGCAAGTCCCGACAACTTCCAAAATCAATTTCGAGGAGAACGATATGTTCCTGAAAGAAGTGAGGCCCACCGCGCTAACGGTGAGCCTTACTGCTTTCTACTTTGATCAACTCAGGGGAGAGGATCTCAAAGTGGCATGCATCTCAATACTACCACACGACAGTTTCGACTTCAAGACGAAACTGTCGCTCGCCCACAACCTTACCTTTAAACCGGACGTCCACAATTCGTTTTGCCGGTATGGACGATGTCACCGACTACCAGTGTTGAAGAACGCAGGAGGTGGCCATGCCGAATAGTGACGTGATCCACATTCTGAAAGAGGCAAACCATGCGGAAATAGTCGCTTCTCCCAGTCGCGGCTTCGACGTGCGCCGAGATACGAAACGTTGGAAGCCTCTGAGGGTCGACCGGACCGGCTCTCCGGAACAGCGGAGCTTCAGGTGATCGACGAACTGCCTCAGGAGCGCTTCGTCTTTGTCGGGCCAGGCGGGCGTCCTTTCTCCTTTCGCGGCAGATCCAGACTGATCGCCCGGAGGTCATCGGTTGCCAGTCTCAAATCAAATAGACTTCTGTCGAAGTAGCGCTGCGATGGCCCAGAAGCTCGCCAATCGCCTTGAGGGGAACTGCGGAAGGGACGGTATGGTGCCCGGATGGAGTTAAACACTCCCGTGCGTCTGTCTTCGGTCGGCCTTTCTGAAGGTACTTCAGCAGAGCTTCGCCCACGGGACCGACCAAGGGCAGATGAGATTCGACGCCGGTCTTCGACTGCCGGACTCGAACGTGCCGGTCGGGTCCGCACGGAAAGGTGAACATTCCCATCGACGTCGTGATCCAGCCAAAGGCCCCACGGAAGGGGAAATCCCGATTTTGATCGAGGCGAAGTCGACCGGCGATTTCACCAACACGAACAAGCGGCGGAAAAGAGGAAGCGACGAAGACCCTGCTTTGCGAAAGTCGGGCTCATTCGAAATAGAATCGAGACCTTGCTTGCTTTCCCGAGATGCGAAGCGCCCGGCCGATCTCACTTCAGGAGAACCCCGAGTATCCGATAACGAAGCATGTGACGTAATTGGTGTGACCATACATCACTTGTCAACCACTGGCTCACCAGATCACGTTGCAGTCTCGCAAACCCTGCATCGACTCACTCAGATGCTGACAACAGGACAAGAAGATTCCCTGAGAATAGCATATGCGTTCGCCTGCAACCTACCGAAGACTCCGGCGCCATGACTGCGGCCAATGACCAACAGATCGACTTGCAAGTACCGGGCTGCGTTGCTAACGGCCGTTGGCACGTCTCCGAATTCGATATGCACTTCACCGTGCATCTGCAAGTTCTCCTCAAGATGCGCAATCTGCTCCTGGGCGGCCTTTTCCAACTGGAGACGCCAATGGGGGTCGAAATAGTAGCTGCCTAAGCCCACGGTAGCAGCAGGGATCGCGTGCAGAACCGCGAGATTCGCGCAAAACTCCTGGGCAATACCTCCGCCCCACGCGAGCACCACACGACTCTGTGGACCAAGATCAAGAGCGCACGCGACTTTGCGCAAAGTGATGGACTCCCACGCGGGTGCCTCCTCCATGTGCGGGCCCGTCCAGACCGGACACTCGGCGTCGTGCAACACTTTTGCTGTGACTGAGCCCAGCAGGAACCGGCGGAACGGGCCGTAGCCATGGGTCGGCATCACGATGAGATCAAACTTCTCCGCGTGTGCGTACTCGACGATCTTGCACGCCGGGTCGCCCTCGAGCACAACCCCGCGCACACGAAGATCGCGGGGCGCATCGGCCAGAAAGATGTCCAGTTCAGTCCTGCTCTGCGCCAGCCTCTCGGCGACGAGATCAGCGGCCGAAGAATCACAATAGGCAGACGCCTCCCCGGCGCCGGCGTAAAGTGAATACGGAGGCGTGACAACGTGGAGCAAGACAAGCTCCGCCTGAAAATGGCGGGCCAGGGCCTCTGCATAGCGGGCCGCACCACGGCACCGTTGGGAGAATACCATCGGCAGCAAAATCTTCGACAGGGGTGAAACCCTCATGTTCGTGCCTCATGACCCTCGGAGCAACGAGAGCAGATTCGTACGCTGTGATCTGGAAGCCCAAGAGCGTACATTAAATCGGCATGCTTCGCATCCGATCACAGTTCAGGAGCGCGGCCCATTCACAACAAGAACCGGGTGGGATATAGCAGATTGACGCTGCCTCGTTGGGCCTTGCGGAGCCTCGATTCGGCATCATAACACCTGGATTATACCCCAGGAATTGAGGCTGCGGCCGAAAGAAGCTATCGGGCGTGCATCACACGAGCCAGCGCAGCACCCGTGGTCGTGACATAGTATTTTGCCACCATGTTGGATCGTTCCCATGCCGGCATTGACTTCGGGTCCTTGAAATAGTGCAGGAACTGGTTCAAGACCTGCGCGAAATGGGCCTCATGGCCGACTCGGTACCGGTCCGGAATGGTGATCATCAACTCGTTGCCCAAATCCTTGAATCCGAGGCCAGGATAAGTAGCCTGCAAGCGATCAATGTGATTTTGCAGCGCACGCACGAGCGTCGTGTGCTGCTCCGATCTCGCAGGTACGACATACAAGGTAGGTTGGTAGTTCTCTTTCTCGCCTTGACGTACCTCAATTTGGGCATTAGTTCCGCGGTAAACCGACTGATAAGTGTCGGTACCCGTGGGGGAATCATACTTCCACAATACATCCAAGCGTACATGGATACCACGAATCGTGTACCGGACTTGACCGTTGCAGTAGTACTCGAATTGATCTCCATGGACGAACAAACGAAGGACGCTGGCGAAATCCATCCCGCCCGTAACACGCTTAAATTGCGATGCAGTGATGATCGTCGGCCACCGCTGGGCGCCGAGTACCTGAATGTCTTTCCGGTAGTCAATGGCTTGATTCGGAAAAAGCGTCCACTGAACCAAGTCAACTAGGTGCGTGCCAATGTCGGCGAGGCCTCCACCCTGCTCTCGGGTGTCGAAGAAGAAAACTGGGCGCAGGTTCGGAACTCCCGCAACCTCCTTCATGATGTGATGCACGCTTTGCATCGATACGCCTGGATCGCCTTCGGAGCCTGTCATGATCGTACCGAGTATGGCGGGGTCATTGACCAGTTCTCGCTGGATTATATTGGTAATCTCATATCGCTCCGTCATGATGTCATAGGCGACCAACCCTTTGCGATCAGCCATTTCGAGAGCAGATTCCAAGGTGGGTAGATCGCTGGGCTGAATGATCCACGGCTTATCAGCTAGCACGTTGAGACCCGCATTGAGGGATGCCTTGATCAAGTTAATCTTCCCTCGATTACGGCCGGAAATCACCACGACGTTGCCAGGCCGCTCAGCAAGCATTCGCTCAGGGAAATCGGGACTGGTGTGGACATCAAGCTCCCACTTCGTTGGTTTATCGGCTCTGGTGTTGAACTGTTCTATACGCTTCAGGTGATCGAGAAGATCCGGGCCGAGAGGGGCGTAGATGGCAACCCGTTTCGCAACACCGGGCAACATCTCTTTCTGAATGAGGGCAGCGTGGAAATGGGCCGGATCGAGAGTGATGAGTCTAACATCGCCTGGTGCTCCCTGGGCGAACGTAGCCGTCGCGCCGATCAGAAACGCAAAGCCGATTGTCGTCAATCTTTCCCAAGTGCTAAGGCATGGCATTTTCATAAGACATCCTTCGTTAGTCGGTTCTTTATTCGGGCCAGACCGCGTGGCTGTAGCAGTCTTTACGTCACCTACTTCGTGCGAGCGTACTTCTCGTATAGCCCAGCTATGTTCGCGGTCCGATAGTCCCCGGGATGCACAACTACTCGGTACCGCAGCGTTAATACCTCGCCAGGTTCGAGAGTCCAGGAACCGTTTAACAGCGGATTGTGATTGACGTCGAACGCCCGAGCGCCAAACATGTTGGCCGCCAATAGCCCGTAACCGCGCACGTGCCAATAAACAGGATGCCGCGGGTTGCCGGGATAGTCAAAGATTGCGACTCCCAGCTTTTCCCCCTCCACCTGGCCGAAGCAGTCAACCCAATTGGCCCGCTTTCCCCAGCAAGCACGCTCACCCTCTTGCCCATTTGAGTTCACTATCCTGCCGGTTCTCCGAGGCAACGGCGGCGCGTCCGGGGCGGGTGCCTCGAGGCCGGGCGCCAGGCGAATCGCGAAGCCGGCATCCTTCTCGTCGCCGAAAGTCACCTTTTCGATGGCTCGCAACCTGATTTCGAAATCGATGATCCGGAACGCAGGATCGGAATAAAAGATCATCTTGCGAGTGTCCTCGATGAGCGGTTTTCCATTCGTCTCCACCCATTTGAAACTGATCTCTATCGATCCGGTTTTCTCGCCGTTTGCCAGGGCGATCACCCGGTCCAGCACAATCCGGCCGAGGTTGGGCCGAGTATAACTTGCATCGTTGTTCCAGAAGTCGAAACCGTTCACGTCTCCATGGCTGAACCAGAGCCCCCGCTGGTGCGGGAGATCGTGGCGCTCACCCTCGACTATTTCCATCGGATAGCGTCGCGTCACAATAATTCCCGACGCCGAGCGGACCGGCTGGAAGTAAGGCTTCGTTGTTTCAGACCCCGCGATGTATAGCACAGTAAACGGCTTTCCCTGGACATCTACAGTGAGGCAGTCTGGGGTACGCTGAATACTCACTTGCCCTAATGCCGGTAAGCCAAGTAGTAAAATACCCAATAAGGGGCACTTAATACCGTTTGACACGTGTTTCTCCTTAGTGTTAGGCAAAAATCAAACACCTATAGCGAAAACCGAAACCCGAGGACGCGATCATTGAATGACGACATCATGACTTTAGCCTCGCGATTGTTACCCCCATGTACAGCCAAAACTTCTTCGCCAGGCCCTTGGGGTCATGGGAGCTACCGATGAAATCGATTTTTGCCAGTACCTTGCCCTCCAGATCCAGGGAGAACCAGCCAGCGTACCCACGGCCTTTTCCGACGGCGACTGGAGTTCCTTGGAACTAGCACGAACCACACCTAAAGCCGCCACGTCGTCGCTCTTGAGTACGCTTCAGATTCTCTCGCACTCGCGTTTCAGACGACTACGGCCGCCCCGCGTGCCAAGGCCGAGACACAGAATCAGATGGAGCCTCCCAGGAGATTCTTCAGACCGTCGCTTGCCGGGGCACCTGTTGCTCTTCCCGAATGACGCCCCGCATGAACTCAGCAGCCATTCGGGCGCTCTTCTCCTTAAACTCGAGTGACGGACTCAAATGACACGACTCGAAGCCAATAGGGCTGTGGTCCCCGATGTCAAGCATCGCGCGCACATAATACTTATATATCTCCGACGAAGGCTGGTAATCGGATGCCGCCGCGCTGATCTTACCGTCGGGACCACGAGCGTAGTCACCTCCGAAGCGGGACATTCTCTGCAAGGTGCCGACCTCGAACGCAGCCTTGCGGATCGACGCCTCGTCGGTGACGTGCATCAGCGGAGCCTCGAAGCTCATCTTCAGATTAGGCGAATCGACTTCGCGTACCATTCGGAGGGCGTCAGGGTAATCCTTGATGACCGGCGGGTGATTCGCGAGCGCGAGCGTGACGCCGAACTCGCGAGCATAGCGCGCGGATTCGATCATCCCCTGGCGGCACAAGTCCCAAATCTGCTCTTCGGAGTAACCGTTATGGTCGAACGCCCACATCAGAATGGCAGGCTCGTAGTTTCCTCCGCCCTGCTTCGCAGTCTGGACCACGCCCGTGGCGGCCAGGAAGACGCGCATGATTTTGGCGCCGAGGTCGGAACTCACCCGCATCAACTCGCGCAGGTACACCAGCTGAGTTTCGCGGTGTTCCTGAACGAGACTGCTGAAATCGTTGTTGCCGGACACCGAATAGATCTTGACGCCCCTGTCGGCGGCGTATTGCCTGATCTGCTGGCACCGGCTTTTGAGCATGTCGGGCGGGTAGGCGTGCGGCCGCTTCCCGTTGATTTCGACGCCATCGTAACCATACTCTTTGGCCCGATCAATTACCTCCTCAATCGTCAGTGGGCGACCGGGATACCATAGTCCAGTGAAACTAACGCTGGCCAGAGCAATGGGCATAGCACCTCGCGGCGCAGCCTCGCGAGTTTGTCCCGACGCATCAGTGAGGACGATCCCGCCCAACGCTAACGCACCGACAACGGCTTGAGATTGGCTCATAAATTTCCTGCGAGTCGTTTCGTTACTCATCAATCCTGTCTCCTTGGATTAATCATAATACTAAAAAGTATTGATCTGGGCGGCTAACGATGTCAAGAGAGTACTCGTTGAGTTTCTCTAAAGTCCATATTTAGCGATTCCCTATTGACGCGGCCGGACACCGGGTCTAAACTGCCGATTAGCATATTAGATTTTGGCATCTGAAAATACCCAGGCAACCCCACTTTTGGGTTGTGCCCGTAGGAAGTTCACAGGGTTGCTGCTACGCAACCGGCCCGGGACAAAGGGTTTCTTGTTTCCCATTGGTTGAGCGGTGTCCAATGCTGGTCCCTGACGAGCCCTTCTCGGGAGTTGCCAGGGCCCGGGCCTGCCGGGCGAGTAATGAGTAATAATGAAGGAGTACAAGATGTCTATACGGTGTGACCCAGACGTGCTACGGACGCTAGCAGCGGTTGTTTTCGTCCTCACCTTGGGCGGTTCACTCTATGGTCAGGGTTTTGGCACAATCACTGGAACTGTTACGGACCCCTCCGGGGCTGTTATCCCATCGGCTACTGTGAAGATTACCGACGAAAAGACTTCGACGGGGCGCGTGGCCGAAACCAACGCTGTGGGCTATTACATTTTCCCGGAAGTTACCCCTGCTACGTACACCATGGTGGTGTCATCTGTGGGCTTTGCATCTAGCGTCCATAAGGGTGTTGTCCTGCAGGTGGATCAGAGTGTTACTGTGAACTCCACTCTATCGCTTGAGCAAGCAAACCAGAACATCACGGTTGGGGAGGCTGCGACGCAGCTGAACACGACCACCGCCACCCTGAGCGAGGTGGTCGACGAGCGTCGGATCGTCGATCTGCCTCTCAATACACGCAATGCAGCGGACTTGTCGCTCATCACAGCCGGGGTCGTGCTGGCTCCTCCGGACGACGCCGATCAGGGGTCCAGCAAGACGTTCCCAGTCGTAGTTACTATTTCCGCCAACGGTGCTCGCCAGAACCAGACAGATTACCTTCTGGATGGTGCAAGCAACAACGATATCTACACAAACGTGAATCTGCCCTTTCCGTGTCCGGATGCGTTACAGGAGTTCAGTGTCCAGACCAGCAACTACTCCGCGGAGTTCGGTGGTAGTGCTGGCGGAGTCGTAAACGTCGTTACGAAGTCGGGTACCAATGAGCTTCACGGGGACGGATTCGCCTTCAACCGGAATGCGGTTTTCGATGCTCGCAGCTTCTTTGCATCTGCGCGCGATCAGTACAAGCAAAACCAGTTCGGTGCCACTTTGGGTGGCCCCGTGATCTTACCTCACCTGTACAACGGGAAAAACGCGACATTCTTTTTTATGAGCTACCAGGGTACACGCATTCGCGACACCGGCCTCGGAAAGAGCTCGTATGTTCCCACTCAGGCCGAGTTAGGCGGCGACTTCTCCGCCATGCTCAACGCCTCTAGCCCCGACAACCCCTTGGGCAAGGCAACAATCATTGACGACCCCATCACCAACCAGCCGTTCTCCGGCAATCTCATTCCGGTTAGCCGATTTGATCCTGCCGCAGTGGCCCTTACGAAATATCTTCCGGCAAGCACAACCAACGGCTTTGTGACATACGGATTACCCACGAGTCAGGACCTCGACGAAACAGATGTTCGCATCGATCATAACATATCGACTAAGGACCGACTTTTCGCCCGGTATTTCTTCGATCGGTTCTATAACACGCCATATCTCGATCCAGCGAACTATTTAAATAACGTGTCTTATGCGGTAATCGATTCGCACAACGCGGTCCTGGCCGAGAGTCACAGCTTCAGTCCAACCGTTCTGAATGATCTGACCATCAGCTACGGTATGGAAAACTCGAACCGCGGTCCCGCCGCCGGCAGCATTAACGCGGCGGACCTCGGCGTAAATATCTATCAGCCTCCAGGGGACCACATTTTAGAGAACGTCTCGATTTCGGGCTTTTTTGGCGTTTCGCAAACTGATCCAGCAACTTTCCGGCGGACGCAGTGGGGACTCCGCGACGGCGTGTATTGGATTCACGGCGCGCACTCTTTGAAATTCGGTGTTGATTCCAGCCGCGCCACGATGTCGATTCGGAACGACTACATCGAGCCCGGTGACTTCTACTTCACCGCTGCTTCCACCAACGACGCACTTGCCAGCTTTGTGCTTGGCAAGCTGACAACATTCGACCAAGGCAATGGGGAGGACAAGGACAATCTGAATACCAACTTTGGATTGTTTGCGGAGGACGACTACCACGTTTCGCGCAAGCTCACGCTGAACCTTGGCATACGCTACGACCCGGATTTCCCGTGGGACGAGACCAGAGGTCGTGTCGAACAGTTTAGCAGCGCTGCTTACTATGCCAATCAAACGTCGCAGGTCTTCACGAATGCGCCGCCGGGGCTGCTCTTCCCTGGCGACCCTGGCGTGCCGAAAGATGGCACTCTCGGCGACTACAAGAACTTTGCTCCACGCGTCGGCTTCGCATACGACGTAACCGGTAACGGGAAGACCGCTATTCGCGGCGGTTTTGGTATGTTCTACGACTCGTCACAACCCGCATATTATAACAACCTGTTTGTGGACACAACCCCTTTCAGCACCCAAGTTGCCTTAACGGATCCGGCGGGGCCATTCAGCAATCCCTACCTCGGGATTACTAATCCGTTCCCGGCACCTTACCCGCCGCCAAAGAACATTGCCTTTCCCTTGCCAGCAACTGTGCTGAGCTACGATCCGGGCAACGGCGAACATTTTCAGACACCCGTGGTTTATGACTGGAATCTCACTATCGAACGCCAGCTCACGGCGGACTGGCTGTTGCGCGTTGGCTATGTAGGTTCGCACGCTAGCCACATACTGGAAGGCATACAGCTGTCTCCGGCCGTTTACATCCCGGGCAGTACGCTGAGCCCCACTCAGCGCCGATACTTTTCAGGATATGGATCGATTACTCAGGCATCAATGGACATAAACTCACATTTTAATTCGTTACAGGTTGCGGTACAAAAGAGATTTTCACAAAACTTTTCGCTTCTGACGAATCTCACATGGTCAAAGTCTCTTGATGATTTGCCGTTTGGCGAATATATTAGCGAGATAACGGGAAGCACCGGCTCCCCGATTCCTTGGTACCTTCCCGGCCGCCATCAGTTCGACTACGGACGTTCGGAATTCGACCATACGCTCCGGCTGGTCGCATCTTTTGTGTGGGATTTGCCAAAACTGCACGGCGCTCCGTCGATCGTGCGGTACACCGCCGGGGGATGGCAATTAACAGGGCTGTTCACGGCTCAATCTGGCGGACCCGTCACGGTCCTAGCTGGTGTGGATGAATCGGGCACCGCCCTTATGGAGGATCGCGGAGTTGCCCTAGGCCCCAACGTTTACGGTTCTGGCGCTTGTGGCGCAACAGCGCCTTGTGTCAACTGGCTTAACCCTGCTGAATTTGCGCTACCCGCGCCGGGTACGTACGGCAACCTTGGGAAGGACGCACTCAGGGGCCCGAATCTGATTAACTACGACGGTGGCCTGTTCAAAAATATCCCGGTGCGCAAAGAGCGCGTCCAATTGCAGTTCCGAGCGGAGTTTTTCAATCTTTTCAACACGGCGAATTTCTACAACCCGGGGCAGAGTGCTGCTGGAGCCGTCGGTCTGATACCGAGCAGTGCACAGGCGGCGACCGTCTCCAGTGCTCGCTTCGGAAGTATCATGGGTAGCTACGCCCCACGGATCGGCCAGCTTGGTCTTAAATTGATGTTCTGATAATTGGAGTATATAGAGCGATACAGGAGTTTCGCTATGAACATACAAAGACGTCAGTTCGTGCAAGCCACCGCTGCAGCAATCGCTACTGCTCAATTCCCTATTCTCGGCGCAAACGACCGAATTCAGGTCGGTGTGGTCGGCGTCGGCGAACGTGGAACAACCCACCTCGACCTTTACGATTCGCTCGATTCCGATTGCCGGATCGCCGCAGTATGTGATGTTAACCAGACTGCCCGTGAACGCGCAGTTAGCAAGGTCCACAAGGCGAAGGGCTATAGTCCGCAAGACTATAACGATATGCGGAAAATGTTCGAGTCCAAGGATATCGACTTGGTGTCTATCGCCACGCCCCATCATTGGCACGCGCTCGCGACGATTTGGGCTTGTGAAGCGGGTAAGGATGTCTATGTGGAGAAGCCCGCAACCCACAACGTCTTCGAGGGGCCACAGATGGTAGCGGCGGCCCGGAAAGGTAACAGGATGGTCCAGGTAGGCATGCAGAGCCGGTCCCAGCCGTACAAGATGCATGCGATCCGGTTGCTTGGCGAAGGTGTAATTGGGCAAGTGTATGGCTGCAGGGTACTTTGTTTCCGGCGGCGCTTCTCGATCGGTCACACCCCCGATGAGCTGCCGCCCTCTGGTCTGGACTGGGACCTCTTTCTCGGTCCGGCCCAGTGGAAACCGTACAGCCTAAACAAATACGCCTATAACTGGCACTGGTTTTGGGACACCGGAAATGGTGACATCGGCAACCAGGGGGTGCATGAAATGGACGTCGCCGTCTGGGGTTTCGGCCGAAGTGGATGGCCAGTGTCGGTTTCGTCAAGCGGTGGCAAGTTCGTGTGGGAGGATGATCAGCAAACACCGAATAACCAACAGACTACATTCGACTTCGGCGATTCGCAGATAACTTTCGACGTTCGCAACCTGCCAACACCGCCAGAAGGTCTAATGGCCGGCGCCCCGCTCCGGTTGCCGGAGGGAGCAGGCACGCTCGCTTCATCGTCCGGGCCCTTCTCTATGTATGACCAACGCAGCGCGAACTACGTAGGGAACGTGTTTTTCGGCGACCTGGGATTCCTCATCCTCGACCACACTGGCACCCAGGTGTACAGGAGCTCTGCGGGCAACCTCACTGGCGTCCGTGGGGCAGAAGCTGGAAGCAGGGAGAAATATGTAAGGACCGTGGACGAGAAAGCCCAAGAAGAGGACGACACTCTGCACATAAAGAATCTCTTCAATGCTATGCGCGCGCGCGATTACAAAATGCTGAACGCAGACGTCGCAGTTGGCGTGCGTTCGGCGGCATACTGCCATTTGGCGAACATTGGCTACCGGGTGGGCCGTACATTGCGCTTATCCCAGTCTACAGGTCGATGCCTAGGTGACGAAGAGGCGAACGCGCTGCTGACGCGCAATTACCGCAACCCTTTCATCGTTTCTAGGATTGAGTAGCTCACGGCAAGCACAAGCAGATGAATCACAGAAGTGGTTGCGGTCGCGACCACCAGAAAGGCTGTTGGCGGCCGGACACGTGCAAGCCCCCGAAGGCGCGTGTGCTGTGCTGCGAGTCAGTCCGGGGCCGAGTTTCCGGCTTTGGCAGTCAGTCTGTCAGTGTTGGGCGTGCAGCACCTTCACCCACGAAGGGTAACGGTGGCGAGTCTTCTTAACAACTTCGGGGCCATGGGGGACTTGGACGGATCGGCTTTAGTGCGCTGGTTGAATGATCGCACTTGGGATCGTGGATCATGGGATCATCCGCCAAGTCATCGGGCCTTTACCAACCTCGCGCTCGCCCTAGACTCAGCCGAGGGAGCGGTTGCTAAGTGCGAACAATTGTTCGCGGCGGCCGGGTAGGTTTTGTGCGTGTAGAAGCATCAGGGGGCAAGTGCAGTCGTGCTGGAAACCCTCTCGCCGAAGAACATCGAGCAACTGGCGTTGCCGGTCCGGAATATCGATCTGTACCGGCCTGTTATACCCGGCGACCAGGGTGGCGATCAACGCCACGGCGGCCTCAAACTCCGGAGCGATGACAGGACCCACCATGAGGAGGTCGTGCTGGTGCGTCATTAGCGCGAAGCCCGTGACGCCACGGGCCTGGCCACCACGGAGCACGGCACCGCCGTCGGACTGAGCGATTCGTGCTTTGAGCGCGGTCTCCCGGTTTGCGCCGTATACTTCAGTGTCAAGTTGGTGGATCGCAGTGAAATCGTTGACCGCGAGTGGGGATATGTCGCAGCGAGCATGCGCATCGGGCCTTTGGCGGGAGATCAATCTGTGGACGGGTTCCACCTCGCGAAAACCGAGTTGCCCATAGAGCCGCTGCCCATCTGGCCTTGCGACCAGCATGGTGGGAGTTTCGGGATTCGGCAGGTCTGCTAAGCAATGTTGGATGACCGCTCTGGCCAGACCCTGCCGACGGAGGTCTTTCCGGACGATCACCATGCCGATTGAAGCCAAAGCCCTGCCGTATACGAAGAGGGCTGTGCTCGATACAACCTCGCCTTCAGTGGACCGGTGCCCGAATACCATGCCCGCTTCGAAAATCCGATGCCAGTCTTCAAGCGTTTGCTGCCAACCAATGCTTTGCGATAGAGCTAGTAGCCCAGCCGAGTGAACAGGGGTGAATTGGGTCACGCGCAACTGCACGGCACCACTCAATGGTGTTCTTAGGATATCACCACACACAATTGCAACGTAAGCGTCAGAGCAACCCATCTGTTGCCGGAGCCTTACGCGTGCTGAACTCAGGGGACGGCGGAGCAGCAGACAGGAAGACGAAGACAGCGGCATCGAAGCCGGGCCGAAGCGGATCAACTGGTCGCGGAATTTGAGGCTGGCGGACTCACACGCCAGGAGTTCGGCGATCAGAAGAACGTGGCGATCAAGACTCTGGCGCGATATCTGGCGCGGCATCGGCGGGAAGCCGGCTCTGCCGCGAAGACAAATAGCGAGCCGCCGAGAAGCGTGGCCAGAAGTTGCGTCTCGAGCCCTTCTTCGCGCGGCCGCAGCAGCGCGCAGCCCAGCGCGCACGCCGAGACCAGAAACAAGACCGGAGCCAGCACCGCCAGCGGACCGGCGGCGAGTGCGCTCAGCACCAGGCCGCCGGCCACCACCAGCGGCACCAACAGCCACGGCAGAAAAATCAGCACGGGCAATCCCAGCACCAGCCACGCGGCGGTGTAGCGCGCCAGGTGCGCCAGGCCCAGCGGCTCAACGGGAATAGAAATATCGATAGCAGGCACGCGAAACCGGACTCTCTCCGGGGATGCGCAGAGAGCGGCCGGCCAGCGCCGAGGCCTCTCTGCCGGGCCCGTCTCTCAGACTCTCCGAAAGGGCCGCGCGTTTGGTTAGCTGGCAGTTTGGCCGCTGGCCGGCGATCCTGACGCCGGTAGATCCACCGGCCGTCGTGCGACCAGCTCGGAACAACATTGTCGGAAGGGTGATTCGTAATACGGCGCGGCTTGCCTCCGTCCGCCCCAACCACGTAGATCTCGGGCGCCCCCTCCGCACGTGGCCAGCCAGCGGCCATCCGGCGACCAGCGAGGCGACCCGATGCGGAACTCGTCCAGCCGCCCAGACGGACCGGGCAGCTCTGAACCGCTGATTTGCCTTTAGTCTAGCCGCGTAAACGACGTAAGAATGGAAATGTGGGGTTTAGACTGGTTGTTCGGAGGTACGTTATGGCAGCTGACAACGCCAGAATCCTCGTAATCGGCGCCGGGGTGAACGGCTCCGTCTGCGCTGCCCGCCTCCTCGAGCGGGGGGTCGATGTGACTGTGCTGGCGCGCGGGAAGCGGCTCGCCGAGATTGAGAGCGACGGCATCGTCATTGAGAACCCGTTCAGCCAGAAACGGAGGGTGACGAAGGTCAGGGCTATCGGCGAACTGGCACCCAGCGACACGTATGACTACATCCTCGTGGTAGTGCGACGGAACCAAGTCGCCGAATTGCTGCCGACGCTGGCGGTCAATTACTCGCCCAACCTAGTCTTCATGAACAACAACCTCAATGGTCCCGCGGAGATTGTTGCGGTATTGGGCAGGGAGCGGCCGTTGCTGGGGTTTGTGTTTGCCGGGGGCAAGCGCGACGGAGAGACTGTCCGGGCTATCGGTCCATTCGAACATTCGCTGGCGGCGACGCCCTTCGGCGAGATCGACGGAACAGTTACTCCGCGGCTGCAGAGGCTGGTGAAGCTGCTGAATCAGGCGGGTCTCAGGTCCAAGATTTCAACGAACATCGTCGATTATCTGGCCACGCATGCGGCCAATGTGGCCGCGCTCGTGCCCATGGCGCTGAAGTACAGGGCCGACCTCAGGGCGCTCGCCCGCTCGCGCGAAGACCTGAGGCTAACTGCCGCGGCGTGGCGCGAGACGTTTACGGTGCTGAAGGCGATGGGGCACAAGATCGTGCCCTCCCACTTGCAGATTCTTGCCGTCACGCCCGTGTTCGTGCTGGCGTTCCTGCTTCGGCTGCTGTGCAACTCGAAGTTTGGCGAAGTCGGTGCGGCCTGGCACGCTCAGCAGGCGCCGGACGAGATGCAGGCGCTTGCCGACGATCTCCGTGCGGCGGTTATCCGTTCCGGCGTTCCGGTACCGGCCCTCAGAAAAGTGCTGGACATGAAGTAGCGCCGCGGCGGACCCGGACCTGGCGTTGAAGCATCAGAAGGACCCGCGCACCCCGAGCGGAGACTCTGAGACGCGCACCCGAAAGGGCCCGGAAGAGGGGCCTTGTGCAACCTGACGGACACTTCCGGCAACCTTTGAGAGAACCGCTCCCCCGCAGTATTGGCCATTTCCCGCGAGTCGACACCGCAGCGCCGTTAACAGGAAGGACAGAAAGTCCGTCGTGGAGGGGTTTGGCTCCCGCATCCTTGCACGCGTCAGGGGCCCCGGCGAGCGTGGACAATCCTTAGCAGGACGGTCGGCGCCCAGCGCACGCCCGGACGCGGCACGCGGTCGAGGGCCAGACCGCCCGTTAACCAAACGCGCTGCCCTTTCGGAGACTCTGAGAGACGCGAGCGGAATGGCCCCGTGCAGGGGCCTCGGGGCTAGTCGGCAACTCTCTGGGCAACCCCGGAGAGAACCTGTTTCCACGCAATACTGGCCATTTCCGGC
>Ga0187852_1000893_pt1 | contig 30092 bp, 44 predicted proteins | sample June2016WEW_6_40_FD_134511 | JGI IMG/M metagenome (GOLD analysis project Ga0187852, IMG submission 134511) | Peatland microbial communities from SPRUCE experiment site at the Marcell Experimental Forest, Minnesota, USA - June2016WEW_6_40 | ecosystem: Environmental > Terrestrial > Soil > Wetlands...
GCATCAAGATAAGTACCATAAAATGAACCGCTAATACCTCTGTCAAACGAACATTCATACTCCTGAAGATAAACACCAGGATCCATCTGTTCACGTTCTCTGGTTAAATCCTCGTCGTCTATATGGTGTATCTCAGAGGCTTTGTGTATGAATACTTTCCATTCAGGCCATTCTTGCGCCATCTTCCACAGTTGCCACATATGATTTTTGCCGCGGGGAGTTCCTACAAAAGCACACCAACCTTTATTTGCTGCAAGCATAGGACGGATATAATCAAAAATGTCATGAGGCATGAGTGCATATTCTGACAGAATAACAGCGTATGGATTTGTTCCTACCATTGAGGATGAGTAAGTATCGCCGCCAACTATCTGTAAGACAGAATTATTGTTGAATCTAATCTTCATTTCTGCTTGGTTAATGGCAGCGATCTGGCTTTTAGGCAGGAAATCAAGAAACTTAATACCATTTATGGTAAGAGCATCGAAAATACATTTACGGCCTTGTTGGTAGGTTGGAAGTACATAATGTACAAGGCAAACACGTTTAACACATTGACGAATGGCGAGATTCCAAAAGAGAATATCCTTTCCTGCTCGTCTCGCAGCCACATAAAGGACACGCTTTGATCTGCCTTCTTCGATAGTATCCCAGATTTCTTCTTGATACCAACGAAGAGAGAACTTGCTAAATTCTAGACTTTCTTCAACATTCATTTACACACTCGGCTCTTCAGGCAATAACATCCAATGTGAAAACTTAGCAAATGGTCGAGGCGCAGTAATAATGCAATCTTCATTTTGATTGCCATTACATTTGATTTGCATTAATAATTTTGGCTTAAAAATATAAATAACATCTGCAATATAGATACCAAATGGTGCTTCAATAGGATAAGGATTGCCATAAACTAAAACTCGTGACCCAATTGATGGCTCTTGATCTAAAAAACTAATCCAATCATTAGACATTCTTTTCTTTCTCAGTTGTCTCCGAACTGTCGACAACTTGGCGACGGTTGCTCAACAATCGCTCTTCCAATAATTTGCTTAATGCATGAAAATCATCAGGTTGCACAAGAGAAAGAATTTGACGACGAAGATCTTCATATGAATACGTTAATAATAAAGCCATAAAAGCAAGAGCATCCCCATTGTTATAACAAGTATTACAGTAATAAACGTTTTTTGCTTTGTTTATTGAAAATGATTCAGCTCGGCAGAAAGGACAGCTGCTATTAGCCCAGCGCTTATTATCTTTAGTAATCGGTTCGAGAACTTTTCTAATAAAAGGCATCTTTAAAAGCGTACAGAAATTCAACAAAGGGACAGCTTTTCTTGGCCTTCCGCGTTTGCCAGTATGCGGATCATTAATGATTTCTTTTACTCTATTGCATGAATAATTAATTATTTTGTTATATGTTTTATGCTTATTTTCTTCTTCAATTACCCAATTAGGTTTAGGTTTAATACAATTTTCTTCCATTAATGTTCCTTTCTCTCATCAGCAATCCAAAAGTCAGACGCCATTACGGGCCTTTCTTTCAATAGATCGCCTTGCCATTCCATTTTCGGCCAATGTTCAAGGCAATAAGCGATTGCACTGTCATCACCATAAGCTACATAAACAGCTAATTTATCACATTGACCGCATTTTATAGGCTTATTATCAGTATCGTATGCAATGCCTTCCATTAATCCCTCTGCTTTCTTGGACGCCCGCGCTTTTTTGTCATTGCAGCATCTATTGCTTTCACGAAATCTGTTTGAGGCTTTAATTTCTCATATCGTGTCATTTTTAATGTAAAGTCAGGATTGTTTACACATCGCATATAATCAGGTTTCAATGTTAAGCCAAAAGATGCCAATGTTTCTTTAATTTTGCCAATATTATCATGGCCAAAGTTTTTGATTTCCGATAATTCTGATTCTGTTTTAGCTAATAAATCGCCTATAGTATGCACATTAATACTGGCAAGACATTGATTGATTCTTACAGAAAGATTAAGTTTTTGAACTGGCGCTTTTGCCCACCATTTTTTTATATATTCATCCGATCCGATATCTTTTTGTGCTCGCGCTAATTTCTTAACACTTTGAATCTCGTCTTGTAACATACATAGATCAGCTTCAAGTGAGCTGTTTTCATTGTGTAGATTATCAATCTTCCACTGTCTATCTACCAAATGTTTTTCTGATTCCTGTAAAGTCTTTATCAAACTTTCCTTGTTTTCTAATAACTCTGCTATTTTTTTTTCCAATCTTGCTGTCTCAAAATCATAATATGCACTGGCTTCTTGAATCTCTCCTAAAAGAGAAACGATTTGTTTGCTAAGGCGCTCATTCTCATCCTTGAGTCTATCACACTCAGATTTTGTACTTTTGCCTACTATCCACTCAAATAAACGCATTTTACTCCTTTGCTTTAGATTTGATCTTGACGGACAATTTTTTGGCTTTCAATTTCCATAAAGCAACTTTATTTTTCATAGTATTAAGTTCAGCTGCAAGCCTATGACATCGTTCATGTGCTATTTCTAATTTCTCTTTTTCTTCTTTTGCCAGTAATTTGATGCTTGTAATTTCCTCTTGGGCACGAAACAATTTGTCTTTTAGTTCTACATTATCTTCGCTTAATTTGTTGTTGGCAGCTTCTGCATTCTCAATTCTCTTTGTAATAGTATAATTCTTGTATTCACCTGATGTATTATTGATAGGATTGATCACTAAAGGTTTTGGTTTAATAATGCGTTTCTTTTTCTTCTTACTAAAAGGCCAAAACACACTCACTCCTTTACAATTACAGCACTATCTGCATTCCGTTCAGCATCAACTTCTTCTTTGCTCTTTACTTTAGGCTTCTCCAAATAGACATATCTAACTTCAGATTGTGAAGCTTCTTCTTTCTTCAAATCAGACCAATATTTGTTTATTGCTAAATATTCAGGATCAAGAATATGCATATCTTTATAAACAACATCTTTGTCATATTTGCGTATTAAAGCGCCTTTGCGTTTACGAACAGCAAGCATAAGTTTAGCCAAATCATATGCTCTTTTAACATCAGGATATTGTTTGGCCCAACGATAAAGTTGTTCGCGATCCATCTTCATCAAAAAAACAAAATCAGCGATTTCTAAACTATCTTTTCGTTCAGCCCATGTGAGCATGGTAAAACAGAATCTTTTACGCCAATCATCCTTTTCAGGAAACAGCATATATGCGTCATTTTGCAGGAAATCAACCCAGGAGACATTTTTCGACAAAGGTGTAATAGCGATGCTATCATTATCTATTTTGCTATTATCTTTTTCAGACACTATAAAACCTCTGTAATTGTAAATTCCGTTCTTGGTTTTTTATCATACACTTTATCTTTAGAAACTGAACAAACTATGCAATCATCTGATAACAAGGTGCCATGACTAATGCTGTCTAATAAGAATTTTTCGAGATTATCTAAGTCTGGTTTTTTGTCATGAGGCGGCAACGCCTTACATTTGAGCAGATATTTGGGTGTTGGCATACAAAAAAGCATTGTCATTTTGACAGCTTTAGTAAATATCGGCTGACCATGCAATTGCTGATTGACATAAATATTGAAAAAAAGCTTTTCTTTGTGCTGTTTATCGAAGAAATGCTTCCCATTTAAACCTGGGCGCTGCCAGGGTATAGGATCTATGGGAATCGTGAAGGACATACTGCGCGCCATGGATTCTCCCTTTAAGATACGGCCGCGGGCATCCCCGTCTAGTTTTGTTCGTTAACTCATTATATCACATTCGAGGAAACTCGCGGACATATTTCAAGAGATGTCAAATTTGACTCAAGTTGAACGATTTGAGAACGGCATGAGTCAAGCATGCCTATCGCCGATAACATTCGCTCTAAAAGATCCTTGGCCATCTTGCCTTGGCGGTAGTCTTTTATCCAATTCTTGGCTTGGCAACGCTTCAAGGATTGATTGCATAGTTTATCGATTCTCTCATTGTTTTCAATGATTTGTTGCGATGTAAGCGCAGATGATGGCTGTGAAGTTCCCTTTTGTGGGTATCTCTTTTGGGTTTCAAGACGCAAGGATTGACTTACGCCGTTCGCAAGTTTCTTACTATACTCACGACAACAAACAAGAAAATATCCAAATGGATTGGCTAATTCCCCTTTTCGATGCGTACACAGATTTGCATACGCTATCACTTCGTCAGGATATGCCCCAATTAAGGCAATGTCAGCTTCGCTCATTGGTGTATTTTTTAAACTTTCGAGCGATCGAAGCATTTCATTTCTATCTGGCAGCGTCATTGTTTCTCCTTTGTCGAAATTTGGCACTTTACAATCATCTATCAATATACATTCGGCTGGTATGTCGTCTTTAAATTCAATACTTGGTCTTAATAGTATCGGAAATCCTTGCAGTAACTGCTTTTCGAATACCATCAAAAGAGAGTATTCCAAGGCTTTGCACCCAGGTAAAATGTCTGCAAGTTCTGCGCGTATTTTGTGGTCATCCAGAAAGGCAGAAAACTTATAAATGTTAGTACGCCAATGACCAGGTTCTTTCACAACTCCATTAATAACTAAAGCAGGAACCCAGCCGCGATGAGTAACTCTTAAAAAACCAGACTGCGTTAATGCACTAACCAACTCAGATATATACGATTGACTTGCAGAGCCAACTTGTTGGCATATCCACCTTTGAGCAGGCTCAACAACTTGATACAAGCAATCCATCTTAAGCAGCAAAGCAATCAATCGCTTTACCATTTTAGAGCAGCTCATAATCGCATTATAAAAATATTGAACATTGCGTGTGCGTATATATTCAATAAGAAATTTATTAAATTGGCGTAACCAAACTGGCGGCCTTTTTCTTTTATTTTTTTCTTGACTTATATGTGGGGCGTGGTTTACTAGATTCATTATTTTTCATTTTTAAAGGGTGGGAACAATGATGGCCTGCGAAGCAATACATTGTTCTTTTTCTTTTAAAATACATTTCAACAAATAAGGTTGATGTTAGCAAAGAAGTAAAGGGAAGTGAAGAAAAATTTTCTTCGCTTCCTTCTTTATTGGTGTAAAATCATATTGGTATTATTCATTTATCATGATAGCTGTACGTTCTTACTCCTTTCATTAGTGCAGTTATAATGAGTCCTTTGCGGTTCAGGCGGTTTGCGTTAGATTTTTCCACCTGAGCCGCTTTTTTATGTAAAATATCTCTTGCAATGTTAGATAATGTATGTTAAGCTATGCATATATATAGTAAGGATAAGTATGAATAAGATAAATGATTTTCTACGCATAAAAGAAGCAGCTGCCTATTTAGGTGTTACTATGAACACATTGCGCAATTGGGAAAGGCAAAAAAAGATAAAAGTATATCGATGTTCTCTAAATAACTATCGACTTTATAAAAAAGAAGATTTGGATCAAGTATTGGAGCAGACAGAAAACAGTTGTACAACAAATCTAATATGAGGAAGAACAATGGATAGAAAGAATGAAAAAGACACAATGAACAATATCTATACAGCCATACAAGCTTTACAAGATGCACAAATGTATCTAGAAAAGCAAATAGATGATTGTACAGAACCAGAATGCGATGGTGCTGAATTTACTTGCTATGATTGTGTGACTTGCTATCGAGCTATAACCAATATTCATATGGCAATCAGAAAAATAGAAGAATCTTTTTCATTGTCTGGAGCAGTATATAAAGTCAATGAAACCGAAAAAAAGGCGGCGGAACATGCAAGAATCTTTAGAGGCTTTTGATGCGAATGGTAAACACAATAAAGCATGCAGCGAAAATTGCAGGTTTTTCACCAAAGATAATAAAAAAATAAAACTAGATTTGCTGGATGCCTTACGAATGCAAGGCCGTATTTTAAATCATCTTTATTCAATAGGTTGGCGTTGGGTAAGACCAGCTTCATACAATATTTTAAACAAAGAAATTGCTAAATATGGCCATATGGCATGTTCCCCTGAACCTTTAAGCGATAATGATAGATTCCCAATAACAAAAATAATTGTAATCAAGGACAAATAATGTCAGAATTCACGCTTATCGATAATGATCCATTAAAAAACGCAGTAATAATAGGTAAAGAAATTTATTCACCAAGCAAAACCAATTCAATGTCTGAAGATATTAGAGCTTTTGGCGCTGCATTTTGGGAAGCAAAAAAGCATTTTAAACCTACAGGACAAAGTGGCAGAAACAAAAATCAAAACTATGATTATGCCAAGATAGGCGATATCTACAATGGGATCGAATCTGCTTTATGGGAACAGAAAATCGTAATATGGCATTTCTCTTGGGTTCTGAATGGCGTTGAATATCTTAGTACACGCCTTACTCATTTTCCTACTGGCCAGTTTATAGAAGATGTACGCATGTTTGAAAGTGAAAAGCCAGGCAACCAAGGCAAGGGCGCTGCCAATACCTATATGAGAAAGCAAGCACTCCAATCTTTATGTGCAATCCCTTGTGAAGATGATGACTGTGAAGAAGAACAAGAGCATATAGCCACTAAGCCATCAAATTTGAACCAGGATCCCATTTCTGATGAGCAAGCATTAACACTCTTGAATCTTATAAATGCTTCGCCTAACTCAAAAATTGTGCTTAGTAACATATTGAAATTCAACAAGATAAAGAATATTGCAGAACTGCCAGCCCGATCATTTGAATCTGTTAAAGTATATATAGAGAAAATAAAGTAAGGAAAAAGATGTCAATTGAAAAGAAGGTTAATAGCTTAGATAAAGAAATGACTGCAATTTATGATGAATATGTAAAGCTTCATGATGAACTCAACAAACATCGCGGTAAGCCATTAACTGAAACTGATCTGCCTGAAGTTAATAGATTGCTGGGAGAAATCCAAACTAAATTCGCAGAGCTTTATCCTGCATTGCATTTCATCGCCAGCCGCATTCAATTCGCAAATAATTCAGTCAATTCATATAACGAATTTATTGAGATAATCAAGAAATCAGGCGCTAAAGAAAATGAATCTATAAAGGAAGCTAATGGAAACAATTAAGAAAAATGGCAGTTTAGAATTAAAATCAGCATCTATGGAAGAATGGTTGCAAAGACGCAAAGATATAACTAATCAATTATTAAAGCCATTAACTAATCATTTAGAATGCCAAATTAGTGCTATTAATTATTTTATTCAAGAACATTATGAAAATATGAAAATAAATGAATATCTCATATATATACATCATGAAACAGAACGATATGAGTTAACATATAATTTTTTAAAGTCATTGCTTGAATTTGATGATGAGATGGACGAACAATTGAAAAAAGTAAAAGAGAAATTAAGCAAAGTAGATAACTCAAATGAAAAAGTCAAAGCGTGACAAAATGGTACAGGTTGAAACAGGTCGTGAAGATTTGTCATGGACTGAATTTGTAATATGTCCTATTTGTGGGCAAGAAACACGCCATCCTGAACTGAGAGAATGTTATCTATGTTATCGCAGATGGTATGAACGAAGTTCTGAAAGGAAAAAGTAATGTCCTATTTATTTATGGCAATGTGGGTATTGCTTAAGTTATTCTTTTGGTTTTGCATTGGCTTATTGATTGTTGATAGCATAATCACACATTTAGCTAATAGAAAACTATGGAAAGAATATGAAGATCTTTATAAAAAATACAAAGAGAAATGCATAGAAATAGAAGGTCTTAGGATCATCAACAAGGCTTGCATCGATGAAGTAAAGAATACCATCATTAAATTTGAAGAGCTAAAACCAACTAACGCCGAAGATGCCTATGAGCAAGCAAGGGGAGATGATGGAACCAAATAGCCAATATCGCTCAGTTGAGATTGATAAGATTGCAGCTGCTTTAGCAAAAGCTCAAGGCACCTATAAAGAGTTAAAGGCGAACGAGGTTCAAGCAGGACGAAAGTTTGCCAATCTTAAGGCAACCCTATTAGCCACTAAGGATTCGTTGGCCTCAAATGGTCTTGGTTTCTATCAGTATCAAGAATTGATGGCTGAAGGAACAGGCGCTGTTCTTTTATGGTCAAATCTCATTCATGCTAGTGGGCAATGGATATCTTCATGCGCCAGAGTAGTTGCTGGCGAGACAGATAGGCAAACAGGCAATAGGCTCGAAATATATAAGCGTATTCATGCACAGATGTTGTTGGGTATAGCACCGTCTGATGGTGACCCCGTAAGCTTTGATGACAATGGTGAAGAGCTGGCTGAAAAGCACATAATAAAAGAATTGAGCAAGCCCGATTCAGCTGAAAAATCTATTATAGATCGTGATAATCCTATTAGCAAAGATCAACACAATGAGCTTTTGATTGAGCTACAAGGTTATGATAAATTGGCTAAGGAGATCATGGAATCTTATAGCATTGAAACTTTGGCTGATCTGCCTCGCAGTGAATATTACAAAGTCCGTGATCGGATATTGAAGATTAAGAAAGTCCAAGAAGAGTTTGAAAGGAAGCGTTAAGATGTTAATACGATGCGGTGAACCTTCCAAGTATGATCATGCTCCTTGCGGCACCATCTGCAAAGTCAATAAGCCTACTTCTGATGAATTCGAAATCTATATTCAACTGAGCGCCGATGAATCTGATCCCTGTTGGGAAAAGCTCGGCGATTTCACAGCTGCTACTATCGTTGATGCATTGGAAAAAATCGTTGACCGCATTCTGGGTTCAAAAAGCTCCCGTTAAATTCTTCCTCTATTAGAAAAGCCCTACCAATTGGCGGGGCTTTTCTTTGAATGAAAATCAAACCTCATCGTACGTTTATATCAATTCGTTAACCACCTCCTTAGGTCGTAGTTGATATAGTTGCCTGAGATTGCTTTATTATGTCAGAACAGTTCTTAACTGTATTTCTAAGTTCTTGCAAGACTTGCTCTCTATTGCGAAAGAGATTGGTATCAGTCGCACTAAAGTCAAAATCTATTCCTGTTTCTTTATCGATTACTTTTTCAGCGATATTTTCAACAGGGATTGCTATAGGTTTTTTGATAATGTACTTACAAAGAAGTCCTATAACTAATGCTAAAACAACTGTAACAGCAATCAGAAAGACTTTATTACTCAGCAACGATTTAATTTCCATAGCGCTCCTCAATTGCAGTAATACGACCGTTTATTTTGATCATTTCATTCAGCATTAACGGTATCAAATCCAGATAACGTACAGTTTCAGGCGCTTGCTGGCTGTTATAGACGACAAGGTTAGGCATCTCTTTATCTACTTCTTCAGCAATAAGGCCATAGTTCTCGCGCTTGCTCTTATCTGATTTATAGTTGAAGCTTACTGGTCTCAGGCTATAGATTGATTTGCTGATTGAGCCCAAATCCGCGATATTCTCTTTATAAGCACGTGATGATGAAACAGTACCGAGCTGCCCTGTTGAGCTTATCAAAACAGGTATAGCGTCGTTTAAGGTTGTCGTTACGCCACGAATACCACCAATAGAACAGGATGTTAGAGCAGTCCATGGTGCACCTGTTGGCGTATCGCCGATATGTATAGCATTGGTGTCGCCCACTATTCCTGTTGCCCCGATAACAATGTTATTGGTTTCAGCGGCATTATATGCAACGCCCGCATTGTAGCCGAGTGCAACGTTGCTGCTGCCTGTTCCTAAATTTAAAAGGCTGCTGCGACCGCAGGCAGTATTATAACTCCCTGAGGTTAATATATTAAGGGCATCCATGCCTATTGCGGTATTTCTATTTCCAGAAACGCTAAGACCCATTGCCAAATAGCCCAATGCAACGTTTTCAGTTCCCGTAGTATTCGCCTGCAATGCATCGCAACCGACGGCAACGTTATTAGCCGCTGTCGTATTGGCGGCCATCGCATTAATACCGACGGCTACGTTATTAGCACCAGTCGTATTAGTCCGCAACGAAGTTGTTCCGACTGCAGTATTAGAGCCGCCTGTAGTATTGGCGGCCATCGCGAGGGCACCTATAGCCACGTTATTATCAGCTGTAGTATTGGCAAACAATGCAGTAATACCGATAGCGATATTGTTGGCACCGGTAGTATTAGCCTGAAGAGCGGCCGGAGCGATGGCAACGTTGGATCCGCCTGTCATATTCAGATTTAATGCATTATAACCTATTGCGATATTGCTATCTGCAGTATTGGCATTTAATGCATTAATGCCTATTGCAATATTCTCGGTTCCTATAATATTTGTCTCTAATGAATGATCACCTATTGCGATATTGTTACTGGCTGTAGTATTAGCTGTCAAAGCATGGTATCCCAATCCGATATTATGGGAGCCTGATGTATTCGCACCTAATGCCACTCCACCTATTGCGATATTGCCGCGGCCAGTAGTATTTACATTTAATGTGCCGACACCTATAGCAGTATTGCCTACACCCGTCGTCAGTGAATCGAGCGCGCCATTGCCAATTCCTATATTTGCTACCGCGACTGCAGGTGTTAACGTTGTGTTGCCTGATGACCCCAAGAAAATATTATTAGTGCCGTAGTTGCGTAGCATGACGCTTCCGCCCATCTTAATGCAGCCTGCAGTGCTGCCTGCAACGGTATTAGGCAATAGCAAATTGCCAGCATCAATCTGGACGTCGCCCGTTTGTATTTCCAAGGCAAGAACGCCGGGAGCAAGAGGCGGGTTAGATCCCAAAAGCAATGTATTAATAGTGATGGGATTTGTAAGGCCTATATTAATAGTATTGGGGGCTACAAAAGTAGTGTCTATGCCATTAATGCCATACATATTTACTACACCATTGAGCGGGAATACAGGCACATTGCCATCAACATTTATCTGATTGATCATCGTAACTCCTAAAAGAACTGGGATCCAATGGGCAAGTTCACCACGTGAACCGGGATCTCCTGCCAAAGAAGCCAGATACCATAGACTATAATTATACGGGGCACTCGAATCTACCCAGAAATCGCCTACTGAAACATCAAATTTATCAAATGTTGTAGGTGGCCTGTCATTAAAATGCATATTGGGAGGTTGATTAGCATTGGTGCCAGTGTAGGCCGTCCCTTGCTTTCCTCCAAGCCTATTGCTCATAATATCTCCTTTATGGTTGGCTCATTGCAGCCTGAGCAGCATCCAGACGCGCTTTGGCATCCATATAGTCAGGTTGTGAAAAAACCAATGTTGCATAGGCATCAGGATCAGTAGGAACTGAAGCCATGCGTGTTGCCAGTATGGGATCCCATTGTTGTTTTAATGCTTTAAAACATTCATCATATTTATGAGTAATCACCCATTGCAGACGTCGCATCATATCTTGTTCAAATATATCCGACGATACATTATCCATAATTACTTTTGATTGCGTATCTGAAAGGGTGAACAAATCAACACCATCAACTGAAACTTTCATAGTTCTCCTTTTAGCAGACGAGTCTGCCCATAAAGTAAGTATAGAATCCGGCTGCCCCCAATATATTGACAACCTTGGTGCCATTATAGACAGCGACAGCGACGGTAGCAGTGTCACCTGCTGTCATACTTGCCATTATTGTTCCATTAGTTAATAGATAAGTATTTGCTGTTCTTGTTGTAGCTCCAGTCATCTGAATACAACTGTACACGTAAGCCGTTGTTATAATGTTTGCAGCCACAACAGTGTGAAGCGCTGTTAATCCAGTTAAAAATAATCCCATGCTAAATGAATATTTTCCTGTTACAGGTGCAGTAAAAGTATATGTACCATTGTTATAATTGGATGCTTGATCATAGACTACGGTATCAAATATAACCGTAGAATAAGTTCCGTCGCCAGTGAAATTACTCCTCTGCGTACTGTTGTAAGCAGAAAAAGCACATGTAAGAGGTTTTGTAACATATCCCGTACTTGTCGCTTTTATCAATGTTCCTGTTGCTGATGCCAGTGTGAATCCGCCGGTGCCGCATTGTTCTGCAAGGGTACTCGTTGTTGTTGTTGTCCCTATCGTTGTGGTTTTTGCCACTGCATCGGTGCCTATGTTAATGGCGCCTGTGCCTGTATTTACTTGGAACGTTGAATTAGTAGTTGTTATATTGACACCACCACTCCCTGCATTTGTATTTACAGATGTCGTTCCAAAAATATTACCTATCGTGATAACACGCGATGAGGCCGGAGCGCCTATACTGATTGCACCCGTTGATGAGTCAGACCCGACCGAGATTAAACCTGTGCCGGCAAGGATAGAAATAGGTCCACCGGTTGTACCTAAAGAAACACCTGAAGATCCTCCAAATAAAGCAGTGCTGCTAGTTCCTGTATAGCTGCCAATAGTTATAATTCTTCCTGCATTGGCTGCTATACCTATGTTTATCGCATTGTCGGTAGAATCGCTGCCGATGTTCATAGTGCCGCCGTTGAAGGTCACATTAGCGGCAAGGACATGATTCCCAAAACTGTTCATCGTTGCCATAAAATCTCCTTACGCGTATGTAATATTCCCGGTCGACCCCACAACTTGCCAATTTGCGTTTGCCGTTATACAGACCAATTCAACTGAGTCGCATATCGCGCTTGAAGCGAGATAACCAGTAATTCCTGCGGTAGTATTGGCCGCATCATAGAATATCTGGTTGCCTGCATTTTGGGCTATTTTCCAGCCTAACGCTGTGTTCATACCTGCAACGCGAAAATAGTCGCCGGCTGCGCTAACTGCGGGCAAAAGCAAAGTCAACAACGCTGCCTTATTACAAATATACCCATTATTGGCAACTGCACCCTGATCGGCTGTGATAACTGACCATGCAAGGCCACTGCTACCCGTTGCAGCAATCGTTAGTATTTTTGGACCAGGCGTTACAGATATCCCCGCACCAGCCGTTATAGTCGTTGTTCCTAATTGTCCTGTACCTGTTGCAATAGATACGACCGCTGCAACGCTACCTACATTGACACCGGTAATACCTGCAACATAACAAGTATTTTGTTGGCCTGCTCCAGCACCTTGTGTGCCAATCCTGATGACATTAGATTCGCCATTAGTACCGATATTGTTTACGCATATGTTACTCGATTCGCTGGTCGTATATTGGCTACCTGCTGCTGAACCAAATAAACTATTATATTGTCCAGTCGTAAGATTCACGCCTGTATTCTGCCCAATGGCAGTATTATTTCCTACATTTCCAGCTGCCGTCGTTAAAGCAGCAAGAGAATTAATGCCAAGGGCGGAATTTCCCTGTGATGTCGTCACTGAACTGAGGGCTGCATACCCTATGGCGACACTATAATGTGCTCCAGTTGTTGCATGTAATGCGTTATATCCAAGGCCTACTGCATCATTAGTTGTTGCAGCTAAATCACCCGCATTTTTGCCAATAAAAGTACTATTTCTGGCATCAGTTACATTTAATTGTATTGTGTTTGAAGGTCCTGGCGCTGAAAATAACACCGAAGAACCACATCCTAAAGATGCATTCTGTGTTAAAACGTTTAAGACACCTGCTGAAGGAGTTGCAGTTCCAGAGTCTGTAGGATAAGTATCTCCAGCTCCGGGTGACGCTTCAAGATTCAGCGTATTAGCACCTGGAGTAAATGCAATCGTCCCTCCAGTACTTGTGAGTGTAGCAAAGGCCGGTGCTCCTAATGTTGCTGCTATCAGAACTTGACCATTTGTGCCTGCCGCTGTCCAATCAAGTGCATTAGTTTGTCCATTACCATATGCAATGCCATCAACTGTTTGCGTACCTAATTTGGCTTTTAAGCTCGTTGGCGTGACCGCATGGGTACTGACTGCACCCGCTATCGTTTCGGCGTCTGTAGCCAATGTAGTAGCGCCAATTTGGGCAGTTGTTGCCGTTGCTATGGTAATAGTTTCTGTATTAGTTAAAGGTGTGCCCGTTACTGTAATGGGATTGGTGCCGACAATATTAATGTTATTTAATATATTGGGGCCAACGGCTCCCCCGGCATTACCCGTGAGAGTCTCAACAACTCCAACAGGATGTGGCGGTTGATTCGCTTTTAGAAAGCCTGCCTGACTCATACTTTCTCCTTAGTTTTGAGCAGCATACATTGATGTAACGTATACGCTGCCTACTGTCGGCAAAGCAGTTTCTGCTTTAATGTAAATCCTATCGCCAGCTGACAATTCTAATAAACCTACGCAATCCGCTTTATTCTCGCCGATATCATAAAGGTAGAAAAAATCTGCGGGTAATATATCGATTGCATCTATTCCATTAAATGAAACAAGAATATTAACATCAGTTGTATTCGTTACTCGAATGATACGTATTGGGTTTACAAATGGCGTACCTACACCGGCAAAATTATTTGTGATAGCACCAAATGCTATTGAGCGCAGTAATTCAAACCGCGCCCGGGCTGAAGAAGCCAGATTGCCCATTTTATCTCCCTAATAGTAAATCGTTATATAGATATAGCCTGTTCCTTTAGAACCTGCGATATAAAATGTTGTCCCTTTGGGTAAGAGCGAGACATGCGAATTAGGCTGATTATTTGTTTGAAATGGCAATGGCAATATCGAAGTAGGCCCTACATTTTGTATTGCATTTTGATCATTATTATAACTAATTGCAACTGATTGATCTGATTCGTTATCAATAACAATCATTGAAGCCATATAAGGCGTCTCATTAATGCCTGATGCCGTTGACATCAATACAAATGCAGCAGATAAATTCGCAGCATTAAACCCAAAAGGGCCAAAGGCTTTTACTGTATTTTGAGGCATATTATGCTCCTGCGTTTGGTTCTTGTGATGTAGCAGGTGCCGTCAATTGTTTTTCTGCCTGTTCTGAAAATTGTTTAATGGCTTGGAGCAATTCAAATGATGCATCCCACGCCTGGCCCCAAGATGCAGCTATAGGCATAGTAAATACAAATGTTGAATCGCCTTTTTTGATCTCAATACTAATGTTTTGCTTTGTTTCCATGGATTCTCCTTATAATTTACTTTTTACAAGCACAGTACTCTCTTTATAGTAGCCCAGAATACTGTGCTTGTAATGAGTATATGAACAGTTTATGCGTTAGCTGTGAAATAAGTCCATGCACCCGCGCCCGTAGCTATATAAAGCCTAGTTATGGTAGTAACTGCCGTTGTATTGATATAGAGATCGCCGCAATTTTGCGCCAAAGCATTAGCTGGCACGCCAGCACCTGTCAAAATATTTACAGGACCTGGAAGCACAATTTTAGTAGCAGCAGTTGCAAGAACCAAATCGCCATCAGCAAGTTCTAAATCGCCTGCAGTAACAGAAACCGCCGTTGGAGCGGTAGACGTAATTGTCAAAGCACCAGTTCCGGTGACCAGATCCAAGGCATTGACGCCAGAATTTCCACCAATTATAATTGCATGATCCGCAACATCTGTTCCGATGTTTATGGCAGATGTTCCTGTATGGACTGTGAATGCACCAGTTGAGGTTATTAAGGTACCAGCTGAACCAGAATTCAATGTGAGACTTGCCGCAGCAGTTACTGTCCCGATGGTTATTAAGTTCCCAATAGCACCCGTGCCGATGTGAATTGTCTTAACTCCGGTGCCACCTGTTGCAATATTGACCGCTTGAGCTCCTGTGCCCGGTGCGATTGAAATTGTGCCTACTTGCAAACCTGTGCCACCAATAGTAATAGTACCGCCAGTCATGGCATTACCGATAGCTATTGAACCGGCTGTTTGTGTATTGCCGAGAGCAATAACGTTGGCACCTGTTCCGCCGATATTAATGTTCTTGATAACAGCAGCGCCTGTACCTAAGTTCAATGTTGAACCGACAGCATCAGCTGAGATAGAGGTTGTATTAGCACCTGTAGCCAATGCAAAAGTACCTGTGCCTGTTAAAGTCATTCCTGAAGAACCATATGAAGCTGTTATGCCACCTGCTGCCGCCGTTGTTATATCAATCGAATTAGCGGTAGCTTTACCACCGTGAATAGTAACGCCGCCAACCGTAGAAGAAATGTTAATCGAAGATGCCGAAGTACCTTGAACTGCCGTAATATCAATTGTTTCAGAAGTTCCGCCATTTGTTGTAAAGCTTAGAGCGGGGTTTGTATTTGATGTTGTTGTAAAGTTTAAAGCTTGGGCTGATGTAATATCAAAATCACCATTAATAATGGTATTACCATTAACAGTCAGATCACCTGTCAAAATTGTATCGCCTGTTACACCTAATGTTCCGCCAATTGTTGTGTTGCCAGTAACTGCCAAAGTTGAGGTGAGGGTAGTAGCACCCGCAGAAAGGGCATTAACTGTAGCTGTGCCCGCCGATACTGCGAAATTGCCCGCAGAAACCGTTAAATTGCCTGCTGTAACTGTCGCATTGCCTGGATTGACTACCAAGGAGGCAAGATTTGTAGCACCAGCCGTTGTAGATGTCCACGAATTAACGCCAGCCTGATTGTTCGTAAGAATGAAAAAAGTATGAGCTACTGTGTTAATAGCAATAGCACCAAGTTCAGCTGAATCATAAATAGTAGGATCACGTTGTAGTATAATCGGCTCCTGTTGCAACCCTGCTTGAGGATTAGGATAGCCGTAGATCGTTTGCCTACGAGTTTGTTTTACTGCCATATTTTCTCCTTGAATTTAAAAATTTGTTTACATTAATTAGCTAATTCTTCCCAGCAATCAAAAGCAAATTAGTTGACAGAATACCACTAACAAGTTAGGTTTAGACATATAAGGAAATCATATGGAAAATGAGAAGAAAAAGCGTACGCAAATGTGTTTTGATGTTAACCCTGAAGTACATAAACAGATTAAGGTTTTAGCTGCCCGCAGAAATATATCCATAAATCTCTGGATGGCGCGGGCAATTCATGAAAGAATACAAAAAGAGACAAAGTACGATAATGACAATCAATCCTGAGGGGGATCAAATGTTTACCAGTTTCGCAGTAGGTGCTATATGCACTCTAATACTTATAAAAGCCTTTGATGCTATATTATGGCTATTCGATGAATGCGGCGAATATATGAGAAAAGATATTCTCAAATCATCCCGCCCGAAATAATTCTGCTGCCGCCAATTCTTTTGCCTTCTTGAGGCTTTTCGTTCTTCTCTTCTTTTTGAGCTTGTTCGATTTTATAGCCCATAAGATCAAGATTTTTTAGTATTGTAGCTTTCGGCAAAGTCTCAAATTGCTTAATAATGTCAGCATATTCTTTATACAATTCAGGATGCTTTTTCATAACACTGCGGGCTATTTTTATTTCATTGAAAATAGTATGACCTGTTTTGGCCAAAAGCCCCGCTGTTGCGCCTATAAACCCATGTCCCGCCAAATGGCCAAAAAAGCCGCCTAATGCCGCTAAGGCTCCTGCCGCACCCCATTGAGTAACTCTATTTGCACCTTCTACACCCAAACTATCAGCAAGCAATGTTGTCAATTTGGAAGTTTTATCACGCGATTTCAGAACATCTTCAAATGATTCTTTTCCTATTGCTTTAATAATTGCATTAACATCTGCATCAGTTGATTTTAAAGCGTCCTTATAAGCAGCAGTTTTTGCTTTAATATTCGTTGCGTGTTCGGCTTCAGTTTTCTTGATTGCTGCTTTGTGTTCTATTGTTGTTGCTTTCAAAGCAGCCTCATGTTCTTTTTCAGTTGTTTTTAACGCACCTTTATATTCTTTTTGGGTTCTCGCCAAATTTTCTTTGGCTACTCTGCTTTCTTGCTTTAATAAACCCTCTTTTTCAAGTGAATAAGTTTGATTCTTTATTTCTTTAATTTCCTGATTTTTATTTGCTATGAAATCTTCTTGGTTGTTTTTCATTTTACTATATTGGGCTGATGCTTCTTCAGCAGGAACCCAATATTTATAATGTTCTTCGCCGCCATTTTCTCTTACAAATTCTCCAACTTCATGATTAATTCTGCGCATATAATCTTTAAAAGTTGGCGAAGCTTTATATTTGTATATTTGAGCATTAAAATTCTTATGCATTGTTTTTGCATCTTCAAGCGTCATATTCTTGCCTTCTTCTCGTACTTGATCGATAGCACGGAAGATTTCTGCCTCATCTTCTTTATTAACGCCTTTAATGTTTTTTTCTATTTCTTTAAGTTTTGTTCTTAATATATCAGTAGAGCCTTTTTGGCCGGCTTCATATTTCTTGGCTTCTTTATAGTTTTTATTACGTTCAGCATTAAGTTTGTTCATAGTTTTGCTATAATCTGAGGCTTCTTCTTTTATCTCATTAATAAAGCCTTTTTTCTGTTTATCAAAAGCAGCTCGGTCTTTCGGCAATGCCAATTCGGCCTTTCGCCGTTCTTTTTCTAATCGTGCAACTTGTGGATCAAATTCTTTCTCAATGCCGCGTATTTGGGTTTTGCGTTCTTTTATTGCATTTTTTATGGCAGATATTTTCTCCGATTCAGCACTTTTAATTTTAGCCGTTGTTTCGGCTTCTGTTTCTCTTAAACCTTGGGCATATTCTTTTTCAAGGTTTTTACTTTTAGCCATTCTTTCAGCTTCTGCCGCTTCTAATTTACCTGCTTTTTCTGCCTCAAATAATCCTTCTTCTTTCTTGTAAACTTGGCCAGGAAGAATTTTAGATGGTCGATTAAGTGCGTGTGAAAGAACTCTTTGACCGCCAATGCCACCAATTATTCCACCAGCTATTCCTAATGTTTTTTTAAGAGGTTCAGGTAAATTAAGAGTCTCGCCTAATTCTTCGCCAGCTGCGCCTAAACCTGCGGATCCTAGCCCCATTGCCGCTGATTGGCCAGCCGCGCCAAGCAATCTTGACACCGACTTGAACGCACCACCTGCCAACCAAAATGGCAATTCCCCTAAAACAAATTCGGGAACAACATCACCCTGTCTAGATTCTCTATAATATGACGGGACGCCAAATGCTGCCAATTCTTGTCCAGCTTCTTCAGTCGTAGGCAATAATCCTCGTCGCAATGCTCCGAGTCCGCCTCCTGGTTGCATTCCAATGGTTCCTGGCATTGGTATTGGTGTATTCCTTAATTCAGCTGGAATATTTTCAGATAATGCATTCACAATATTGCCTGCGCCAAGGCCAGAACGCGCCATTTCCCACCATTTGGCAGGCGCTTTAGCTATATTTCTTGCGCCCCATTCGCCCCATGATTCAGGTGCTTGTTCTGGTTCGGCAGGCGCCAGCGGCGTTGGCATAGATTCTTGTTTATTAGGTAGAAAATTATTTTCATAGGCATAACCGCCTGATAATATCTTTGCCATAGTTTACCTTTTTATCTGTTGCCAACGTTTGCCATTAATATTCATATGGATATTGCCTTGGTCATCTTCAATAATAGTATTATGTCTGAAATATTTAGGATATTTGAGAGGATCTTCCTGAGCATGCCTAAATTCCGTAACACGGGAACTTAAATCTTTAGGAAAATCGCCAGTTTCTTGATTTCTTAATGATTCCATATAATCAGTAGCAGCTTTTCGTTCATTCGATTGATCTAGAATTCCATTAAGAAGTGCGGCCTGCGTCTGTATGGGTTGTGAAACATTTGCCTTAGCCATTTGTTTCAATTTAAGTTGCATATTTGTAAGGCGTTGTCCCGGTTCTGACGCGAGTAATGGAATTAAATCATTTATTAAACCTTGATATTCACGAACGTCAGGATCACGAATTACCCAAGATGACATGCTTTCAGGTACATTACCTGTAAAATAACCAGGAAATTTAGCTTTTGCTTTTTCTAATAAACTTAAAGCAGTTGAAGCTTTATCTCGTATAGTTTGCCAGCGAGCATCTTCATTCTGCATTTTTTCTACAAAAGGCTTAAGCTTTTCCTGCCGCCTATTTTCTTCTTTATGTTCTGCAAGTTCAACCATTCGTTGCTGTCTTTTCTCTTGTGGTGACATAAAGGATTCAGCAATCTGTTTCGCTCTATCTTGTTGCTGAGGCTGCGGCATTGCTTGCGCTTGTTGCGGCGCAACGCCTTGGGGCCCTTCTAAATTGGGATTATAAGGCATATAAGGCCCTTGAATTGACTCTGGTTCTTGCATTTGTTGTGGCATTTGTTGTTGGAGTATATTCATTCCTGGTTGAGGTTGGCCTGTTTGTTGTAATGCACCTATACCTGTTTGAGGTTGTTCTTGCTGTTGGCCTAACCAAGCACCTGGATTCTGCCAAAAAAGATTTCTTTCTTGAGGCGATAACATATACATCGACCGTCCCATTTCAAGTGCTTTTTCAGGCGCGACGCCAAAGCGTTCAAATAATTTACCGACACCTTGTGCATACTGATTTTGATTATAAGCCTGATTGTATTGCTGCTGGATCATGGCTAATTTATTTTGAGCCAATTCTTGTAAACCAGTACCAAGCATCGCTCCTAAACGGCCGCCTGCATTCGTATCATTAATAACTTGCATTGTTTCTCCTATGCGTGATAAGCCGAATAAGGACCGGCTACTTGCGAAGGTGGAACTTGATTTTGCATGCCTTGCAATGCCTGGTTAAGCATATAAGATTGATAGAACGAAGGGGCAGCTCGCATAGCTCCGCCAAGTAAGTTCTCACCAAATCCAGGCTGGCTTCCTTGATAGAAGTTCTCAAATGAGGGACTCAAGCCTAAAGCAAGCATACTCATAGCATTGTGCTGATTCTGTTGACCATATTGGCTTTGCATAGCCGCTAATGCCTGTTCTAATCCCGAGCTTGCTTGACCTAATTGACCTGCAAAAGCAGGCGAACTTAAACGTCCCCCGCCCATTGAAGTAAAACGCTCGGCTAATGATGGCACTAGATTTTGCTGGAATTGATTCATGGCCTGTTGACGTATAGGTTCAAAGCCTGCATAAGGATTTTGTAGAGCATTCCCACCAAGCCCTAAAAGCATGGACATATATTTTTGTTGTTCAGGGTTTATAGTTGATGCAGTTTTTACTTCGCCTTCGTTGCCGCCACCATATAATCCAGAGACGCCACCCAATATACCACCTGCCGCAGCTCCGATTCCTGTACCTACAGGGCCGAAAATGCTGCCAACAGTAGCCCCCGTACCAGCTCCACCAAGCGCGCCCATTCCGGCGCCGCTCCAATTTAATGCCATCGTTTCTCCTATAATATTACCGGTAATTCAAAGGATCCGGTTTTAGTATAGTACTAAGTTGCATTAGTAAATAATTATTCGGAGAGATCATCGTCTTCAAGATCATAAAACCCTGAATCTTCAGCTAAAGAATGGAGTCTAAGAACTTGTTCAGTAGTAAGATAGGGAAAATTGAATTTCTTTGCTTCTTCATATCTTAAGATGCCTGATTCTAATAGATCGATAAAAATCTCAAATTCTTCTGAATCAGATCCAAAAAAAACAGGTGTTTCTTCATATGATTCAAGAACAAAGTCATGTTCAAAAACATAATTGGCATTACAAGATAATGGCAAACACAAAAATATTATCAAAATTATGGTCATATGATCGTTCCCGTAATATTTTTAGACGTGTATTACGCTCGTTTGTATTCTACGCGCGTGTGTGCCATGCTGTCTATATATAAATGCTTAAAAGTCAAACAAGTAGGAAAAGTAGGAAAAATTCCTGCAACCCTGAAACCAACCCTGAAGGAGTCAAATGGAAGAACCTTTAGAACCAAGTGAAAAAGAAAAGCTCACAGAATTCCAGGAAGGATTTAACGAAGGATTAATGCATCCCTTACCAGATTCGTTGAAGGTACTGTTAAAATCAAAAATGCCAAGTCATCCTAAACCTGTAATTATACATATGAAGAGATATGCGAAGTCTGTCTTAAAGGAGGCGCCATGAGGCCAGTCTATTTGTTTTTGTTTACGGTATTGGAATTAGCAGCAATGCAACAGGTTGAAATTCCTGGAGATACAACTGCTGTTGCCAAAAGTATCATCATGCAATCAGGAAGGCCTGAAACTAAAACAAATCTAGCTGCTTTAACCCATACTCTTGGTGCTATTCAATTAAGCCCCGGATTGCCTAATCCTGAAGCAGGTAGATTAACAAAACTTGATTCTTTAAAGGTAAAAGTAAATAACTTCTTGAAAGCACCTCAAGTAAGTGGTGCAATAAATGCTTCATCTACTGGTCTTATTGTGGAAGCCGAAAAGCTGGTCGATGAGGCAGTGGATTTTTGGGCGGGCAGTACTACCGATGCGGCTACTGCCCAAAAAAGACAGAAGATAGCGGCTATGATTACTACCGGCGTTTCTTTGACTGGAAATGCGACCTTACTGGCGCTGGCCATCTATTATGGATTAGGTTCAAAGTGCACGAGTGGTAGCTAAACGTATTTTTATGGCTCCAGCAAATCTTCTTTTTTTAGTTCATTTTTAGTAGGTTGATGAGCTTTAGTTTGAAATTGCCATCCTTCTGATCCATCATATTCAACTCTTTCAAGCCACCAATTTTTCCCCATTACGACTAAAGAATCATTTATTTCCTGCAATCCAAAGCCGTTATCATAATCGAAATCAGCCAATTTAACAAAATCTTCCCATGTTCCCCACGTATCATTCAAACAATTTCCCACCCATTCTACATCAGCGGATGTTAATCCATGCTGCGACAACACATTAATAGTTTCATGAAGTAAATTCATTATTTAATCTTTCATTTCGAAATGTACAAAGTCCTTACGCGGAAAATTTCCGCCATAGCGATTATCAGGATGCAAGGTAAGCCAATATTTGCCTGCGATTGCATATGGTTCTTCGGCTGTAATGTAATTATCATTGGAATCAAACAAATTTAGGTCTATAGCCAATCTTTTGCAGTGTTGGCTATCTACTATTCCCTTTCCCTCTTTCGCGTAAATTTCGGCCATTTCTGGAGGCCTCCATGCTTCGCCTAGGGTAACTTTCAAATGTTGGTGTTCTATAATGTAAGTTATAAGATTGAGTACATTTTCTGTAAAAAAACTTTGTGTATCGACTAAAGACATTTGCTCACTCCTTATTATCAGGAAAAGGAAAATCTTCACAATACATCCAATGTGTTATTTTATATGAAATTTGTTCCTCTATATCATTCGCAGTATCAGATTGATCATCTAAATCGAAATGATTGTAATCTCGCCAGCCACTCCAATATTTTGCTTGCCGTAATTCTTTGATCTCGGAATTATAAATAGATTCTGCAACTATAAAAACGTCACGACTTACCTTTGGCATCCCATCTTTAATTTTATTCCATTTCATCGCGCCTCCTGATTTTAAAGCAAATCTCTGCTACATTAGATGTAGTCTAGCACTTTCAACAGAAAGGGAAGCAATGAAAGAAGCTATTTTATTGGCAATGATGCTGACAGGTTTGCAAGCTGATCTGATAGAGGCCAAAGAAATCAAGCGCAAGATAATTGTACGCCAGGTTAATGGCAAAATAGAAGTTTTTGGGCTTGAAGATGCTGAAGATGTTAAAACTACTGCCAAAAACAACCATCAAGAGGTAAATATTACCGTCCAAATTGACCAAAAAACAACAACTACCCCTACAAAACATAAGAATTAATATTTAACATACTCAAGTGTGACTGTCGAATCAGTGAATGCCAAACCTGTGTTATTGGTTATTATTATCTGCGTAGCCGTAACATTCACACCTATATTCAAATCAGGTATCGAATAACCGACAAGGGTGCCTGTGTTGGTAACTGCTCCATAAATTGCCATCCAGTGCCATGTATTTGTTACTGCAAGATTATGATTGACGGCATTGGCTCCTGCACCCAACGCTCCTGTATCTATCGTTATGATAAACCCAGGTCGGAAATCCTGGGGATTTGTAGAATTGGGATTGTAATATAGCTTTCCATTAACGAATTCCTGATTGATGTGATAACCCGTTACTTTTTTGTTAAGCGCCGTCGCAATATTACTGATATTTTGATACAAACGTACCATCAATTCCTTGAATTCAGCACTATTGACGTCAACCTCCTGCATTTGGGAAATATCCCAGACATTCGTTGTAGGAACAAATAATCCTGTATTGATAGTTTGATCAGGTATAAATGGAGCCATTTATTCTCCTTATTGAAAACGATAACTTGAAGGGTTCGCGTGGAAACAGATTGCATGAAGCTGGAAATCACAATTTGTTATAGCAGGATTAAGCATTTGGGTATCATTCATTGTCAATTGTAGTTGAATTACTTCGCCGTCCGCTTCAATAAAGACAGGATGCCAGACGCGTGTAGCTGTTTCCTCAAATGGAATAGGCGCAGCTGCATTACCTGCTATATAGGGGAAAGTATCAAGCGTGCTTGTGCCCGGTATTGTATTAGGAGTAGCTCCACTTTGCCCTATTGAAACTAAAGCCGTTGAAGTAAAGTAATTGACCAGCATTTGTCCATCACTTGTAGTATCAACCATGAAATCTATCTGATTTATACGTGCATTTCTGCCTTGTTTGGCATAGAAATTATATTCTTTGGTCTTAATAGATATCTGACTTACGCGTGCAACCAATCCGCCACCGATGTAAGTTCCTGTAAAGGTAGCGTTGGGGCCAATTACAATAGTATCAGGATCAAGAATCTCTAATACTTTAAATGATTTCTTATTGAGGCCATTACTGCCATCGCTATAAACGGCTTCATCAATGTAAATAAAATCATCGAGTTTCAGATTATGATTTATAATTGTCAATATTGTAGCAGGTGTCGTTATAATATTGGTTATTTGCAGCAGAAGTTCATTTGTAGGTTCATCAACATCACAAATAAATGTATATCCTTGCTGGTTTCCTGCAATTACCTGCCTAAATTGAGCTTGAACCTCGCCGCCATCCCAAGGCTGTTCATCATCCCATGTTACTGTCAAAGAATCCCACGTAACATTTGGTATCGGCTGGAAATAGCCAAAACAAGTAATTGTATCGTCATTTAAAGCCCATGTGCCTGTTTTATAATTGTATACAAGAATACGTGTTGGGAAAGGATATAAAGGAGAAGTTGCTTGTGTATCAGGGAATGTCCAATAAACTACTTCGGCATGAAAGTCCCTTATACCATAAACTCTATCGACCCCCGTACCGCCTTGATGAACTTCAAAGACCGTTTCAGGTATTTTATCATCAATACGCTCAACTACTGTGCCTGAACACGCATGTATGCCGACATTACCAACGCCAATACAAACTTTATCAAAGGGCACTATCGAGAAAGTAGATTCTGCACCAAGCTCAGGATTAATAAGATTCCATTGAAATGGCTGCGCTTGGTTACCTGTAAATGCCAATTCATAGGTACTATTCTCAAAATATACAATAAGCCTATCACGCACAAATTCAGCTGTTACAATAGCTTCAGTTGTAGGTGCATCTATAGCACTACCTCGGCCTGGAATTGATTGATTCCAGGCATTGACATCTAAAGGAGAACCAGCCTGTGAATAACGACAACGGAATACATAATTAGTACCAGGCAAAGAAGCCGCTGGCCCTTCCCATGTATTTAAGGCTATTAATCTATTCTTGAATGTTACTAATATACGGGCACAATTAAGATAAGTTATTACCGGATATTGAGCAGAGACATTATTAAGCTGTGGATTAAAATTATGCCATAGTGCGCCGTCAAAGTAGCGCATAAAATTAACTTCATTTTCATTGAAATTTGTCACAAAGAAAATGCGATCTTCGGGACCTGCGCCTAACCATGAACACGACCAAAAGAACTGCGAGTTGCTGCCATGCCAAATTGCTGCTCCAACATCTGCTTCACCATCTAATCTAGTCCAACCGGCGACATACTTATAGGCATAAGAGGGATCAAATGCAATCACATAGTTTGCATTAACCGTATTTTGCTCAAATGTTAATTCACCCATTACGGGATCACCCAGATAATAATAAACAGATGTACCTAAAGGGGCAGTTATACCGGTAATATTCAAATCTGATGTCGTAAGATTAAATGTTGCAGCTGCTGCCAAATTGTCCGTGCGAAGCATTTGCTGAGGACCGCCAGCAGGATTAACAACTGTAAAAACAATGCTTAGAATTGAAAATTGCTGGCCTACTCCGATTGGTACTGTAGCATCGTTTAGTATGGTACCAATATTAATAGTAAATGAAGCGCCTGTAGTCGGACCTAAATTAACACGCAATCGTGAAGATAGTGCATCATTCCCTATCCATCGTGAACCAAATCTTTTACGCACACGGCCACGAAATACATAGGCATTATTGAGCTCAGAGAAAGCTTCGTCGGGTATTGCAAAGGGCCTATAATTTGTTTGAAGACCGCTACTTTTGTCGTAGGGTGCGATAAAAAATCGGTCACCAGGCATCTTACACTCCTATGGCTAAGTAATTAAATGGTGCGGGGCCATAAGCGCCAACAGTAGTACGATGTGAAGCATACACATTGAAATTTGTCCACGGAGCAACAAAGTTATTAAGTCGCACAAAGCCATCGCCATCATTTACATTATTATAAGCTGTACATACAAAAATCTGAAAGATAGTTGTAAATACCGGAACATTAGCGCCTACAGGAAAAACCCAATTTGTTAATCCATTTGCAATGCCTTGACCCCATTTAAGAACAATACCAGAGGGCAATCGAGTCCATCCATTAGTATTCGTAAGCGAATCTGTCCAAGCATAAGGTCCAACGCCACCATAATTTATATACAATTGAGGCACATTTAAGGCATTATTTTTGCTATAAATGGCAAAATCTGTGCCAGTTATGACAGGATCAGCTGCTTGTAAAGGGAATGTCACTTGATTGTGTTTTCCCTGGCCTGCTGCATTATAATCAACATGATCTTGAATGAATGCTACGCCAATAGTTGCAAAGTTTTGATTAATAGGTACGCGCGTGTCACCTAATGATTGCCCCGCTAAGGGAACATTTATTAAAGACATAATCTCTCCTCAGATATGTTTCCAAATCCTTCTATTAACTATGCTGCTAACGGTTCCACAAGTGATCTTGAATTGTTCACATAGGCTAGCATTACTAGCGCCTCGTTTCCATGATCTTCTTATCCCAATTGCATCCTTAGCCGTCAATTTACTATGTTGACGACCTTTTCTAGTCATATCTTTCATATTTTCAACATGATTACCAATCCAAAGATGCTCAGGATTAACACAAGATGGTATATCGCACAAATGGCAAACAAATGCTTTCGCCTTAATTTGACCTTTAAATAATTCATATGAAGCCCGCGAAGCTATAGCATAAGGATTTCCCTGCATAGAGAATCTTCCATATCCACTCTTATTTTTTGCACCATTCCAAATCCAACATTTATCAGATTTCTCAACATAGAACATGAATCTACATTTATCAGAACAAAAAGCATGCGCATATTTTTTATAGCATAAAGCAGAACATGTCTCACAAGGATATTGCTTAACTTTGCCGATTCTTCTAATGTATTCTCTTGCATACGCCTGTCTTTTAGGATTACCTATTGCATATTTCATAACTGCTTTGCTACGGCATTTTTTGCATTGATTACGATAATGATCAGCATTTTTCTTCGCTGCATTATCACTCGTTAATTCTACTAAGCAATCCTTGCATTTCATGTTTATATTGCCACCATCAGTACGGCCAATTACTGTTAAACCACCCAAAGCCATATTGTTTTCCCTGACTATAAATCGTCGTAGTACGCTCATTAGCCTGCTGTGTGAGCGTTGTTCGAAGTACAAAACGTTCTTGCTGTTTGAATTCAGGCATAATCAATTGTACACTATCCATATCCATTCTGTCTTCGAAGATTTTTTTTGAAGTCCCATACGATATATATTGCCACCATTCTTCAAGATAAGGTATGTCGGTAGTCTGAATCAGCTGCGTAGGGCGAACGTCGACCTCAATTTGAATTTGATAGGTCTTATCGGGTACAGGCCGTATAGTAAATTTATCATCATAATACAACATGCCGAGAGGCTTACCTGGTTGATAGAGAATTCCTTCAAACCAAAGCTGAGCCAACTGTTGTGTTGGATTAGGGAATGTAACAACCCATTGTCCGGTAAGATAGTTAATATAATTGTTAGGATTCTGTATTGTATCATACGGAGGAAATAGAGGCACATTAGGAATTGTTAAATTGCCTATTGTATTACTTATAGGGATATCAACCAGAACCATTGAGTTATTATTAACATCAAGACAGTTGAAATTAACGCTATTCTGCAAGATAAATGGATAAGGTACTGTTCCCAATTGCGAACTGTTTATTTGACCTACAAAAGGCCCCATTGTTCCATTGCCACGCAACTGTGTATCAATAATCGAATTTGTCTGTGGCCAATAACCATAGAAGACATCTCGTTCCTGGGTATAAAAACATTGAATGCCCGCCATATAAAGAGGCGGATGAACTGCTATATATCTATTTTTAAAGTTATAAAGAGGATCTGTTACTACAGTTGTTGTCGTGCTATAAACATCAACACCTGGTTGCGTGTAAAATGTTAATAAAGATCTTAGCGAGAATAATCGCAATTGCGATGGGAAATCAAACAAAATAAACGTATTAACATACTCATCTATTTGTGCATCGCTGATCTGCGAAATCGAAGGGCTGCGCGTTAGACGCCGCACTTTCGTATGAATCGCATCCAATGTTGAATTTGCCATTTCTAAACTCCATAGCCATGAGGCTTTATTTTATATATTTCAATCTATCACCAGGTTACGGATAGGGCAAAACATTCTGCGTAGCCATTGTTAATAGGTCATTCACTTCGCCTACCGGTACAGCCTGGGCAGGAGTACCCAGGGCGCCCGGCTGATAGTTGGGCACAACAAAAGGATCCATATTAGTAGTATCAACAGGAATTGTGAACTGTGTGCTATTTATGACGGTAATGGGAAGATCCTTCTCATTAAGTTGAGGCATTCCGAAATAGGGGGGAATATATAATCGAACAATTAAGCCTGTTGAATATTGATGATCTCCCGGATTGATGCCATCAAAAGTAGTTGTAATGAGGGCTTGTTGTGCCTGGGTGATAGATAGAATATTCCGCATAGCCCGCTGGAAAGAGGGAAATTGAATACTATAATAATTGGGCGTATTAGGAATAGGCATATCACTCCTTTATGGGCTGACGGTAACTTCAACCAAGTCAACCGGATTCATTCCAGGATCATCGTCCATAAATTCTAAACTATGAAATGCATAACGATGAACTTTGCGCGATGCTTGCATACTATTGGCATGCATTCTGCCATCAGGATTAATTGCATTTCTAATCCCTTGTTCACCACGTTCACCTTGCAAGTGTTGATATTCTCTATAATAGCAATCATTATTCAAATGATGAGCAACAGCGCGGGGAATTGAATAGCGTTCGCCATCCATGAATTCATAAAATCTATAGTCATCGCCTTCATATTTCTTGAATCCGAATGATGTTGATCCGCTGCCACCTGCTGTTGCTGGATTCTCAAGATTCTTAAAGACACCAGTAACGATTTCTTCATCGCGTTCGCGCATACGTTTAATTTGTCGCGCTAATTCATCTTTGCTTATTTTGCGGGGCGATTGATGTGATTGAGCTGCGGATTTTACTTCAGGTTTGTTCATAATGCTCCTTACTTTAAAAGAAGGGTAGAGCCTAAGCCCTACCCTATTTGCGATTAGATGTTACAAACATTAACAGACTTGCCTGCTACCCAATAGATAACATCACCTTGGCTACCAGCAGGAGATGCTGCGCCAGCCATCAATTGGATACCAATGTTACCTGTATTAACAGTTGCATCGGCAAGAATATTCTGTCCATAATTCAATGCTGTTGCTGTACTTTCACCAACAGGGATAACCTGTGCTGGCGTAAAGCCAGGATCTGTAGTTAGAGGGAAAGCAAATGCAGTGAATCCGGTCGTATCAACATCAACAGTAATTGTGTTGGTAAAGCCGTTTACATCCGCTTGACCAATAGCAACAATCGTAGCTTCAGTACCGTCAAGTTCAGTCATACCAAATGCCAATGCAGTGACCGTAGGTATAACAAAACTAATCTGCTGTCCAACCGTATAACCATGCGTTACAGACAATGTCACAATGGCATTTGTTGCCTGTGAAATGTTTGTAATATATCTACGTGTTGGATAATACAGCGGATTGTAAGGTATACGACGGAATGTGCC
>Ga0187852_1000898_pt1 | contig 29985 bp, 28 predicted proteins | sample June2016WEW_6_40_FD_134511 | JGI IMG/M metagenome (GOLD analysis project Ga0187852, IMG submission 134511) | Peatland microbial communities from SPRUCE experiment site at the Marcell Experimental Forest, Minnesota, USA - June2016WEW_6_40 | ecosystem: Environmental > Terrestrial > Soil > Wetlands...
CCGATATGAACGATCGCACCACCCTGCGCACCGATCTCAACGTCTTCGCCGATTTCGATCCCAAGCTGCCGGAATCGTATCGCGCCGAGCCGTACCTGCTGCTCGGCAACATCCAACCCGCCTTGCAGCGCGGGGTGCTCTCGCAAATGCCGCAGCTCAAGCTGGCGGGCGGCGACACGATGAATTATTGGATTCACGACTTCCGCGAGGAACTGCTGAAGACGATCGCGCAGTGGGACTTTCTGCTGATCAACGACAGCGAAGCGCAAATGCTTTCCGGCTGGCGGAACCTGCGCCGCGCGGCGGCGGCCATCCTGGCGATGGGCCCGCGCACGCTGGTGATCAAGCGCGGCGAATACGGCGCCGTGCTGTTCCATGGGAACGACCGCTTTATCGCGCCCGGCTATTTGCTGGATGAAGTATTCGATCCGACCGGGGCGGGGGACAGCTTCGCGGGCGGGTTCATCGGCTATCTGGCGGGCCAGGGCGTGGCGGCCAAGGACGCGGACTTCGCCGAACTGCGCCGCGCCGTGATCTACGGTTCGGTGATGGGCAGCTATTGCTGCGAGAGGTTCGGCGTGGATCGTTTCCGCTCTCTGACGCGGGAAGAGGTCGATGCCCGCTTCCGGGAGTTCCAGACCTGCACCCAGTTCTGAAATCGGGCACATGGAAGGGCGCGCTGGCGGCCACAGGGCTGCTGGCGTTGGCGAGCGCCGTTGCCATTGCATTTTTCTACTTCAACGGCTGGCTGCTCTACTATGGCGATGCCGAAGCGCACCTGAACATCGCGCGGCGGTTAGTGGATTCGCAAACGCCGGGGTACGACCAACTGGGGACGCCGTGGCTGCCGGTGCCGCACGTTTTGATGCTGCCGTTGGTGATGCACGACGCGCTGTGGCGCAACGGCCTGGCCGGCGCGATTCCATCCGGAGCCTGTTTCGTGATGGCGGGCGTGTTCCTGTTCCTGGCGGTGCGGCGTGTGTTTGGCGACGAGGCGCCGGCATTCGCCGCAGTGGCGGCGTTCGCATTGAATCCGAACATGCTCTACCTCGGGTCGATTCCCATGTCGGAGCCGGCCTTTTGGGCCGCCTGGATGGCGCTGCTCTACTGCACGGTGCGCTATCGCGACACGGGTGGCTGGGGCGCCGTGCTGGGAGCCGGCGCGGCGGCCTCGGTAGCTGCGCTCTGCCGGTACGAAGGATGGTTTCTGATTCCCTTCGCCGCTTTATATCTTGCGCGGCGCCGATTGAGGGCGGGCGTGGTTTTCGGCGCGCTGGCCAGTCTCGGGCCGCTTTATTGGCTGGGACACAACTGGTGGTTGCAAGGGAACCCGCTGTATTTCTTGCGCGGCCCGGGTTCGGCGTGGGTGATACAAGGGGACGCACCGTATCCCGGCAAGGGCGATTGGTGGGTGGCGCTGTACTACTTCCGGCAGGCGGCGAAGCTTTGCGCGGGACCCGTGCTGGCGCTGGCCGGATTGGCCGGCGTGGTGGCGGCGCTGGCCAGGCGCGCCTTCTGGCCGCTGCTGCTGCTGGCGCTGCCCGGCGCGTTTTACGTTTGGAGCATGCACAGCTCGCGGACGCCCATCTTCATTCCCACGGTGTGGCCGTATTCTTACTACAACTCGCGCTACGGCCTGGCCGCGGCGCCGCTGCTGGCGTTTGCCGTGGGCGCGCTGGCAGCGGTGGCGCCGCGCGGGCTGCGCGCCTGGTGCGCGGCGCTGCTGGTGCTGGCGTGCGCCGCGCCGTGGCTGCTCCGTCCCCAACCGAAGAACTGGGTGACGTGGCAGGAGTCGCTGGTCAACTCGGAGGCGCGGCGCGATTGGACGCACCAGGCAGCCCAATACATGGCCTCGCATTACGTCCACGGATCGGGTATTATCACAACGTCCGGGGATATTACTGGAATTTATCGCGAGGCCGGGATCCCGCTGCGCGAGACCTTCACCGGTGACAACGGCCTGCCCTGGCTGGCTGCGGTGAAACGCCCCGACTTGTACTGGTGGCAAGAGTGGGCCGTGGCGATAGCCGGAGACGACGTCGATAACTCGATTCAGACCGCCTCGCGCTACGGCATCCGCTACCGGCTGGAGAAAACCATTCGGGTAAAGGGTGCGCCGACTATTGAGATTTATCGGCGCACAGGAGGCATTCATGGTACCTCATGAACGAGTGACGACGGCTTTTGAATTGCCGGGCTTCAGAATCACGCGGAACTTCGGAGTGGTGCGCGGAATCATCGTGCGCTCGCGCTCGATTTTCGGCACCATCGGCGCCAGCCTGCAAACATTGGTGGGCGGCAACATTACGCTGTTCAGCAATCTGTGCGAACAGACCCGCGGCCATGCATTCGACATCATGCTGGAGCACGCCGGCCAGTTGGGCGCCAACGCAGTGATCGCCGTGCGTTACGATGCCACCGAGATCATGCAGGGTGTCACCGAAGTGCTGGTCTATGGCACCGCCGTGGAGGTAGAGCCGCTGCAGCGGTGAAAGAATCAGGGCCGCAGATGAACGCAGATGAACGCGGATAAGAGAAGAAGAGGCTGAGACGCGTTCCGCTGGCCTGTGGCTCAGAACGTGCATCGGCGCCGGGCACAGAGAGCGCCCCGCTGGGGGCGATTGGCGCAGTTATTCCGCAACGACTACTAATGACGATCCCTTTCACTAAGGCGCACGGCGCGCGAAACGATTTTCTGCTGACGTGGCGGCGCGATGCGCCCGGCGGCGGTTATCCAGCCCTGGCGCGGGCCATCTGCGACCGGCACACCGGCATCGGCGCCGATGGCTGGATGCTGGTGGACCCGCCGCAGGATGGGCAGGCGGAAGGTGCGATTGAGCTGTACAACTCCGACGGCAGCGCCCCCGAAATGTCGGGCAACGGCACGCGCTGCGCCGCCGCCTTCCTGATTCATCACGGCCACGCCAGCGACGTGATTCGCATTCGCACCGGCGCCGGCGTCAAGACGCTGCGGCTGCTCCAGCGCAGCGGGCGGGAATTCGGCTTCGAGATGGATATGGGCCGCCCCGCGATCCTGGCCGAGCACTTCGCACTGCCGCTGGCGAGCGGCGCGCGCGACGTTACCCTGGTTGACGCCGGCAACCCGCAATGCGCCGTTCCGGTGGCCGATTTCGATTTCAATTGGCGCGCCATGGGAGCGGAAATCGAGCGCCACGCGCACTTTCCCAACCGCACCAATGTGTCGTTCGTCAAACCCGCGGACGCGCATTCGATCGAGGTTCGCTTCTGGGAGCGCGGGGCGGGCGAAACGATGAGCTCCGGCACCGGTTCCACAGGCGCCGCGGTGGCCGCCGTGGCGCGCGGCATGGCGCAATCGCCGCTGCGCGTGCTGACGCCGGCGGGGCCGCTCGAGATCCGCATCGAAGAGAGCGTCTTCCTGACCGGCCCGGCGGTGCTGGTGGCGGAGGGTTTTTTCTTTTGGTTGTGAGAAAATGGCAGTGCCATGCCTGAAGCTCTGCTTGCCGCGCATCCAACGGCTCAAATTCTGCAACACAAGATCATCGAGAAACGCGCCCGCGTGGGAATCGTGGGGCTGGGATACGTCGGACTGCCGCTGGCGGTGGAGTTCGCCAAGGCCGGCTTCTCCGTAACGGGAATCGATATCAGCCAGGAAAAGACCAGAAGGGTGAACGCCGGCGATTCCTACGTGGGCGACATACCGAGCGCGACGCTCAAGCCGCTGGTGGAATCCGGCAAGCTGCGCGCGACCACCGATTTTTCGGTCGCGCTGGAACTCGACACCATCAACATCTGCGTACCGACGCCGCTGCGGAAAACCAAGGATCCGGACATGAGCTTCATCGTCAGCTCGTGCCAGGAAATCTCCCATCACTTTCACGCCGGCTCGCTGGTGATTCTGGAATCCACCACCTATCCCGGCACGACGGAAGAGGTGGTGCTGCCCATCCTGTCGAAGTCCGGCCTCGAAGTGGGCCGCGACTTCTTTCTCTGCTTTTCGCCCGAGCGCGTAGACCCCGGCAACCCCAAATTTCAAACCGTCAACATTCCCAAAGTGGTGGGCGGCTGCACGCCTGCCTGCACCGAAATGGGCCGCCTGTTTTATGCGCAGGCCCTGGAGACGGTGGTGCCGGTGAGCTCCACGCAGGTGGCGGAAATGGTGAAGCTGCTCGAGAACACTTTCCGCATGATCAACATCGGCCTGGCAAATGAAATCGCGCTGATGTGCGACCGCATGGGCATCAACGTGTGGGAAGTGATCGACGCCGCGGCCACCAAGCCTTTCGGCTTCATGCCATTCTATCCGGGCCCCGGCCTGGGCGGGCACTGCATCCCCATCGACCCGTTCTATCTTTCTTGGAAGACCAAGCAGGCGGGCATTGAGGCGCGCTTCATCGAACTGGCCGGATACATCAACGGCCAGATGCCGCACTTCGTGACGGACAAGGTGCAGAATGCGCTCAACGATGCCGGCAAGCCGGTGAAGGGATCGCGCATCCACGTGATGGGCGTGGCTTACAAGCGCAACATCGATGACATGCGCGAATCGCCGGCGCTCGACGTGTTGCTGCTGCTCGAGCGGCTCGGCGGCATTCTCAGCTACAGCGACCCGCACGTTCCCCACCTGCGGCTGGACGGGTTGCAGCTCGAGGCCCAACCCGAGGCGGCTGCCGCGGACGCCGATTGCGTGGTGATCATCACCGACCACGCTGGGTTCGACTACCGGGCCCTGGTGGAACGCGCGCCGCTGATCGTGGACACGCGCAACGCGCTCAAGGGATACGCGTCGCCGAAGATTGTTCGGCTGTAGGAACCGGTCAGCAAAGTAACCAGCGCCGTCAACCGCTCCCTGACGGTCGCGGCTCTGAAATGCATCGGAATCGCAACCGTTACGGAGTGGCCGGTGCCGAGGCGCAGAACGACTCGCAGAAGCCGGTGCGCGCGCCGCGCATCACGCGCGCTCCAGTCTGTAGACGGTGATTTCGGGCGGTGCGCCGATGCGGATGGGCACGCCGATGGTGCCGATGCCGCGATTGACGTACAATTGCCCGCCGGGTTTTTGGAAGAGACCGGCCACGTAGGGCGTCACCAGGCGGCTGGGGGCGATCTCGGGGCTGATGAATTCCAGCGCCGCCTGCCCGCCGTGAGTGTGCCCGGCGATGCTGAGATCGATGCCGAGTGCGGCGGCGCGGTCGAAAGTGTCCGGGTTATGGCTGAGCAGGATGTTGGCCTGGCCGGCGGCGATGAGACCTTCGATATTGCCCAGCAACCGTTTCACTGCCGCGGAAGGACCAAAGCGATGGCGGCTCTGGAAGTCGACGCCGATCAGGTTGAACCAATCGCGACCGATTCCGATGGGCATGCTCGCGCCGCGCAGAATGCGGGTCTGGTTGGCGGCGAACAAGGCGGTGATGGAGTCTTCCACGCCCGCCCACGCGTCATGGTTGCCCAGGCAGCCATACACGCCGAAGGGCGCGCGGAGCCCAGCCAGCGCCGCCACGACCGCATATTGCGTGCCGGCATCGAAGGTGACATAGTCGCCGGTGAGCACGATCAGATCCGGCTTTTGGCCGTTAGCGATGGCGGCGAACTTGCGAATCTGTTCCTCGGGCATGAACGGCCCGATGTGGATATCGGAAAGCTGCGCGATGCGAAATCCATGGAACGCCGGCGGCAGGTTGGCGAGGCGGATGGGCCGCTCGACCGTTTCCAGATTCAGGCGCCCATAGAAGAGACCGTACGCGCCGCCGAGAAACGGAGCGGCGGTGACCACGCCGGCGGTGCGCGCCAGGAAATCGCGGCGGGCGGGCGATGGAAGCTCGTCGCGCCGGCGCAGCAGACGGACCAGCGCGCGAAGGCCGGCCAGGATCACAAACGGAATCGCCAGCAGGAATCCGACCAGCGAGCTGGCGATCCACCAGGCGCAGGGCGCGGTGAGAAAGGCATCGCGCACGGTCAGATGCACCGGATCCGGCCGCCGCGCGAAGTCGCGGACAATGTAAGCGAACATGGCCAGCAGGAGGATGGGGACGGCCGCGCACGCCAGCCGGCGGAGGACGAGCGAAGAGATGCTACGGCGCGCCAGCCGCACTCCGCGCCACGCCCAATACAATTGGGAAGAGCCGAGGATCAGAAGAATGATTGCGAAAAAGGACATAGAAGAAAAGAGTCATGGCCACGGATGAACACAGATAAACGCGGTCGAGCGCAGCCGCCGCCAAATAGAGGATGACTGCGCTCAGGCCGGGCGTTGCCCGGCTGCACAGATTGACAATCGGTGCGCAGGTTATCAACCTGCCCCACAACGCGGTCTTCAACGAACTGGTAATTCATTGCGAGCTACGAGGAAATTAGAGTCTAGTAATACAGATCGAAAACAAGAGGCGTATCTGTGTTCATCTGCGTTTATCCGCGGCTCGAACTAATGGTCGCGCTCCGTCACCAGATCGGTTACCGCCATCAGCGCCCGCTGGTAAGCCGATTCGGGAAACTCGCTCATCACCTGTCGCGCCCGTTCGGTGAACGCCTGGGCGCGCTCCCGAACGCGGTCGATGCCGTGGTAGCGCTCCACCAGGGCCAGGATTTGCGCAAACGGGACGCGCTGGTAGTTTCGTTGTTCCAACACCGTTTCCACCAGCCGGCGTTCGGCGGGCGTGGCGCGATCGAGCGCATAAACCAGCGGCAGGGTGACTTTGCCTTCGCGCAAATCGCCGCCCACGGGCTTGCCCAGCACATTTTCGCGGGCGGTGAAATCCAGCACGTCGTCGATCAACTGAAACGCCATCCCCAGGTTCCAGGCGAATTCGCCCAGCTTTTCCTGGGTCTGCGCATCGCTGTGCGCCGAGACCGCGCCCAGCCGAGCGCACACCGAGAACAGGCGGGCGGTCTTGCGGTCCACCAGCTCCATGCAGTCAGCCTCGGTGATATCGATGCGGCCGATGCGTTCGAGCTGCAGCAGCTCGCCTTCGACCATCATTTGGGTGAGGCCGATCAGCAAATCGAGAATCAGGAAATTGCGCTCGCGCAGCGCGATCTGGAAGGCCTGCATGTACAGCCAGTCGCCGGCCAGCACGCAGGTGTGGTTGCCCCACTTGACGTTGCTCGAGGGGCGGCCGCGGCGCGTTTCGGCGGCGTCGATGACGTCGTCATGCACCAGGGTGGCGGCGTGAAGCAACTCCACCACCGCGCCCATCTGGATGGCGCTCGGCCCTGCATTGCCGTGCCCCACCAGCTTGGCCGACATGAGCAGCAGCGCCGGGCGCAACCGCTTGCCGCCGGCCGATTGCAGATAGCGCCCGACGGCCGTGACCGCGTCCACGGAAGCCACAGACTCAGCGGAAATCTTCTTCTCCACCTGGTCCAGATCGATTCGGACCAAGTCGAAAATCCCGCGCGCTGCCTGGGCTTGCCCCAGCTTGCCTAAACTCATCTAGGTTCCCCAGTTTAACCGTTTGGAGCCCCGTCCCGCAAACACAGCCGCTCGAAATTGCGGGCGGTCAGCGCGGCGATCTCCTCGACCGCCTGGCCTCGGACCTCGGCCAAGCGGCGCGCGGTTTCCGCCACGAATGCCGGCTCGTTGCGCTTGCCGCGATGCGGCACCGGCGCCAGGTACGGGCAATCGGTCTCGATCAGCAGGCGGTCGGCGGGTGTGAGGCGCGCGGCTTCCCGCACCGATTCCGCCTTCGGAAACGTGAGTACGCCGCCAAATGCCAGGTGGAAGCCGGCATCGAGCGCCTGCCGCGCCTGAGCGGCGTCGCCGGTAAAACAATGCACGATGCCTTCGCCGTGCCACTCGCGGCGGAGGATTTCCAGTGTGTCCGCCCAAGCTTCCCGCGTGTGGATGACAACCGGCAGGCCGGCTTCGGCGGCGATTGCCAACTGCCGCGAAAACACCGCTCGCTGCACGTCGCGCGGCGAAAAATCGTAATGATAGTCAAGACCGATTTCGCCGAGGGCCACAACCTTTGGATGCGCCGCCAGCGTCCGCAGACGCTCGAAAGTTGCCTCGGTGGCTTTGGCGGAATCGTGCGGATGAACACCCGCCGTGGCCAGGACAAATGGATACTCGCCGGCCAGGCGTAACGCGGCTTCCAGGTCGGGCGGTCCGCTGCCGGTGCCGATGGCGAGCACGCGTTCCACGCCGGCGGCGCGGGCGCGTTCGATCACCGCGGCGCGGTCTTCATTGTATTGGGCGTCGTCCAGGTGAGTGTGAGAATCGATCAGCCTCACTTGAGGCGCGCCCCCACCGGAATGTCTTCGTGGAAGCCGGCCAACACCGGCTTGCCACCTTCCACCGAGGCGGCCACGATCATCCCGTTCGATTCGATGCCGCGCAGCTTTCGCGGCTGCAGATTGGCGACGATCACCACCTTGCGGTTCACCAGTTCGACCGGCGTATACGCCTCGGCGATTCCGGCGACGATGGTGCGCGGCTCGGCTTCGCCGATGTCGACTTTCATGTGCATCAGCTTGTCGGCGCCCTTGACGCGCTCGGCGGAGAGGACCAGGCCGACGCGCAAGTCGACTTTGCTGAAATCGTCGATATTAATCTTCGCGGTTTCGGTCGGCTCGGCTGCTGCAGCAGGCTCGGAAGCCGCTTTGCCCATCATCACTGCTTGCTCGGCGGTGACTTTCTCTTCAAGCGCGCGCATTTGCTCGATGGCCAGTTTGGCCTCGATGCGCGGAAAGACAGGCGAGACTTCGCCGATCTGCTGGCCGGGTTGGAGACCACCCCAGGCGAGCGTTTCGAAACGAACGCTCTCGATAGGCTCGCCCATACCGAGCTGCGCCCAGATCTTGCGCGAGGACTCGGGCAGGACCGGCGAGACCAGCGCGGTGGCAATGCGCAGCGCCTCGGCCGCGGTGTACAAGGTGGCATCGAGTTCCTTTTGCGCGTAGCGATTGTCGGTCTCCCGCGCCAGTTTCCACGGCGCCCTTGCGACGATGAACTTGTCCACGGCCGAGATCAGAGCCCAGATCGCTTCCAGACCTTTCGAGAACTCGAACCGGTCGAACGCGGTCTGCACGGCGTCGGCTGCCTGGTAAGCGATCGCGGCGATCTCCGGCTCGGTTCCCTCCGGCACCACGCCCTGCCGGTATTGATGAATCATGGTCAGCGTGCGACTGGCGAGATTGCCCAGGCCATTGGCGAGATCGGAATTGTAGCGGCCGATCAACGCATCGTAGCTGAAGTTGCCATCCTGCCCGAAAACGACTTCGCGCAGCAGGAAGTAGCGTAGCGCGTCGGCACCCATCACCTGGCGGATCGGCTCCGAGCGCACGATGTTGCCGCGTGTCTTCGACATCTTCTCGTTTTGAAACACCAGCCAGCCGTGAGCGAAGATGCGTTTCGGCAAAGGCAGCTCGGCCGCCATCAGGAACGCCGGCCAGAAAACGGCGTGGAAGCGCACGATTTCCTTGCCGATCAGGTGCAGGTCGGCCGGCCACAGCGGTTCGCCGTCGACGGTTTTGCCGTGGACCGCGCTCATGTACGCGGTCAGGGCGTCGAACCACACGTAGAATACGTGCGGCGCTTCGCCGGCTACGGGGATGCCCCACTTGATGTTGGTCCGCGTGATCGAAAGGTCGGTCAGGCCGCCGCGGACAAACGAGATGACCTCGTTGCGGCGCGTCTCCGGTTGAATGAAATCCGGCTGCGATTGGTAGAGGTCGAGGAGCTTGTCCTGGAACGCCGACAGCTTGAAAAAGAAATTCTCCTCGGTGATGGTCTCGGTGGGCCGGCCGCAATCGGGGCACGGGTCGCCGGGCTTGGCGTCGTTCACATAGAGGTTGTCGAAGATGCAGTATTGGCCGGTGTAGGAGCCTTTGTAGATGTAGCCGTTTTTGCGGCAGCGGTCGAACAGGTCCTGCACCACGCGCGCATGTTGCGGATCGGTGGTGCGCTGGAAATGATCGATCTCGAGGCCGAGCAATTGCCATTGCCGGGCGAATTCGGCCGCGATCACGTCGCAAAACTCTTTCGGCGTTTTGCCGGCGCGCACGGCGGCTCGCTCCACGTTCACGCCGTGCTCGTCGCTGCCGGTGGTGAGCACGGCCTGGCAGCCCTGCATGCGTTTGAAGCGCTTCAGCAGGTCGGCCACGATGGTGGTGTAAGCGTGGCCGATGTGGGGCGCGGCGTTGACGTAATAGATCGGTGTGGTGAGATAGTATTTCATTTTTGCTGGTTGAGGTAGGCGGAATTGGCTTCTGCGATGATGTGCTTCAGGGCCACGCCGGAGGCGAGCGCCAGCTTGCGGCAGTCTTCGTACTCGGGCGCGAAATAGCCTTCGCTGGTGACCTTCACGCGCACTTTGCCGTACTGTGTTTCGACTTCCTGCAAGGTGCGGGCCTGCACGCGCCGCTCGGCGGTATAGAAGCGCAGGCCGATGGTCGAAGTCTCGGAAAAGATCAACTGGGCGAGGGCCTCGCGATGTTCCGGTTTGGCGATGACGCGCAGCAGGTGGCCGGGGCGGCCCTTCTTCATGACGATCGGCTCCAGCGAGACATCGAGCGCGCCGAAATCCCACAGCCGGTCGGCGGCGTAGGACAGCACCTGCGGATTGAGATCGTCGATATTGGCTTCGAGGACGCAAACCGTGAGCGCCTCTTGAGCGCCGTTGGGTTCGCCGAGGATCACCCGCAGCACGTTCGCCTGGCGCGGAAAATCGCGGCTGCCCGCGCCATAACCGGTGCGCGCCACTTTCATGGCCGGCAGCACGCCGAAGCGTTTGGCCAGGGTGACCGCGACCGCGGCGCCGGTAGGGGTGGTCAGCTCGACCTCGGGGCCGCGCGCGTAAATGGGAACGCCCTCGAGCAGCCGGGCCGTGGCCGGCGCCGGAACCGGCAACAGGCCGTGCTCGGTTTCCACCGTGCCGCTGCCGACGTTGAGCGGCGACGACAGGACGGTATCCACATCGAGCAGATCGAAGGCCAGGCACGCGCCGACGATATCGGCGATGGAATCCGAGGCGCCCACTTCATGGAAGTGAATCTTCTCGATCGGTACCTGGTGAACTTCCGCTTCCGCTTCGCCCAGCCGCCGGAACACGGCGATGGCATTTTGTTTCGCGCGGTGCGGAAGCTCGGCCTTTTCGATCATCTTGACGATGTGGGCCAGGTGGCGGTGCACGCGCGTTTCCTGCACCGCTACGCGGTACTGGGTGGCGGCCAGGCCGTTACGCTTCACCCTTTCAAACGACACCACGGCGCCCGCATCGAGCGAGCGAATGGCGGCGGAGATGGCTTCCGGATCGGCGCCGGCATCCACCAGCGCGCCCACCAGCATATCGCCGGAAATTCCGGAAAACGCGTCCAAGTAGCAAGTTAGAGGCACAGAATTTCATTGTAGCGGGTGGGGAAGACTGTACACGGGGATTGTTATGAGATGGCTGGTTTAATTGCCGGCTACCGCTCCCTAACGGTCGCGGCTCGGATGCGTCCGGCTCGCCGGATAACATTCGATCCCTTCACGCAGCGCGGATAAGCGGGGCATGGCAACGCCACAGCTCTCGCCGGTATGGAGAACGTCGAAGTAAAAGCGTTTCATCTCTTCCGTGCTGTTGTCGAAGTGACTCGCCTGGAGAAGGCGCCGGCCCTTTTCCGTAAATCGAATGCCATACGCCATGGCAAGGCTGGCAAGCCAGGCGGGCGTTTTCAAGACACTTCTCGCGTCGGGATAGCTCTCCAGGTTGACGCCGCGAGCAGCGACCACGTCCAGCGCCTCCCGCACAGCCCACACTCCCAGGCGCAGAGTCTTGAGGCTCCGGGCCGCTTCGGCGATACCGCCCGCCCAAAGACAGACTCCAATTCCCCCGGCATTGATCGCGTGGTGCACCCAGAGCCATTCGATGATGTTTGGTTTTACGTCCAAGGTGAAACCGGCACCTTGGAATAGTTGGGTAACGGCTTGAAACTTGTCCGGATCTGAGCCTTCCAACATTCCAAGGCGCACCGCGGGGTCCACGGTTGCAATGAGGATGCCCCGGGCATCGACGCCGCCACTGGCCTTGGCATAACCCCAAAGGGCGGAGGATCTGGGCAGGATGCGGTCGATCTCTTCCGTTCCATCCCAATTCGCAGTGAAGAGGAGAAAAACGGCGTGAGGCGCATCGGGCAGGTATTGCCGGAGGGCTTGAACCGCCTGGTAGTGCTTGGTGGCGACAATCACCAGGTCAAAGCCATCTGACGGGTTGATCTGCCGAACTGTCTTGGGAGCATAGGTAACCCGTGCGTGCTTCGGATGCCCGGTTCGCAGGTCCAACAGGTCCAAGGTGTCGGTGACAGGACGCCCCTCTTTGCGCACGACATGGGTGACATCGACGCCTGCGTTGGACAATGCCCAGCCGTAAATTGTGCCAACCACGCCCCGGCCGATGATGAGGACTTTCATTTTGGCCGGGACCACACGTCACGCTCCAGTGACGATCAGCCAGCCGGCGATCACCGGCATCACAAATAGCACACTGTCCACGCGGTCGAGAAAACCGCCATGGCCGGGGAGCAGGCCGCCCGAATCTTTCACTCCCGCGCCGCGTTTCATGGCGGATTCGGCCAAGTCGCCGAACTGGCCCGCCATGTTGCCCAGCGCGGTCAGCAGCACGGCGGTAGCGATGGTTACGCCGGCAACGAAATGCACCAGGTAAGCACCGGCCAGCAGGACGGAAGTGACTACCGAAGCCGCCGCGCCTTCCCAGGATTTCTTGGGGCTGACGCGATCGGCGAGGCGGTGCCTGCCGAATGCCTTGCCGATGTAATAAGCGCCGATGTCGCCGGTCCAACTTACCAGCAGCGCGTACATCAGCCAATGGACGCCGCGGCTGTGCAGCACCACGGCGCAGCGCCAGCAGCCGAAAATGTAAATCACGCCGAGCAGAAGCAGAGACGTGCGCGGCAGCGCGTGCGCCAGTTCCGTGGAGCGCAGCGCCAGTGCCAGGGCCAGCAGCGCAAACGCGGTCACTACCAGCCAGGCGTGGACGGGAACCAGCAGCAGAAGCAGGCCTGCGCCGTAGCCGAGCGGTCCCGGCGCGCCGAAGCCGTAAGCCGCCGCGATGGAATCATACTCGCGGTAGCTGAGCACCGCCGACAGTGCGACCACCGCCAGGAACACCCACTGATTGGCCCACAGCACCGTGTAGACGACGAAGGGGACGAGCAGGGCAGCGGTCAGAACCCGCTTCATGACGAGCCGAGCGCGGGAATCAAGGTCTGGTCTGCCGGCGTATCGGCGGCGCCGGCGCGGAGGCCGCCATAGCGGCGCTCGCGCTTCTGGTAGGCCACCACCGCTTCCAGCAGATCGGTGCGCGTGAAATCCGGCCACAACGTCTCGGTGACGTACAGCTCCGCGTAAGCGATCTGCCACAGCAGAAAATTACTGATGCGCATTTCGCCCGAGGTGCGGATCAGCAGGTCCGGATCGGGGCACGAGGCGGTGTAGAGGTTGGTGGCGATCAGGTCTTCGTCCATTCGAAGCGCGTCCAGGGAACCTTCCAGGCGCGCCATCTCCAGCACGGCGTTGACCGCGTCTACAATTTCCGCGCGGCCTCCGTAGTTGATGGCCAGGTTGACGAGCAGGCCGCGGTTGTTGGCGGTGGCTTCCACTGCTGCGTCCAGTTCGGCGCGCACCGGCGGCGGCAGCGCTTCCAGCCGCCCGATAGCCTGCAGACGAATGTCGTTCTTCTGCAATTCGGGCAGCTCCTGGCGCAGGTAGTAGCGCAGCAGGCGCCACAGGGTTTCCACTTCGTGCCGCGGGCGCTTCCAGTTCTCCACCGAGAAGGCATACAGCGTCAGCGCCTTCACGCCCAGCCGCGCGCAGGTTTCCACGGTCAAGCGCACCGGGCCGATGCCGGCCTTGTGGCCCGCCACGCGGGGCAGCCGCCGGCGTTGGGCCCACCGCCCGTTACCGTCCATGATGATGGCGATGTGCTCCGGCAGCCGCGCGGGGTCGATGGCTTGCGCCAGCTCCCAATCGCGGTCTTCAGGACGCAACGTTTCGAGAAGTGCCTTCATCGGCAAACCCTAATGGTACACCACCATTGTATTAACAGGCACTTGGCCGCGCAAAGCGGGTGTCCGGCGTCGGCTGCGGAATGCCGCCAGCGCGGATGGTGAAAAATCACCGGCGGGCGGTGGCGCCCTATTCCACGGGATAGCCCTGATCGATCCAATCGGTCTTGAAGTTGTCCGGCAGATAGAGCGCTCGGGCGTGCGTGAAGCCCATCTGCCGCATCAACTCCATGGCGGGGCGGATGGTGGGGCAGTGGTTCCACGGGCAGCAGCCGCAGTAGAGAACGATCTCGCGATCGCGCGGCAGCTTCGCTGCCTGAGCCTTGAGGAGTTCCAGTCCCTCGGGCCGGTTCGCCGGACCGGCGTAGATGGCGCCGGGGATGTGGTTGAGGCGGTACAGCAGGCTGGGACCGACCTGAAAAATCACGATGGCGCCGCGATGAGCCGCGAGTTGCGCTGCCAGTTCCTTCGGCTGGACGACAGGCAGGTCAGCCGCCCATGCTCCGGCCAGCGCGAGCAAACCAATACACAAGAAATGGCGCATGCCCTCACTGTAGCGCGGCAGCGCCGCCTGTGAAAAGAAAGCCCAGTTCCGAGCGCCGGCCTCGCATGGTCTAATAGAGGTTTCATGCATCGATCCCTAGGTTTGCTATCGCTCCTCACGCTGGCGGTTGCCTGCCTGTATGCCGCGCCGCCGGTACCGTCGGTGGCGGGGGGCCGGGCGGCGCTGGAAGGCCTTCCGCTGCGGTTTGAGGCCAACCAGGGGCAGTGGAATCAGGACGTCCGCTACCTGGCGCGCGGCGGCGCCGTGAGAGTGGCGCTCACCGATCGCGGACCCTCGCTGCGCATGCCCGGAGCCGGGCGCGTAGACATGGTGCTCGAGGGCGCGGCCCCGCCGCGCATCCAACCGCTGGAACCGATGGCGGCCCGCACGGATTACTTCATTGGCAGCCGTGCCAACTGGCATACCGGCGTCACCAGTTATACGCGGGTGCGTTATGCGCAGGTGTACCCCGGCATCGACGCGATCTATTACGGAAACCAGGGCCGCCTGGAGTATGACTTCGTGCTGGCGCCAGGCGCCGACGCGAATTCCATCCGCATGCGATTCCGCGGCGCGGACGGTCTCCGCATTACTCCGGCCGGCGATCTGGAAGTGCAGGCGGGCGGCGCCACGGTGATCGAGAAGCGCCCCGTTGTGCGGCAGGGCGCCACCGACGTTGCGGGCCGGTACGTCGTGCTTTCGCGCGACTTGGCAGGGTTCCGGATGGGCCACTACGATAGGAGCCGTCCGCTGGTGATTGACCCGGTGCTGATTTACTCGAGTTACATGGGCGGGTCCGCCGATGACCAAATCAACGCCATCAAGCTTACGGCGAATGGCTGGTTGTATGTCGCCGGATACACCAACAACAGCGACATGCCCTACATTAACGGCGCTTACTCGAACGTCAGCATCGGAGCGACTAATATCTTCCTGGCCATTCTCGATACCAGCGCCGCAGGTGGATTTCGGCCGATCTATTTCAGTTACATCGGCGGGTCCGACGTCGATGTACCGCAGGCGATGGTGCTCGATGCGAATGGCGACGTCTACCTGACCGGGACAACCACTTCGCCCGATTTCCCCATGGTCGGCAATTCCATCGTGCCTACCTTCCCCACGGTACCCACTACCACCATCTCGACCCCCACAGTGGCTCTGACGGAGACGTTCGTTCTGGAACTGAACCCCGCGCTGTACGGCGAGGTCTCGCTGCTCTACTCGACATACCTTGGAGGCAGTGAGGGCAACAGCTACGGTTATGCCATCGATCTGGATCAGGCCGGGAATATCTACGTGGTCGGCACCACGCTGGCTGGCGATTTTCCGGTAACCGCCAACGCCTACCAGACCGGGCTTTGGGGAGGGCAGGACACCTTCCTCACCGAGATCAACACCGGCACCGCTACCCCCCTCTATTCCACGCTCCTGGGCGGCGAGTTGGATGATGACGGGCGCGGCGTCGCCGTGGCGGCCAACGGTTTGGTTTATATGGCCGCTTCCACCGAGTCGACCGAGTTTCCCATGGCCGGATACTCGTATCAGGGGAACCTGGCGGGAGGTTATGATCTGATCGTCGCCGTGATCGACCCCAGTCAGTACGGAACCGAATCGCTGATCTACTCGACTTATCTCGGCGGCTCCGACAGCGAGGAAGTGCGCGGGATGGCGGTGGACGCGAACGGCGACCTTCTGATAACCGGCTACACGCTGTCGAGCGATTTTCCGCTGACCCAGGATGCCGCGCAACCCGCCTATGGAGGAAACGGCGATATTTTCGTCGCCGTGGTGAATCCGTTCGGCCCCAATTTCCTGCAGTATTCGACTTACTTGGGCGGCTCGGATGCCGAGGTGGGTTATGCCATCGGCTCCGATGCCCAGAATAGCATCTACGTCACCGGCTACACGCTGTCGAAGGATCTTCCGGTCACGCCGAACGCGCCCGAACCCACCTGGCCGCAAGGCGTCGACATCGTTGCGGCCAAGGTGATACCGCACATAGCTGGCACAGGTGGATTTGGCTATGTCACTTACTTCGGGGGCGGCAGCATCAATAGCGGGCAGGCGCTGGCGGTAGCGCCGGACGGCACCTTGTATGTTGCCGGCTTCACCGGCGGCGTCCTCACCACCACCAGCAACGCGGTGCAAGGCGCGTACGGCGGCGGGGTAAAAGACGGCTTCCTGTTCGTGCTGTCGCAATAAGCACAGGGTCGCGGCCGGCTAAGTACGCCATTTCGCAATTGCCATCACGGTCTGTCGCGTGGCCCGCGGGCGAGGCATGACCGGCCCCTACAACGCCCGACCTGGGATCGCCAGAAGCGGGGCATGCGCGGCCCAGCGCAGCCATTTCGAGGGCCCGCCGCCTCCGGCAGCGCGAAAATACCCTGCCGCGTTGTCCAATCGTGTTATTATTCTAAAGGACTTCGCTGCAGCGTCCCAGGCTTGTCCTGCCTGACGCGAATTAACCTTATCAATGAATTTACGTTCTCTTTTCAGCTTGTTTTCTTCGGATCTCGCCATCGATCTGGGCACGGCGAATACCCTGGTGTACGCCCACGGCAAAGGCATCGTGGTCAACGAGCCATCCATCGTCGCCATCAATAAATCCACCGGCGAAGTGGAGGCGGTTGGCAAGGAAGCCAAGGAAATGCTGGGCCGCACGCCGGGGAATATTGTCGCCATCAAGCCGATGAAGGATGGCGTGATCGCCGATTTCAAAGTCACCGAGCGCATGCTGAATTACTTTATTCAGAAAGCGCACGGCCGCAAAATGCTGGTGCATCCCCGCATCGTGATCGGGGTGCCGAGCGAAATCACCCAGGTGGAAAAGCGCGCGGTGATGGACTCGGCTTACCGCGCCAAGGCCAGCGAGGTGCACCTGGTGGAACAGGCCATGGTGGCCGCCATCGGCGCCGGGCTGCCGATTACGGAACCTTCCGGCAACATGGTGGTGGATATCGGCGGCGGCACTACCGACGTGGCCGTGATCTCGCTTTCCGGCATCGTCTACTCGCGCTCGGTGCGGGTGGCCGGCAACGAAATGGACGATGCCGTGATGCAGTACCTCAAGCGCAAATACAACCTGCTGATCGGCGAACGCACGGCGGAGACCATCAAGATCGAAGTCGGTTCCGCCTTCCCGCTGGACAAACCCCTGACCATGGAAATCAAGGGACGCAACCTGATCGAGGGTGTGCCGCGCACCATCACCGTGAACGACACCGAGATTCGCGAGGCGCTTTCCGAATGCGTGGCTACCATCGTCAACGCCATTCGGGTAGCCCTCGAACGGACCCCGCCCGAGCTGAGCGCCGATATCAGCGACCGCGGCATCGTGCTCACCGGGGGAGGCGCCTTACTCAAGAACCTGGACAAGCGGATCCGCGAGGAAACCGGGCTTCCGGTTTCGATTGCCGACGATCCGCTGGCGTCGGTCGTGCTGGGCACGGGCCGCATGCTCAGCGATTTCCGGCTGCTGCGCAAGATTTCGATAGACTAAGAGGGGCGCGGCCCCGCGTATGGAGTCGTTCGTCAACCGCTACCGCAACCTGACCATCCTCCTGCTGGTGATCTTCGCGCAGTTCCTGCTGCTGGCGGTGCAAGTGAAAAACGATCAGGACGTGCGCATCATCCGCGTGTGGACGGTTACCGCCGTCACCCCCTTCGCGCGCGTGGTGGAGCTGCTGCGCGGCGGCAGCGTCGGGTTCATCCGCAACTACATCCTGTTGCACGACGAGGACGCGGAAAACCGCCGCCTGCGCGATCAGGTGGGCCGCCTCAAACTGGATAACATTTTCCTCAAGAACGAACTGAACACGGCGGAACGCGCCAAAGCGCTGGGCGTGTTTCAGGCGCGCATCCCTTCCAAGACCTTGGCCGCGACCGTGATCGGCACCGGCGCCGGCTCCAATGCCAAGGTGGTTTACGTCGACGCCGGCAGCACGCGCGGCGTCGAGCGCGGCATGGCCGTGGTGACGCCGGACGGAATCGTGGGCAAAGTGCTGGCCGCCTACCCGACGGCGTCGGAGATCCTGCTCGCCACCGACGCCGACTTCGCCGCCGGCGTGGTATCCCAGGACGGCACGGTGCGCGGCACCTTGAAAGGGCAGGGAACCCCGCTGGTGAAGGTCGACTACGTGCCCATACAAGAGAAGGTGCAGGTGGGCGAATGGTTTTACACTTCCGGAGACGACCGCATTTTCCCGCGCGGCTTTCCGGTCGGCGTGGTGCGGTCGGTGCGCGACTCGCAGCCATTCAAGGAGATCCTTCTCGACGTGGCGGGCCTCGAGCACGTCCTCGAGGACGTGCTGATTATTACCCAGGGCGTGCATCAGGACATCCCGCCGACTCCTGTCGCCGACCAGCCGGTGTATATCGCGCCTCCGGCCCCGGATGAAGCCAAACCCGCGGCGCCGGCCGCAGGGGGGACCCCGCCGCCGATGACCGACGCCGACAAGCTGCGGCAGGAATATCAGGCAGCCGGCGAAGCGCAGGGCCACAAGTTCGGCTCCCTCCAGTCCGGGCCGCCCGACTTCACCGGGATCCCGACAACTTTGCCGCGGAACCCCGCGCGCGCCGCCACGCCGCCCGCCGCCGCGCCGCCCGCCGCCACGCCGCCCGCCGGCGCGCCCGCCGCCGCGGGTCCGAAGCCGGCAACCGGCGCCACCACCCGGACCACCGAATCCACCCGCCATTCCAATCAGGCCAATGGCGAGCCGACTGGGGGCAAACAGAAATAATGGGGTATTCCTCCGGGCGCATGTTGCTCAGCCAGAGCGATGGCCCGGTTTCCCGTTTTCGCGCCTGGGTCTTCATCGTCATCCCGTTGCTGGCCATCCTGTTTCAGGTTTACGTTCCGCTGTTTTTCCCCATTCTCAGTTTTCTGGAGATGCCTCTGCTGGTGGTGGTGTATCTTTCCCTGACGCAGCGGAGCCAGGTCGGCGGCCTCCTCACCGGAGCACTGATCGGCCTGGCGCAAGACTCGCTCTCCAAGAACCCGCTCGGCATGTTCGGCATCTGCAAAACCCTGGTGGGATATTTCGCCGCCTCGGTGGGCGTGCATTTCAACGTGGAAAACACCGTCATCCGGTTGTTTCTCTCGTTCGTCTTCTATCTCTTCCACCAGGTTCTGTATTGGGTGATGCAGCGGATGCTGCTGGCCCAGCAGCCCGCGTTCGATTACCAGAGCTGGCTCTTGTTCGGCGCGCTGAACGCCGTGGTGGGAGCGTCGCTGTTTCACTTCCTGGACAAACTTCGCGCCACGGGGTGATTGCGCCCCCAGTCAAACGGCAACTTAGAATAAGAGGGCGAGCGCGTATGCAGAAAATAAACCTCGAAGCCAAGTTGCGCACTTTCGACGCCCTGTTTTCCCCCAAGATAGTGGCCCGCATGAACGACTACAAAATCGCGGTCGTCAAGACCAAAGGCGAGTTCGTCTGGCACAAGCACGACGACACCGACGACTTCTTCCTCGTGCTCCAGGGCCGGTTGCGCATTCAGCTTCGCGGCAGCGAAGACGTAGTGCTGGAATCTGGCGAGCTGTTCGTCGTGCCCAAGGGTATCGAGCACTGCCCCCGCGCCGACGAAGAGACGCATATCCTGCTTATCGAACCCGCCGGCACGCGCAACACCGGCGATGCCGGCGGCCCGCTTACGGCACCAGAAGAAACGATCTGAGCGCGGCTGGAATCGAACGTTCCGCCGTCGACCCCATGCTACGATAATTACTTGTCAGGTCTCGGGCTCCGTGCAGCGGGCGGCCGCAAACCCCGCCAGGTCCGGAAGGAAGCAACGGTAGCGGTGTAGTTCGTGTGCCGCGGATCACCCGGGGCCTGGCAGTCGGTCCGGGCCGTGGCCGGATCGCCCACCCCATGTACCAGGTCATCGCGCGAAAATACCGGCCGCAAACGTTTCAGGACGTGGTCAACCAGGAGCACGTCAAGACCACGCTCGAAAACGCCATCGCCCAGAACCGCATCGCCCACGGGTACATCTTCTCCGGCCAGCGCGGCACTGGAAAGACTACGGTGGCGCGCATTCTGGCGCGCTGTCTGAACTGCGTGGAAGGCCCCACGGCCAAGCCCTGCGGCGTGTGCGCGAGCTGTCTGGAAATCACCGCCGGCGGCACCGTGGACGTGATCGAAATTGACGCCGCCTCCAATCGCGGCATCAACGAAATGCGCGAGCTGCGCGAAAATGTCCGCTACCGGCCGGCGCGCGACCGCTACAAGGTCTTCATCATCGACGAAGCGCACCAGATCACCAGTGAAGCCTTCAACGCGCTGCTCAAGACAATCGAAGAACCGCCGGAATGGGTGGTGTTCGTGCTATGCACCACCGAGGCGCACAAGATTCCGGCCACCATCGCGTCCCGCTGCCAGCACTTCAGTTTTCGCTCGGTGGATTTCGAGGATCTGATTGCGCGCATGGCCTGGATCTGCGGCCAGGAAGGCATCGAAGCCGAGCCCGAAGCGCTGGCCGTGCTGGCGCAGGCGGGCGAAGGCAGCGTGCGCGATTCGCTTTCGGCGCTCGACCAGGCGATTGCCTGTTGCGGCCAGAAGATCGACGCCGCCCAAGTGCGCGCGCTGCTGGGCGCATTCTCGCTCGAGTCGCTGGAACAGGTCACCGCCGCGCTTGAGCGTAGCGACCCGCGCCGGATGCTCGAGATGGTCGATGAGCTGGAGCGCAACGGCCACAACCTGCAACATTTCAGCCGCGAGCTGGCGCGCTACTTCCGCAACCTTCTGGTGGCGCGCATCGCGGGCTCCGAAACGCGCCTGATTGCCGCCAGTGTCGCCGAGCGCGACCGGCTGGCGCAGATTGCAGCGCGTTTTTCCGAAGAGGACCTGACGCGGTACCTGCACCTGGCGCTCGAATTGTTTCGCGAGCTGCAGTTCTCGTTGCAGCCGCGCTTCCATCTCGAAATCGGCCTGGTGCGGCTGGTGCACGCCGGCCGCCTTTTGCCCATCGAACAGGCGCTGGCCGAGTTGGCTGGAAACGAGGCGCGCCCCGCTCCGGCGACCGAGCGAACCGGCGCTCCGGCGCGCGTCTCTGCTGCGCCAGTGCGCACCGGGCCATCGCCATTTGACGCCGATCGCGCCAAGAAGGCGGCGCGCCCGCCCGAGCCGCAAAACTCAGGCGCAAACGCCCTGGCGCCGGCGCCGCTCGCCGATGGCGACCCCCGCGAACGGCTGCATGCCTGGCTGACCGAACGCGGCCTGACGCACTTGGCCGACGCCGTCGAGAGCTCGCGCATCACCCTCAGCGGCGGCGATATCCAGATCCAGGCGCCCCAGTCCTATCATTTATATTTGAAGGACCGCAGCTTCAGCGAAGCGCTGCGCGAGGTTTTCGCGCGTCCGCTGAACCTGAAGCTGTCCGCGGGCGAATCGCCGGAAGCGGCTCCGAGGCAGGCGCCGCCGGCCGCCGCACCCCCGGATGACGCGGCCGGCCGTGCGCTGGCCAACCAGGAGGTGCAGCGCTTTCGCGAGGTGTTTGGCGGCGAGGTCCGCCGCGTCCGCAACTTGAAGGAGCAGCCCAAGTGAAATTACCCGGCAACATGCAGCAGATGATGCAGCAGGCGCAGAAAATGCAGGAACGCCTGCAACAGGCAATCGCGCAGATCAAAGTGGAGGCCACCGCCGGCGGCGGCATGATTTCGGTGACGATGGACGGGCAGAAGAATCTGCTTAGCGTCAAGATCGATCCCGAGGTTGCCGGCGACGTCGAAATGCTCCAGGACATGGTGCTGGCCGCGCACAGCGAAGCCCTCAAGAAGATCGAGGACCAGGTCAAAGAGAAGATGGGCGGCATGCTCGGCGGCCTCGGGCTGCCTCCCGGTTTGTTCTGACGATGCCCGATTTCGCCGAACCGCTGGCCCGCCTCATTACCGAGTTCAAACGCCTGCCGGGCATCGGGCAAAAATCGGCGCAGCGGCTGGCTTTCCACGTTCTGCGCGCCGGCCGTGAAGACGCCGAACATCTGGCCCAGGCGCTGCTCGACGTCAAAGACAAGCTCGGCCTGTGCCGCATCTGCAACAACATCAGCGATAGCGACCTGTGCACTTATTGCGCCGATTCCAATCGCGATCCCCACGTGGTCTGCGTGGTGGAAGAGCCGCACAACATTGTCGGCATCGAGACCACGCGCCAGTTCGAGGGCCGCTACCACGTGCTGCACGGTGCGCTGTCGCCGCTGCGCGGCATTGGGCCGGAATCGCTCAAGCTCAAGAACCTGGTGGAGCGCATCGGCGAAGGCGAGATACAGGAAGTAATCGTGGCCACCAATCCCACCGTGGAAGGCGAAGCGACGGCTGTTTATTTAGCGCGCCTGCTGAAACCGCTCGGCGTCAAAGTGACCCGCATCGGCATGGGCATCCCTGTGGGCAGCGATTTGGAATTCGCCGATGAAGTGACGATCTCGAAAGCTATGGAAGGCCGGCGGGAGATGTGAGGATGGCGGCTGCCCCACTGCCTTCGCTTACTAGACGACCGGCTCTGCCTCGCGCAAGCCGTCGCGCGTCAGGCCGCCGATCTGCAAGTCGGCCATTCGATTGGAGCTGCGCGGAGCAGCAAGCTGCACTTTGAGATAGTTGCCTGTTAGCGCTGTGCCGGGCTCGTGCAGCGTCACCGCCGATAGCGTGCGGCCCACCATGCGCTGGCGGAATTCGCGGTTCTTCCGCTCACCTAGCTCTCGCAACACGCGGTTGCGTTCCTTGCGCACCGCCATGGGAACCGCCATGGGGAGCTCCGCCGCCGGTGTCCCTGGGCGCTCCGAGTAAGTGAAAACGTGGAGGTACGTAAAGGGCAATTGCTCGATGAACTGCCGGCTCTCGTCGAAATCCGCGTTGGTTTCGCCGGGGAATCCAACCATCACGTCGGCGCCGATGGCGGCATCGGGCATCAGGCGGCGCGCTCTCGAGATGCGGTCCGCGTAATGCTGCGGCCGGTATTTGCGATGCATGAGGCGCAGTATCCTGTCCGAGCCGCTTTGCAGCGGCGCGTGGATGTGCGGCGCGATGCGATCGTTCGCAGCCATCAGCTCCAGCAGATCGTCGGAGAAATCCATCGGCTCGACCGAGCTCAGCCGCAGCCGTTCGATCGCGGTCTTATCGAGCAGCCGCTGCACCAGGCCCGCCAGCCGCAACGTGCTTCCCGGCTCGCGGCCCCAGCGGCCCAGGTTGATGCCGGTCAGCACCACCTCGCGATATCGCAACGCGAGGCGCGCCACCTGAGCCACCACTTCCTCGGCCGGCATACCGCGGCTGCGTCCACGTACGAAGGGGATGATGCAGAACGAACACCGGTTGTTGCACCCGTCCTGAATTTTCAGATTCGGCCGCGTCCGGTCGCCGCCCGCTTCCTCGACCGGCGCCGAAAGGAACGCTTGCTGCGCGAAGATATCGCCCACATGGACGTTGCCGTGATAGGGCGCGCCGGCTGTCGCCGGCTGCAGCGCGATCAACTCCGGGATCGCGTGTTTGTGGCTGTTGCCTATGACCCATTCCACGCCCGGCATGGCAGCCAGTTCCTGGGGCGCCCGTTGAGCATAGCATCCGGTAACCAGAATCCGCGCCTCCGGGTTTTCACGATGCACCCGGCGGATGGTCTGGCGCACATCTTCATCTGCGGAAACCGTCACCGTGCAGGTGTTCAGCACCACCAGGTCGGCAGCCGAGCGCTCGCCGGCCTGCGAAAGCCCGCGCGCCACCAACGATGATTCCAGGGCTGCGCCGTCCGCTTGCGTCGCCCGGCATCCGAAGTTTTGAACGAAGAATTTCCCCACCGTCCTACCCATTATAAGTGCGCGGACCGAACGGCTGTCGAAATCGGCAAGCCGCGCTGCTTGCGATGGAGAAAGTTCGCGGGATTGGCGGATGCGGTCGATGGAGCGGATGAGGGTTCCGCCAAATGGTAGACGTCGCCTGGCCAAAACCAGACCGGGCTGGTCCAACTTGCGGTCAGGGAATTAGCGGTGTTTGATCTTGGCCTGCTTGTAATGCTTTTGATGCTTACGCTTCTTGGCCTTGATCTTCGAGGGCTTCTTTAGCTTGACCGATTTTGCGGCCGGGCGGATCACAGTTTTCTTGGCTTCGCCGGCGGCCGTGAAGCTGCATGCCAGTGCCAGCGCCAGCGCGAGTGTGCGTAATCTCATCCTGTGTTTCATTATCTCCCGCCATGGCTGCCGGCCACAAGTAATCCCTTGGGAAACAGTCGCCTGTTAACGCCGGTGAATGCGCGCAACTCATCCAACGCCGGTCCGGCTGGCCGGGAGTACAGGAAACGCCGCTTTACTGCCGGCTGGCCGCCGCCGTCTCATTCGCGGCTGGCGGAAGCATGGCCGCGCTCGCCACCACTCCCGCATCCCCGGCCTGGGTCCACACGATCACGCGCTGCTGCCGCGCCTTGGCCGGCAGGTCGATCAGCGCGTTATAAGTCTCCCCAGGCGGCACCTTGCCGGTTCGGCGGATTTGGCGGCACACCGCGACATAGCGCAGTTGGCGTCCTTTGTTCTCCCCGCCCGTAATGGAGGACGCGTCGCTCGCGTCGGCCAGCGCCAGAAAGACCCGGTCGCCGGGGTGCGCGCCGTCGATGCGGATCTGCACGCCGCGGTCCGCCCAGGAAAGGCGTGGGACGGCTTTGACGAGATCCGCGGCTTTGGCAATTTCATCGGCGGCGCGGCGCGCATCGCTGCCGTTGAACTCCACCCCGCCGTTAACCACCATCTCCGGAGTATATGTGCTGTCCAAGTGGAAGCGCTGCGCGTACCCCTGCTGGCGGTTGGTGACCTCTTCCGATGAAAAGCGGTCCCGCCATTTCTTCGAGTCCCAATAGGTGACGTGTTCGCTCAGCACAACCACCCTCGAATCCAGTTTTTCCAGCAGCAGGTCCGCCGGCGGACAACTCGAGCAGCCCTCGGAAGTGAACAATTCCACCAGCACCGGAGCCCGCTCGGCTTCGGCTGCGCCGGCCGGCAGAATGGCGGCCAGCAATAGCAGACAACTCGATCCCCAGTGATTCATTCAACCCTCCCGGCCACTGCGCCTCCCAGTGCAATTCCGCAGCAGCTCCCCACGGGCGCGCGAGCCTCGCTTTCCCGATTATCCCAAATATGCCGATTGTCGCGCGGCGGCCGTAACGGGCCTGCATAGCCTGGGCGCCAGGAAACGGTGAAACGACGCTTTATTGCCGGCCGGCCGGCGGCGGCGCCGGCGTTTCGCTTTCGGCTGGCTCGAGCATGGCGGCGCCTGCCACTACCCCCGTGTCTCCGGCCTGTGTCCACAGGATCACGCGCTGCCGGCGCGCCTGCGGCGGTAGAGCGAGGATCTCGTAATAAGCCCCCCCGGGCGGCACCTTGCCGACTCTGCGGATTTCGCGGCACACTGCGACGTGATGCAACTGGCGCCCCTTGTTTTCTCCGCCGGTCACCGTGGACGACGCGCTCGCGTCCGCCAGCGCCAGAAAAACCTGGTCGCCCGGATGGGCGCCGTCAAGCTGCACCTGCACACCGCCCTCCGCCCAGGAGAGGCGCGGCACGGCTTTGACGCGTTTCGCAGCCTTGGCAAGTTCCGCGGCGGCGCGGCGCGCGTCGCTGCCGTTGAACTCCACCTCGCCGTCGACGACCATCTCGGGAGTGTACGTGCCGCTCAGGCGGAAGCGATCCGCATATGCCTGCTGACGCCTGGTAAACTCCGGCGAGGAAAAGCGGTCGCGCCATGCCGGATTGTCAGAATCGGTAACGTGCTCGCCCAGCACGACCGCTGTCGGATCCAGGGTTTCCAGCAGCCGGTCTGCCGGCGGGCAACTTGCCGAGCCCTCGGTAGTGAACAGCTCAACCAGCACCGGGGCCCGCTCCGCTCCGGCGCCGCCCGCTGGCAGGATGGCAGCCAGCAGCAGGCAACTCGCTCGCCAGTGCTTCATGTTGTTCTCTCTGCCACTGCGTTTCCAGTTGCAACTACGCAGCGGCGCCGCATACGCGTTGGTTCTCAGCCGCCTCGATTATCCCAAATCGGCAAGCAACGCACCAGCCTACACCGCCTGGCTGAACCAGGCATACCAGAGCACAAAACTCAGCGCCGTCAGGCCCAGGCAAATCCACGCACCCGCCTGCCATAGCCTCTCCACCGGCGCGCCCTCGTAACGAGGCGTGCCCGCCGCGTAGGCCACGGCGAAGCCCGCGATGCCGCCGCCGATGTGCGCCGCCATGTCCACGCCAGGCAGCAGGCTGAAAATCAGAATGTAGATCGCCCAGCGCACGTACGTGCTGCGAATGGCGTCTCCCATCGCGCTGCGGTGCATCACGCCGAGTGCGATCATGGCGCCAATCAAACCGCAAAGAGCCGCCGATGCGCCCACCGAAGGCGACCGCGGATTCCACAGGTCGCTCAAGTAGAACCCGGCCACCGACGAAACAAAATAGATGACCCACATGCGGCTGGCGCCGTATAGTTCCTCCACCTGCGGCGCGATGTCGAACAGCACCCAGGAATTCATCAGGATGTGCAGCATCCCGCCGTGCAGAAAGCCCGCGGTTACCAGGCGCCACCATTGGCCGGCGGCAATGGCCGGACCAAACTTGGCGCCGAAGGCAAGCAGCGTGTTGACGTCGATGCTCGAAAAACCGCCCCCGCCGCCGGCCCGCATGCTGTACAGCGTGGTGGTCAGGTAAAGGCCGAAGTTGGCCAGCATGATGACGACGGTGTTGAATCGCGCGTGGGGGATGAGCCCGCCCAGCATGTCCGCCGGGCTGCGCCGGTCTATCGCGCGCGGGCCCACCCGTTCATTGCAGTACGGGCAGATCTTGTCTTTGACAGTGATGAACGCCCGGCAATGCGGGCACATCCGGCGCCGATCCATAAGAGCCTATGATACAACCCGTGCACCGCGCCGCCGCACCCGCGCGATTCCGCGGGCTGCTTGTCCAGCCTGACACGGTTTGGTTTCAGAGCAATCAAGATCGGGTGACAGAAGCGGCGCAATTGGCCTTGGGCGCGCAACCGGCAGGCTGCCGAAACCCGCTCCAGCTTGCGGCTTGATTCGGGTTGCAAGCGGGGAACCGCAACCTTCTTGGGATTGTAACCGAACCGAATCTGTCGGCATGGTACTTGAAGGGAAGGGGAGAGTCCATGCGACGAATCGCAATCGCTGTTCTGGTGTTGGGCTGCGCGGCGGCGCCGGCGCGGCAGGCTGAGGAGACGCCGGGGCCACACGTCATCGTCATCGGCGTGGACGGGCTCAGCGTTGATGGCGTGGTCACGGCGGGCGGACCAGCGCTGCGCGGGTTGATGGCGCGCGGGGCGTGGAGCCTGGAGGCGCGCGGCGTCATGCCCACGCTGAGCAGCCCGGACTGGATGTCGATGATCAGCGCGGCCGGGCCTGAGGAGCACGGCATCACCTCCAACGGCTATTTGAAGCGGATGCAGGAGATCGCGCCCGCGTGCCGGGACGCGTCCGGCGGCTTTCCAAACATTTTCGGCGCGTTGCGTGCGCAGCGGCCGGCGAGCCGCATCGCCATATTTCATGACTGGCCCGGCTTCGCCAAACTGGTGGAGCGCGGCGTGCCGGATGTGATGGAGCACCAGCGCGGGCCGGAGCGGACCACGCGGGCGGCGATGGACTACTGGAAGCGATACCGCCCGGATCTGCTCTTCATCCACCTGGATAACGTGGATCACGCGGGGCACGAGTCCGGCTGGTCGAGCCAGGAATACTACCGGGCGGTGGAAGTAGCCGACCGGCAGATCGGCGCCATTCTCGACATGCTGCGCGATGCCGGCGCGCTCGATTCCACCTTCGTGCTGGTGACGTCGGATCACGGCGGCAAGGGGCATAACCACGGCAAGAACTCGCTGGCCGAAATCCAGATTCCGTGGATGCTGGCCGGCCCCGGCGTGGCGCCGGGAAAAATCGGCGCGGCGGTGTTCACCTACGACACCGGCGCCACGCTGGCCTGGATTTTCGATTTGCAGCCGCCGGAGTGCTGGATTGGCAGGCCCGTGCTGGCGGCATTTCGACCCGCTGTGGTTGCCATGCGCGCCACCCGGATCGCCGCGAGTTCCGGATGCCTGGCCGCGGGCGCGCAGCGAGGCCCTGCGGCGGCCGGCAAAACAGCGGCGCCCTTGGCGGCGTTGCGTGCGGAAGGCGGGTCCAAGTGATGAAGCGCGCCATCGAATTCATATACATCGATGCCGGCGGCGGGCACCGCGCGGCCGCCACGGCGCTGGCCGAGGTGATTGCGCAGCAGCGCCGGCCCTGGGACATCCGCAGGCACTCGGTGCAGAACCTGTTCCACTCGATCGACGTCATCCGCAAGTCGACCGGCATCGATTTCCAGGACGTCTATAACATCATGTTGCGGCGCGGATGGACGCTAGGCACCGCGCAACTGGTGCCGGTGATGCACGCCGCCATCCGCCTGTTCCATAGCGCGGAGGTGCGCGTTCTGGAGCGGCACTGGGCGGCCTCACGGCCGGACATGGTGGTTTCGCTGATCCCGCATTACAACCGCGCGTTCAAACAGGCGCTCGACCGGGCGTGGCCGGGAACGCCGCTGGTGACCGTCCTCACCGATATCGCCGACTATCCGCCCCATTTCTGGATCGAGCGGCAGGAACAGTACGTGATCTGCGGCTCGCGGCGCGCTGTGGACCAGGCGCGCGCGCTGGGCCTGCCGCCTTCCCACATCTTCCAGGTCTCGGGCATGATCCTCAATCCGCGCTTCCATCGGCCGCCAACCGTCGATCGCGCGCGCGAGCTCAGCCGCCTCGGCCTCGATCCAGGCCGGCCCAGCGGCATTGTAATGTTCGGCGGCGAGGGCTCGATGGAAATGGTGAGGATCGCGAAGGTTTTGAACCGCTCCGGTCTGAAGACGCAGTTGATTCTGCTGTGCGGCAAACACCACACGGCGGCGCGCGCGCTGCGGGCGCTTGCGCCGCGCATGCCGCTGCACATCGAGGGCTTCACCAGGGAGGTGCCGTACTTCATGTCGCTGGGCGACTATTTCATCGGCAAGCCCGGTCCCGGCAGCATCAGCGAGGCGCTGGCCATGCGGCTGCCCGTGGTGGTGGAATCGAATGCATGGACGCTGGCCCACGAGCGCTACAACGCGGAATGGATCCTGGAACAGGGCGCGGGCGTGGTGGTGAGCAGTTTCTCCAAAGTGGCGGACGCCGTGCGTGAGATTTTGCGGCCGGACCGGCTCGCCCAATACCGCGCGCGCGCAGCGGCGGTTCGCAATTCGGCCGTCTTCGAAGTTCCGGAGATTCTGGCGGAGATATTTGCCCGCCGCGACCGCGGCGCGGACAATCCGCTGCTGTGGCAGGGCGGCGCGGCAGAGCCGCAGCGGGCATCGCACGCGCCCGTGCAGTGAGCGAAACGGGAAGGGGTTGCGCCGCGTTTGCGGCACAAAAAGAAAATGGTTCCAAGTGACCTGATTCCCAGCCTTGCCCACCGCCGTCATGCACG
>Ga0187852_1000903_pt1 | contig 29921 bp, 31 predicted proteins | sample June2016WEW_6_40_FD_134511 | JGI IMG/M metagenome (GOLD analysis project Ga0187852, IMG submission 134511) | Peatland microbial communities from SPRUCE experiment site at the Marcell Experimental Forest, Minnesota, USA - June2016WEW_6_40 | ecosystem: Environmental > Terrestrial > Soil > Wetlands...
AGCGCGCGCACCGCCTCCACGAAATCCAGGTGGTCGATCTCACGCAGGAAGGTGATGGCGTCTCCAGAGCGCTGGCACCCGAAACAATAATAGACGCCCATTTCCGCGTTGACGCTGAACGACGGTGTCTTCTCCTGGTGGAACGGGCAGAGCCCGACCCACCTCGTTCCCTGACGTTTGAGCGCCCCGTGCTCGCCGATCAGCGCCACCATGTCCGTTGCGGCACGGACGTGGGCGACATCCTCCTCCGAGATAGCCACAACCAGGAAGGTACCGCAGTGGACGCTGGACTAAGGCCTTCAGCGGCAAAGGCGGCCCGTGATCTCAGTCACCAGGTCGCCAATGGGCAGGCGGATTTGGGTGGTCGTGTCGCGGTCGCGCACGGTCACCGCCCGGTCCTCGACCGAGTCGAAGTCCACCGTCACGCACCAGGGAGTGCCGACCTCGTCCTGACGGCGGTAGCGGCGCCCGATCGACTGGGTCACGTCGTAGTCGCAGACGCACAGGGGTCGAAGCAAGTCCAGTACCTCGCGCGACAGCGGCTCGAGTGCATCGTTCTTCGACAGAGGAAGCACCGCCACCTGATAAGGAGAGAGCCGTGGGTCAAGACGAAGCAGCGTTCTTCGCTCACCGGACACCTCGTCCTCGTCGTAGGCGGCGATCAAGAAGGCCATCATCGTGCGGGTGGCACCAGCAGAGGGCTCGATGACATGCGGCACGTAGCGCTGGCCCGTCGCCTGGTCGAAGTACTCGAGCTTCTCGCCCGACCGCTCAGCATGGGCCCGAAGGTCGTAGTCGGTGCGGTTGGCGATCCCTTCCAGCTCGTCCCAACCCCAGGGAAAACAAAACTCCACGTCGGCCGTGGCCACCGAGTAATGCGAAAGCTCGTCGAGGTCGTGGTTGCGCAGGCGCAGGCGATCGGCGGGAATGCCCAGGTCCAGGTACCAACGCATGCGCTCGGAGGTCCAGTACTCGAACCACTTCTGCCCCTCGGTAGGTGGCACGAAGTACTCCATCTCCATCTGCTCGAACTCGCGGGTGCGGAAAACAAAGTTTTGAGGGGTGATCTCGTTGCGAAATGACTTGCCCACCTGCGCGATCCCGAAAGGCGGCTTCTTCCGGGTGGTCTGAAGCACGTTCAGGAAGTTGACGAACATGCCCTGGGCCGTCTCGGGACGCAGGTAGGCGACCGAAGAGTCCTCCTCCACCGGGCCAGCGTGCGTCTTGAACATGAGGTGAAAGGCACGCGGCTCAGTGAGGTCGCTCGAGCCGCAATTCGGGCAGGTGCCCGCGATCTTGTCCGCCCGCCATCGCTCGTGGCAGTTCCGGCAGTCCACGAGAGGATCCGTGAACGTGGCCAGGTGGCCGGAGGCCTCCCAGATCTGACTAGGCGAGAGGATCGCCGCGTCGATCCCCACCACGTCGTCGCGCATCTGGACCATTGAGCGCCACCAGGCATCTTTTACGTTACGAAGCATGTTCACGCCGAGGGGGCCGTAGTCGTAGGTGGAACGAAAGCCCCCGTAGATCTCCGCCGAGGGGAAGATGAACCCGCGCCGCTTGCACAGGTTGACTATGCGTTCCATCAGGTCGTCCGGCGCATCTCCTGGTTCCCTTTCGGACATTGCAGCCTCCGCGGTCATCCGGGCAAGGTTATCGGGCACGCCGATGCGCGTCGGCCAACCCGATACTTCCGGCGCACCCAATACATGCTCCTAGAAGTCGACCTCTCCGGTTGCCTACTTCGTTCCGCGAGAAGATGCCAACGTCTGTCTCGCCGGAGGTCGGCTATCCGGTGGGGCTCGATCTCAGGCTGCGCAGCCGGCGGTCGAGGTGGACCTCCATCGCCTCGGTGGCCAGGTCGGTCACCTCTTCTGTCGACGGCCCGGCAGGTTCCGCCAACACTGACGCAAGCCCACCGCCCAAGACGAGTCGCACCACGTCGAGGGCGCCCGCAGAAACCGGGCGCCCTCGACGGCACGACCTACACAGCACACCTCCCTCGACGAGGTCGAAAGCCATGAGCTCGGAGACCGAACCACACGATGCACAGCGGTCCACGATCGGCGCAGAACCCTCCAGGGCGAGCACCTTCAGGCAGAACGCGGCCACCAGGAGAGGTGCGTCGGCATGGTCGAGCAACCGCAGGGCGCCCACCAGCGTCTCGTAGAGCCGCGGGTTGGGGTGACGCTCCTGAGCCAGTTGGTCCACCACCTCCAGCAAGGTGAAGGCTTTCGCGACGCGAACCAGGTCCTCACGCACGGCCCGAAAACCGTCGAGAACCTCCACCTGGGTGACCGTGTCGAGCTCGCGGCCACTCCAGCATTGCAGCGCGACGTGGCTCAGGGGCTCGAGGCGACCACCGAACTTCGAGGTGGTCCGGCGAACGCCCTTGGCGACGGCGCGCACCTTGCCATGGCCCTTGGTGACCATCGTGACGATCCGGTCTGCTTCACCAAGTCGCAGTGAGCGAAGGACCACGCCTTCGTCGCGATAGAGGCTCACCGGGCCGCCCTCTTCGAGGGCGCCCGTGAGCCGAGCGCTCTACTCATTGTTCACTCATTGTCGCTCGCCTGCGGGTCACTCACGTCTCCACTGCCGCGCCGTCGGACCTCTCGCTCTGCGCGTCGCGATCTCCTTGGTAAGGAAGCCGGTCGGGGGTGGTGCGACGCCCGAGGAGGTTACCCAAAGCGATCATCCCCACGATCGCGATGACGGTCACGAGCACGCCGACGGCCGCCGTCATCCCTGCCACCGCCAGCACGATCAGGCCGCCGAACAGCACGAGCCCCAAAAGCCAGCCGGCCGCCTTCACCTAGATCTCACAGCTGGCGCAGCCTCCTGCGCTCGTGGGCTCTCCCCCGGCGGCTCGTCGCTCTGGCGGATGGTCACCGATCCGCACGCCCACGCACCTGCCCGAAACGTCGTTCGCGGCGCTGATACTCACAGACGGCCTCGAAGAGGTGGTGACGGCGGAAGTCGGGCCACAGCGCGTCAGTGAAGACCAGCTCTGAGTACGCGAGCTGCCAAAGCAAAAAGTTCGAGATGCGGTATTCCCCCGACGTGCGGATCACCAGATCGGGATCGGGCATGTCGGGGAAGTAGAGGTGGGCGTGCAACGCGCGCTCGTCCACGCGCGCGGCGGGAACCCCGGCAGCCACGAGCGCCCTCACTGCGTCGACAATCTCGGCCCTGCCCCCGTAGTTGAAGGCCATCGTCAGAGTCATGCGCCTGTTCGCGGCGGTGAGAGCCGCCGACTCGTCCATGCGCCTGATCACGCGTCTAGGCACCCGCCAGTCCCGGCGCCCTGCGAAGCGGATCCTCACTCCCTTTTCATGCAATTCGTCACGACGACGCACGAGGAGCGACTCGTTGAATCCCATCAGGTATCGCACCTCGTCGCGCGGCCTGTGCCAGTTCTCCGTGGAGAAGGCAAACATCGTCAACCACTCGATCCCGATCTCGAGCGCCCCGTTCACCGTGTCGAGCAGCGCCTCCTCGCCCGCTGCGTGGCCTTCGGTGCGCGGTAGCCCTCGCTCAGCCGCCCATCTGCCATTGCCGTCCATGACGCAGGCAACATGCGCCGGGACGCGCTCCAGGTCGAGCCCTTCGTGCGCGGCCTGGTCAACGGAGCAACACACGCCCCGAAACTAGTTGCTGAGGAACGTGTCTCTTTGACACCAGGGATTCCACCGTGGGTCGAGGGCTGTCCATGAGCGCAAGGACCCTGGCAACAGGGAACCTTTCACACGGGACGAGCGCGAAAACGAGGCGGCCGAAGCCGCCTCATTTCAGGTGCTGGCCCTGAGGGGACAGCTCGCAGGGTTCAGAGGCGGCGCACCTTGGTCGCCTGGGGGCCCTTGGCCCCGCTGGTCGACTCGAAGTCGACCCTCTCTCCCTCGACGAGCTCACGGTATCCCGTACCCTCAATAGCCGAGAAGTGGACGAACACGTCGGGCGAGCCGTCATCAGGGGTGACGAAGCCGTAACCCTTCGTCGAGTTGAACCACTTCACAGTGCCTTCAGGCATTTGGTCTTGCCTCTCTCTCCACGCACGAAACTGAACCTGGGAGACAGAAGCGTCAACCCACGACGACGCAAGGCCCTGCGTGACCCAACCAAGCGCTCCCACACCTTAGCCACTGACAGAACCCGGCGGCACGAATTTCCCACATCACGACTGCACCGCCCTCGCACCGCCGCCGGAGCTGCCTGGCATTACGGTCGCGCCCGTGCCCTCCGAACGAGACGTTGCTCGCCTGCTCGAGAAGGTGGCGCGCTCTTTGCCGGGCGGTGGAGAGGAGCGGCCGGGCCAGGTCGAGATGGCCGAGCGGGTGAGCAGGGCGATCGACGAGGGTCGCCATCTCGTCGTGCAGGCGGGCACCGGGACGGGGAAGTCCTTGGCCTACCTGCTCGCGGCGGTCCAGTCGGGTCGACGAGTCGTGGTGGCCACTGCCACAAGAGCGCTCCAGGACCAGCTGGCCCACAAGGACCTTCCCTTTCTCGCCGCACAGAGCGGTCCGAGAAGCGGCTTCACCTTCGCGGTATTGAAAGGACGCTCCAACTACCTCTGCCGCCAACGTGCAGCGGAGGTAGGTGGCCCGAGCGCGGACCCGCAGATGTTCGACGAGATTGCAACCCATGACGAGCAGTCGGGCTCCAACGACCAGAGGATCGACCTCCGCAGCTTTGGCCCCCAGGTGCGTCGGATACTCGATTGGTCCGAGCGTTCTGCTTCAGGCGATCGCGCGGAGCTCGACTTCGAGCCTCACCCGCGAGTGTGGGCAGCGCTGTCGGTCGGTGCGCGCGAGTGCCCCGGGGCTTATCGGTGTCCGTCCGGTCCTGTGTGCTTCGCGGAGCGGGCGCGCGCCCTCGCAGCGGCTTCTGACGTCGTTGTGGTGAACACGCATCTCTATGCCACTCACGTCGCAACCGACAATGCGGTCCTGCCGGACCACGAAGTCCTCGTCTTCGACGAAGTTCACGCCGTCGAGGACGTCATGACCGCCGGGCTCGGTGTGGAGCTCTCCGCTGGCCGGTTGCGGGCCATTGCGTCGGCGGGACGTGGCCTTCTCGGTCATGTCGACGTGGCCCTGGCCGATGCGCTGTCCGAGGTCGCAGACCAGCTCGACACACAGCTGCAATCGCTGTTGGGGATGCGCGTGCTGGTCGACCGAGCGGGTGCAACAGCCACAGCGCACGACACGGCGCGCGACAGCGAGCTCGAGAGGGTGCTCGCCCTGGCGCGCGGCCGTGTCGAGGCCCTGGTCAAGGCACTGAGACACCACGGCAGCAGCGAGATGGGCGGCGGTGAGCAAGACGGTGGGCGGCGGACGCGCTCCCTGCTGTCGGCGGGTAGATTGCTCGACGACCTCTCGGAGATCGAGACGGCGGGAGACGACCACGTCGCCTGGGTGGAGACGGCCGGGGCCGCCGGGCGGCTCCCAACTCTGCGCCTGGCACCGGCAGAGATAGGTCCGGTGCTCGAAGCGCGCCTTTGGCCAAGGGTGACCGCTGTGCTCACCTCGGCTACCGTGCCGCTCTTGCTGGAGGAGACGCTCGGTCTCCCCAAGTCACAGACCGACCGGGTCGACGTCGGAAGCCCATTCCCCTATGAGCGTTGCGCGTTGCTCTACTGCCCGACAGACCTGCCGGACCGCCGAAGCCCTGGCGCCGAGGCTGCGGTACAAGCCGAGCTTCACCGGCTCATCGTCGCCGCAGGGGGACGCACGTTGGCGCTCTTCACGAGCTGGCGCGCCATGGAGGCGGCCGTCGAGGCATTGAGACCACGGCTCGAGTTCATGGTGCTGGCGCAGAACGACTTGCCGAAGCCCAAGCTCCTCGAGGTGTTCAACGTCGAGGAATCTGCATGCCTGTTCGCCACGATGTCGTTCTGGCAGGGGGTGGACGTGCCGGGAACAACCCTGAGCGTTGTTGCCATAGACAGATTGCCCTTCCCTCGCCCCGACAACCCTTTGATACAGGCGCGCCGCGAACGCGCCGGGGACGGTGCCTTCAGGTTGGTGGACCTGCCGCGCGCGGCCATGCTCCTCGCCCAGGGAGCGGGACGCCTGATCCGCTCCTCAGCCGACTCGGGCCTCGTTGCCGTGCTGGATCGCCGCCTTGCCACCGCCGGCTACGGCCGTACGCTGCGCGCTGCCTTGCCCCCCATGCCCTTCACGACACACCGGGAGGAGGCCCTGGCCTTCCTCGGCTCGATCCGGATCACCCCCGTGCCTCCGCGGCCGGCGCAGGGCCTCGATCCGCGGAGTCTGAAGGAGGACGTGGTCGGAGCCCCGCCCGGGACACCGAAGAGACCGGCGAATCAGTAGCCGAAGCGCTCGATCGCCTCCGGGTTCTCCTGCCAGTGTTTCTCTACACATACGTACAGCTCGACGAAAGCGCCAGGCGGTAACTGCTCGCGTACCGCGGTACCCACCGCTTTGAGCACTTCTCCCCCGCGTCCGATCACTATCCCCTTTTGCGACTCTCGCTCGACGACGATCTCCACCCGCACACGAGGCCACTCCCACTCGCTGACGCGGCATGCGATCGAGTGCGGAAGCTCGTCGCGCACCCTCGCCAACAACTGTTCGCGGACCAGCTCGGCCACCCAGAACGCCTCGGGGACGTCGCTCACCATGTCGTCGGGGAAGTACCTAGGTCCCTCGGGCAACCGCTCGAGCACCGCCTCTAGGAGCTCGTCGACGCCGCGACCGGACCTGGCTGACACCGCGAAGTACTCGACCCCCCGGTCCTGCTCGCGCTCGAGCCCGTCCTCGTGTGACACGCCGTGTCGGAGGACCTCGTCGTTCATACCCGAGACGTCCAAAGTGCCTACGTTCTTCACACCCTCGAGGACCTCGTGCGCGGCGGAGAGCTGAGCCAGCACCTCTGCGGATGTGGCGCGGTCGACCTTGTTCACGACCACGAGCAGGCGGCGCAGGTCCCGCTCGCGGTTCGAGCCCGATGCGCATGATGCCGCCGCCCGCTCGAGCACGAGACGATCGCCCGGGCCCAAAGAGGCGGTGGCGTCAAGCATCGCCACCACCACGTCCAGGTCGTAAAGGGCCTCGACAACCTGTTCGTTCAGGCGGCGTCCGAGCGCGCTGCGGGGCCGGTGCAGGCCCGGGGTGTCCACGAGCACTACCTGCACTCCCGGACGATGGAGCACGCCGCGCACCGATCGTCGAGTCGTGTTCGGACGGCGCGAGGTAATCGTGACCTTGGTCCCGAGGATCTGGTTGACGAGGGTCGACTTCCCGACATTCGGCCGGCCGACCACGGCGACGAAACCGGAGCGAAAGCTCCCTTCGCCCCGATTCTCGCCCCCTGTGGCACCACGACCGTGTGCGGACCGGTCTGACGACGCGCCATCGTCATGGCCGGTGGTTTGGTCGGGATTTGTGTCCACGCGACTGGATCTCAGTCGCGCCCGACGGGGGCGCCTTGACCTGCACCTTGTTCGAAAGGTGCCGGAAGAGACATGACACGGATGCGGCCGATTCGATTCCCTTGCACCTTCTCGGCCACCAGCCGTATCCCACCCGCCACCACCGACTCCCCTTCGCCTGGGACGCGACCGAGGAGGTTGATGAACAGTCCACCCACGGTGTCCCAGTCGCCCTCGGGTAACTCCGCGTGGACCAGCTCGCCTAGCTCGTCGACGTCGAGGCGCCCTGTCACCGACAGCTCGCCGTCTCCTAGATGCTCGACGGGAGGCTCCTCGACGTCGTACTCGTCGACTATCTCCCCGATGAGCTCCTCGATCAGATCCTCCAGAGTGACGAGCCCCGCGGTCCCCCCGTACTCGTCGACCACGATCGCCAAGTGGTACTGCAACGCCTGCATCTCGCGCATGAGCCGAGACACCCGTTTCGTCTCGGGGACGAAGTGTGCCTCGCGAACGAAGCCCCGCACGGGATTGTCGCGAAAACCTTCGCGTTCGGCTCGTACTAGGTCCTTCGCGTATGCGACACCAAGCACATCATCGATGTTCTGCGAGTAGACAGGTAGCCTGCTGTATCCCGCAGCCATGGCAATGCCGAGCGCCTCGGACACCGTTCGCTGTGCTTCGACCGAGCACATGTCGGGACGAGGCACCATCACCTCGCGCACGATCGTGTCCCCGAACTCGATGATCGAGTGGATCAGCGCGCGCTCCTCGGTCTCTATGACTTCGTCCTCCAGCGCCACGTCCGCCATGGCCAGCAACTCGGACTCACTCACCTCCGCCCGCCGGCCTCGTGGCCCGACGAGCAGGTTGGCCAAGCTGATCAAACCGTTCGACACCACCCGGAAGGGCGGGAATTTGACCACCGCCGCGACGACAGGGGCGGCAAGCAGCGCGGAGCGCTCAGGATTGTGCACCGCCCAGTTCTTCGGAAGGGCCTCTGCCAGGACGAAGATGATGACAACTTCGAACACGATGGCCACGACGACCCCGAGAGCGCCGAACCACCGCTCGGCGAGGATCCCGACGAGCGTGGCTGCCACCAGCTGGGAGACGAGCACCAGCAGGAGCACGGGGTTCAAGAACTGCTCAGGGCGTTCCACCAGCCTGACGAGCTGACGGGCGCCGCGCCTGCGTTCGTCCGCGAGAGATATCGCCTTCACCTTGCTGATGCGGGTGAGGCTCGTCTCGGCGAGCGCCAGGCCGGCGGCTGCCAAGAGCAGGACGACCACCACCGCGAGCAGGATCCAGTCGGTCGATCGAAATCGCGAGACAGCGACGAGCGCTCCGCTGGCTTTGACGGGCATCACAACAAGGCCTTACCCCGAGCCGCGGTTGAAACGGTCGAGCAGCTGCTGCTCGCGTTGCTCCATACGCTCGGCCTCGTCGTCCGCTTGGTGGTCCATGCCCAGAAGGTGAAGCAGGCCGTGGACGACCAGGAGCGCCACTTCGTCCTCGAACGCCACCGAGCGCTCCGACGCGTTTCTCGCCGCTATGGACGGGCAGACGACCACGTCGCCGAGGAGGACCGGTATCGCATCCTCGTCGCTGGCGAGCCCGCCTCCCGGACCCGTCCCGCCCTCGTCCGGGGACCTTCCGCCGTGATCGGGCTCGGGGTCGATGGGGAAGGAGAGGACGTCTGTGGGACCGCTCTCGCCGAGGAAGCGCTCGCGCAGCTGGGCGATAGTGGGTTCGTCCACGAACAGCAGAGACACCTCGACGTCCTCCTTCAACGCTTGGGTGTCGAGTACCGAACGTGCGAGCTGCGTCCAGCGAGACAGGTCGATCGGGCAATCGGACTGCTCGTCAGCGGCGAAAACGTCAATGGCCATCGGTGTGGCTCTCGTACGCGCGAACTATGTCCGCCACGATGCGGGCCCTCACCACGTCGTGCCGGGAGAGGTGTACGAAAGCCACGTCGGTGACGCCACCGAGCACTGATTCCATGCCGGTGAGACCCGAGCGACCACCGGGCACGTCGATCTGGGTCACGTCGCCCGTCACCACCACCTTCGACCCAAAGCCGATACGCGTGAGAAACATCTTCATCTGCTCGGGCGAGGTGTTCTGGGCTTCGTCGAGGATGATGAAGCTTCGATTGAGAGTACGCCCGCGCATGAACGCGAGCGGAGCCACCTCGATTGTCCCGCGCTCGAGCAGCCTTTGTGCTCCCTCCGGACCGAGCAGGTCGTAGAGGGCGTCGTAAAGCGGGCGCAGGTAGGGATCGACCTTGGCCATCACGTCACCGGGGAGGAAGCCGAGGCGTTCCCCGGCCTCCACGGCAGGGCGCGTCAGGATGATCCGGTCAGCCTCCCGGGCCTGCAGGGCCTGGATCGCCAGAGCCACGGCCAGGTAGGACTTTCCCGTGCCCGCCGGGCCGATGCAGAAAGTGACCACGTTCGAGCCGATGGCGTCGGTGTAGCGCTTCTGTCCGGCCGTCTTCGGCCGGACGCTTCGCCCCCTCGCCGAGCGCAGCACCTCGGTGGTCATGACCTCGAAGGGGCTCACGTCGTCCTTGACCATGGCGATCGTGCGTCCGACGTCAGAAGCGTCGAAATCCTGGCCGCGCTCGAGGAGCTCAACGAGCTCGTCGAACAGCCGGCCCACACGCTCGGCGTCCTCGCCCTCGATCGTGATCTCGTTTCCCCGCACCACGATCCGTGTCCCGTTGAACGCTTCCTCGATCAGCCGCAGCAGCTCGTCGCGCTGGCCGAGAAGGCTCACCATCAGGTGGTTGCCGGGGACGAGGATCTTGACCTGGGTGGGCGACACTGGCGTTCTGGACGCGAGGCTACCAGCGCGACCGGGGATCACCCCGGCGGCCACCCGAGTCGCCTGCCGCCGAGCACGTGCAGATGGAGGTGGGAGATGGTACTGCGCGCATCCTCTCCCACGTTGAACAACAACCGGTAGCCGCGACCGGCGATTCCCTCACGCCCAGCGACTTCTCGCGCAGCCATCATGAGCTCGGCGAGCAGCTCGCCGTCGTCGGGACCGAGCGTCGATGCATTCGAGACATGTCGGCGCGGAACAACTTGCACGTGCACCGGAGCTTGCGGGTTGACGTCACGAAAGGCAAGCACCTGATCGGTGCTGTGTAGGACGTCCGCGGGGGCATCGCCGTTGACAATGCGGCAGAAGATGCAGCCGGGCTCGCTCACCTTCATGCTCACCTCGCTCTTCCCTTCGACTCCCGCTCGATCGACGACTCCCTCCCGCTCAGCCCCTTCGGCTCAGGGTACAGGTGCTCGAGGCTGCCAGGCGCGATACGGCTCGCCTCGATGAACGTCTCCACGTCTTGCTCCTTCAGGCGGATGACCCGGCCGAACTTGTAAGCGGCGAGCGCGCCCTCGTCGATGAACCGGTACAGGCTGCGCAGGGTCACGCCTAGATACTCGGCGGCAACTCTCGTGCTCATCCACCGGATCTGCTCGCTCATCGAGCCTGCTCGCTCATTGGCGCCCCAGGAACGCTCGGACGACCTCGTGCCGCCACGTGTCGTCTCAAGCTATCTGACACATGAGACGTCGGGTCGTCGCACCCGTTGTGGTCGGGACCTTGACCAGGATACGGGCCACTGCACAGCCAGCCTGGGGCGCCGACCCCACCGTCTACGCAGTTGGCACGGGCGACGAGAACAGCGACGCCCTCAGACCGAGATCAAGCGTTGACGCGCAGACCCAGCTCGTCGAGCCGGCGGCTCATCGCGTCCGGGGTCACGCCGAAGAGGCAGGCAATCGCGCGGATGTCCTCAGCGCGGATCGTGATCATGCGCCCGTTGAAATCCTGTCGCTGCACCTGGATCATGCTCAAGAACCGCCGCAGCAGGTCTCGCTCCGGCCCGGTGACCGCGTTCAGCTTGGAAAGGTCCACGGTGACTTTCTCGTGGCCATCCCAGGGTCGTAGCTGCCTGCGCATCCGACCGGGGCTCTCACCATTGCTGCCGCCGTCTCCACCAGCACCCTGCGAGCCCCAGCGGTCAGCGTTGTCATCCTGAGGCAGCAGCTGGTCAACAGGAACGTCGTAGAGCTTGGCCAACCGCTGCAGGCGTGGAACGGAGATCGCACGTTCGCCACGCTCGTAGGCGCCCAGGACCGAGGCCTTGAACTCCTGCTCGGACATCGCCTCGACCGCCTGCAGGGACAGTCGCATCTGCTTGCGCACCGCACGCAGACGCGATCCCACCGCCCGCGCGTAGTCAGCCCGCTCGTACTCCTCCTGCTCGTCCTCTTCCGTCAGCACAGTCTGGTTCACCATGACTCCCGACCCCCCATTGCTGGCAGCGCTCGCTCGCACCCGCTGAATCTCCAAGCACTTAGGTCCCCGCGAACTGCGGGCAACTACACATGCGCGCTCAGCAAACCGCCCAGCAGACCGCCCTGCTGCACGCCGTGCCCATCGACCCGACCCGAACCCGCGGGCACACACACAGTCTTGTCACTCAGCGTGGTGATTGCAAGCATACGATTCGCGGTCGTCTCAAGCTGTTGGACCGGTTGCCCGGCCGGAGGCATGAGAAGGCCTCATAGCGCCGTCGCGCATGGCACACAACAAGACGCCGGCTGCCACCGCCGCTGTCTCGGCTCGTAGGATTCCCGGGCCGAGCCCCACGAGCGGATCGCCCCGGTCCAGCTCGCTCTCCTCCCAGCCACCCTCGGGTCCCACGGCCACCGCGGTCGTGGCGGAGGTAGGAGGGTCTGCACCGGGCTCGGCAAGCGCCAGGGCGACCGGCGCGACGAGCGCGCGCATCTCGACCAGCGAGACGACGCCGACCACCTCGGGCAGCCAGGCGCGGCGACTCTGAGCAGCAGCCTGGCACGCGACTCGCCGCAGGCGATCCACCGCGCGCGTCTCGCGCCCCTCGTCCCAGCGCACCACGGCGCGCGCCGAGCGCACCACGACGATGCGGTCGACACCCAGCTCGGTGAGCTTCTGCACCACCCATTCAGGACGCTCGCCTTTCACCGGGGCAAACCCCACTACGACCGTCGTCTCAGGAGCAGGCTCGAAGCACGGCGCCCCGTCGGCCTCGAGCAGTCGCGAAGGATCTGCGCTGGCTGTGTACCTGCAGGTGCACCATCTCCCGGAGCCGTCGCACGCGACGAGGGTCTCACCTCGTCGGAGCCGCAGGACTTGCGCCAGGTGGTGCGCTTCGTCGGCCGCCACCTCGAGCGTGGCAAGGTCGCGGACGAAGACCTGGGCCGCGGCCCGCACGGCGGCCAGACCTCGGACCCCGCTCCGACGAACAGGAGCGGGCAAGGCGTCCTAGCCGAGAGCAGAGCGCAGGCGCGTCATGAGCCCCTCATCGGGCGGGGCAACCTGCTCGCCGCGCTCGGCCGCGATGCGGCGAAGCATCTCCTGCTGAGCCCTGGTGAGCCCGGTGGGCGTATCCACCACCACCTCTACCAGCAGGTCTCCGCGCCCTCGCCCGCGCATATGTGGCACGCCGCGGCCGCGCAGGCGGATCACGTGACCGGTGTTGGTCCCCGCGGGGATCGACACCGTCTCGTCACCGTCGAGCGTCGAGAAGGCCATGGTGACCCCGAGGGCCGCCTGGATCATCGACACGTGCAACTGCGCGTGCAGATCGTCGGCGGTGCGCACGAAACGCTCGTCCTCCTTTACCGAAAGGTGCACGTAGAGATCGCCGGCCGGGCCGCCACGCGGTCCGGCCGCGCCCATACCCGACATGCGCATAGTCGATCCATGGTCGACGCCCGCCGGGACGCTCAGCGGGTACGTACGGCCCTCGACTCTGCGCCCCTCCCCCCGACAGTCGGGGCACGGGGAGGGGATGACCTCTCCCGTCCCCTGGCATCGCCGGCACGGTGCGGTCGTCATCACCTGGCCCAATATCGACTGGCGGACGCGGCGTTCCTCGCCTGTGCCGTCGCAGTCGGGACACCGAATGGCCGTGGTGCCCTGCCTGGCGCCCGAGCCACCGCAGGTCTCACAAGCCACGGGAACCTCGACCGCTACCTCTCGCCGGGTGCCGAACACGGCCTCGGTGAGGGTGAGGTCCACTACGACCTCGGCGTCCGCGCCGCGCATCGGACCGGATCGGCGCGCGCCCCCGTTCATGCCGCCGAAGAAGGCGTCGAACAGCCCCCCCAGGCCGGACCCGAAGAACGGACCCCCGGGGATCGAGTCCATCTGGTCGGGGCCATAGCGGTCGTACCGGGCCCGCCGCTCAGGGTCGCGAAGGACCTCGTAAGCCTGGCTCACTTCCTTGAAGCGCGCCTCGGCGGCGGAATCTCCCCCCGTCGAGTCGGGATGCAGCTCCCGCGCCATCCGCCTGTAGGCGCGCTTGATCTCGTCGTCGGAGGCACTCGGAACGACACCCAACAGCGCGTAGTAATCAACAGCCAGCGGTCGCACCACCCTTCGTGCGCCGTCTCCCGGCGCGTTGGCCCACAGAACCTCCAGAGGACCTCATCTCCTCCGAAACCGACTTCCCCGAGGCCCGAGCCTTCGAGGCCGAAGCCCCCTGCGCGACCCGATCTTTCGAGACGCGCGCAGCCGACGAACGCTTCTGCGGAACCACCCGGCCACTCGGAGCACCCAGATGCTCGCCGAGCTGCTCGGCCACCATCTGAACGGCCGCCAACGCCCGGGGATATCTCATGCGCGTGGGCCCGAGCACACTGATCGTACCGACCGCCTCACCCTGCACCGACACAGGGGCCACGACCAGGGCACATGAGGCGAGGGGCTCGAAGCCATGCTCGGCCCCGATCGCCACCGAGAGCCCGCGGTCCAAGATGTCCTCGACGAGCTCCACCACCACCAGCTGCTGCTCGAGGATGGACAGAACCGAGTGCACGGTCTCGACAGCATCGAAGGCCGACGCCATGGAAGACGAGCCCCCGACGAACACGTGCTCGGGCTCCCTCGACGCCGACAACCGCGACAATCCCTCCTTGGCGAATCCCAACACGGCGTCGAGCGAAGCATCGCCGGTAGACGGCACGGTGCGAAGGCGCGCGAGGGTGCACCCGCACAGATGGGTGGTCATGTGCGCCGTCGCCGCAGTTAAGACGCTCTCTGTGGTGTCTGCAGGAAGCTCCAAGGTCGTCTTCTCGAGGGCGCCGTCCGAAAGCACCACCACTAGCAGGGCCACGCGCTGCCCTAGCCCCACGACCTGCACGGCCCGGATCGTGGCTGCTGCATGTCCAGGGCCGACGACGACCGCCGCGTAATCGGTCAGGTGAGCGAGAAGGCCGCTCGTGTGCCCCAGGAGCTCTTCCACCTCTCCGCGCATGTGGGCGAAGAAGCGCCGAACCTCCTGACGCCGGCCCGTGTCGAGCAACCCGGGGCGGGCCAGGTGGTCGACGAAGAACCTGTAACCCTTGTCGGTGGGGATCCGGCCTGCGCTCGTGTGCGGCTGGACGAGATAGCCCTCGCTCTCGAGGGCCGCCATCTCGCTTCGCACGGTTGCCGACGAGACCTCTACTCCCGGTATCCCCGTCACGTGGGCCGAGCCCACCGGTTGCGCGCTCTCCACGTACTCCGACACGACCGCGTTCAAGATGGCGGCCTTTCGCGCGTCCAGCGTGTCGTCCGTCTTCTTCCTGGGGGTGTCCTCTATGAGTGGAACGGTTTTCGATGGCATCGTCGGGTCTTGTCGGGTCTTCGCCTCAGGGCTTCCTGGCACTCGATTCTACCGAGTGCTATCGCCCCTGTTTGTTGGCACAGCCCATCCAACCACGCCTTGGGTTTCAGTCTTCGAGCCGGAGGGCGGAGATGAACGCCTCTTGAGGGACCTCGACCCGCCCGATCGACTTCATCTTCCTCTTGCCCTCCTTCTGGTGCTCGAGGAGCTTGCGCTTGCGGGTGACGTCCCCGCCATAGCACTTGGCGATCACGTCCTTGCGCATGGCCTTCACCGTCTCGCGGGCAACGACGCGCCCGCCGATGGCCGCCTGGATGGGTACGTCGAAGAGCTGGCGTGGAATGAGCTCGCGCAGCTTCTCGGTCATCCGCCTTCCGTACGCGTCGGCCTGGAGACGGTGGACCACGGTCGAGAAGGCATCGACCGGGAGGTGGTTGATCAGCAGGTCCACCTTGACCAGGTTTGCGGTCTGGTACCCGTCGGGCTCGTAGTCGAGGCTCGCGTAGCCCTTCGTGCGGCTCTTCAGCTGATCAAAGAAGTCCACGACCACCTCGGCGAGCGGGATGCGGTACACGAGCTGTACGCGTTCGGGAGACAGGTACTCCATCCGGTCGAGGTCCGCGCGTCTTGTCTGGCAGAGATCCATGACGCTGCCGACGAACTCGGAAGGGACGATGAGCGTCGTCTTGAGCATCGGCTCGTCGATGTGGTCCAGTGCACCGGCTACGGGCATCTCGCTCGGATTGTCGAAGTGAACCTCCCGGCCGTCGACAAGCTGCGCCACGTAAGCGACCGACGGGGCGGTGGCGATGAGCGACAGATCGAACTCACGCTCCAAGCGCTCGCGCACGATGTCCATGTGCAGCAGGCCGAGAAATCCGCAACGGAAGCCGAAGCCGAGAGCGCCGGAGGACTCGGGCTCATACGTGAAGCTCGAGTCGTTCAGTCGTAGGCGCTCGAGCGCCTCGCGCAGCTCGGTGAGCTCGTCGCCGTCGATGGGGTACAGCCCACAGAAGACCATTGGCTTCGGGTCGCGATATCCAGTCAAAGGCCGGGGTGCGGGTCGTGTTGCGTCGGTGACCGTCTCGCCGGAACGGGCCCGGGCCACGTCCTTGATACCAGCGATCAGGTAGCCGACCTCACCTGGACCGAGCTCCTCCACCGCGACCGGGTCGGGTGTGCGAACCCCGATCTCCTCCACCTCTTGCACGATGCCCGCCTGCATGTACTTGACCCGCGCACGCGAGCGCAGCACGCCGTCCATCACCCGTATCGAGCTGACTACCCCTCGGTACTGGTCGTAGGAGGAGTCGAAGATCAGCGCTCGAAGAGGGCCCTTCGCGTCACCGCCGGGCGGAGGCACGAGGGAGACGATCGCGTCGAGCAGTTCGGGCACCCCCTCACCGGTCTTGGCCGAGATGCGCAGGATGCTCTCGGCGTCGATCCCGAGGACCCGCTCGATCTCCACCGCGCAACGCTCGGGATCGGCTGCGGGCAGGTCGATCTTGTTCAGGACGGCGATGATCTCCAGGTCGTGCTCGAGGGCCTGATAGGAGGTGGCCAGCGTCTGCGCCTGGATCCCCTGGGAGGCGTCCACCAGCAGCACCGCTCCCTCGCAGGCTGTCAGGGAGCGGCTGACCTCGTAGCCGAAGTCCACGTGGCCGGGCGTGTCGATCAGGTGCAGCACGTGGTCCTTCCACCGGACCCGGACGTTCTGAGCCTTGATGGTGATGCCGCGCTCGCGCTCGATGTCCATCGAGTCGAGATACTGCTCACGCATGAAACGAGGGTCAACCGCCCCCGTCAGCTCGAGGACGCGGTCAGACAGGGTCGACTTGCCGTGGTCGACGTGGCTGACGATGGAGAAATTGCGGATGCGGTCGGTGCTGAGCACGGCACTTCGAGCGTACTGTTCCAAAAGGTTGTGCCGGCTTACGGGCCGGCGGCGGGATCTGGCGCCGAGGACCGACAGAGAAGGGCCCCTGCTGGGCTCCTGGTCAGGGCTGCTAGCATCTTGATCCCGTGGCCAACATTCGCAGCCAGATCAAGCGAAACCGTCAGAACGAGCGGCGCCGCCTCAGCAACAAGTCCGTACGTTCGGAGATGCGCACCCGCACGAAGCGGGCAGTCACCGCGTTCGAGGGCGACCTCGAGCATGCAGGAGAGGCATTGCGGCTGGCGGTGAAGAGGATCGATAAGGCAGCCACGAAGGGCGTCATCCACCGCAACCAAGCGGCCAACCGCAAGTCGCGCCTGATGCGTCGAATCGGTGCGCTTCAGGCCGCCCAGGACGCTGACAGCATCGGGAGCTGATCCAGCCGTCGGGCTCCAGCACCCGGGGAATGGCCGTCGCCGACGTCGGCCCGCAGTCGACAGATCCGCCCGTCACGTAGCAACGACGTGCCGTGCACGCGATACATGCGCGTGGGTCCCGATGTGAACCACTCGAGATGAAGACGAACGCGGCCGGCGTGATGGGTGCGAAAAGCCGTTGGCGGCTGGAAGCGATGAGGGCTTCAACGGCGGCGGGGCGGCGGCACCGGGCGCGAGGCACCTGCTCGTCCGGGTGCGTGGCGCACCGAACCGAGTCGGCTGAGCCTCCCCACCAGCACCTCGAGGACCGTTGTCCCAGGCAGGCCGGAGCGACCGCGCAGATCAAGGTCTGCTTGGGCGAGCAGGGTGACCGCCCGACCGAGACGCGCTGAACCGAGCCGGCGTCCCTGATCGAGCGCCTTGCGAGCCGGGAACGTGCTTTGCGATCCCAGCTGGGCAGCGGCCTGCTCACCCGTAGTGGCCCCTGAGCCGTCGAGCAGCATCATCGCCTGGTAGTGGCGGTGGAGCACTGCCAGCACAGCCAGGGGATGGAAACCTCCCGCCCCGAGCAGACGCTCGAGGGCGCGAAGCGCGCCCTGGGTGTCGCCCTCTGCTATCGCGTCGGTCAGCACCCAGGGGGCGATCGCCCCCGCCTCACCCAAGAAGGGCTCCAGCCGGGCCTCGTCGATCGCCGCACCCTCGCCGTAGGCCGAAACCAGGGTGCCGAGCAACCCGCGCAAGCGGCTCACGTCCCCGCCCAGGTGCTCACCGAGGAGGCCCGCGGCCCGCGCGTCGATGCGGACCGGGGCGCCGCGCAACTGCTCCGCGAGCCACTGCGTGCGTGCCCTCCCAGTGCCCACGGCGGTGTCTAGGACTCCCCCGGCCCCCTGAGCGGCCTTGACGAGCGCGGCAGGTATCGTTCCGCCGCCCGCTGCGAGCACAAGGACCACGCCGGGGACTGGCTCGGCCAGGCAGGCGACGATCCGAGCAGCGTCGGAGGAAGACAGACGTCCGGCTTCTCGGACGACGACCACACGCCGGTCCGTCAAGAGCGGCGGAGTCGTGAGCGCGTCGAGAACGAGGCCGACCTCGAGCTCTTCCCCCCCCAGGGCGCCATGTTCCTCCACGGTCACGGCCGGGTCGCGCTCGACGACCAATGCGGCGAGAAGATCGTGCACCGCTTGCCCCACGAGCGACGAGTCGTCACCGCGCACCAAGTACGCGGGCTTTGCTTCTTCGCTCGCGCGAGCAATCACCATCACACCGCCCCCAGGACCGCCTCGATAGCGTCGCAAACTCGCCTCGCCCCAACGACGTCGTGGACGCGCGCTATGCGGCAACCCAGCGCGATCCCGACGGCGACAGCTGCGAGTGAGGCATCTTCTCGCTCTTCGATCCCCAGATCAAGGAGCTCGCCGAGGAACGACTTGTTCGATGCCGACAGCAGTAGCGGATAGCCCAACTCGGCCAGCGATCCCGAGCCGCGCAGCAGCTCGAGCGACTGCCTTGCGGTCTTTCCGAGGTCGAAGCCTGCGTCGACCACGATCCTGTCGGCCTCTATCCCTGCGGCACGCGCCCGGCCGGCGCGATCTGCGAGAAACGAGCACACGTCAGCGACCACGTCGTCGTAGTGCGGGTCAGGATCGAGAACCCGAGGTGCGAGGCGTATGTGCGTGGCCACGACGGCCGCCCCTGCCTCACGCGCCGCGGGCAGGTAGTCGGGATCGGAGAAGCCGCTGATGTCGTTGCCCATCACCGCTCCCGCCGCGTAGGCCGCTCGAGCAACCGAAGCTCGCCAGGTGTCGACCGAGACGGGAAGGCCGACATTCGAGCGCACGGCCTCCACAGCTGGAACCACTCGGTCGAGCTCCTCTTCCTCACTGACTTCGGGCCCTGGACCTGCCTTCACACCACCGATGTCGAGCACGTCGGCCCCTTCGCCTGCCAGTTGCTCGGCACGCGCCACCAACGCGTCTAGTGAGAAGGTGGCGCCACGGTCGTAGAACGAATCAGGCGTACGGTTCAGGATCCCCATTATCAAGGACCTTGTCGAGAGATCGTAGATCCGCTCGCCCAAGCACAGGACCACCGTTCGCGACACCCCGCGCACGCTAGTTCCGCACAGCCAGGTCCTCCGCTCGGCTAGAACAGGCGGGCCGCAAGCTCCCTGCGGTAACGGGCGGCGCGCGGATCGTCTGATCCGAGCGTCTCGAGGAGGTCCAGGAATTCCCTACGCGCCGCTTCGTCGGCCTTCACAGTTCCGAGCAGCTCCTTCAGCAGCGCGTCCACACCGTCGGCAGGCACCTCCACTTTTGAAGCCACAAGGCGCGCCTCTGCGGCGAGCTGTCTCGATTCGGAGGTCTCGGGGATCCGAGCGAGAAGCAGCAGGGCCTCCTGTGGTTCCGCGCGCTCAACGAGAAGGCGCCCCAAGGCGACGATGGCACCCGCATGGTCGGGCTCGAGCTCGAGCGCTCTTCTGAGCGACGCTTCGTCACCCGCCGCGACAAGCGTGTCGGCCTCCGAGGGTGATGGCGATATGCGGGCGACGAACGCGGCGACCTGTTGCTCGGAGATCGCCCCTACGAACCCGTCCATGACCCGACGGTTGCGCAGGGCGAAGACGGCCGGGATCGATTGCACAGCGAAAGTCGCCGAGACCTGCGGGTTCTCGTCGACGTTGACCTTGACCAGCTCGACCGCGCCGCCGGTACCTGTGACCACTTTCTCGAGGACGGGACCGAGGGTCCGGCAGGGCCCACACCACGGAGCCCACAGGTCCACTATGACCGGCACCCTGTCCGAGCGCTCGATGACCTCGGTTTCAAAGGTGGCATCGGTGACGTCGATCACGACCTAGACCATACCCGGCGTGCTGCTGGCCCATGCCCCGACGGGGGTGAGAGCGGTAGCGTGCTTCTCGTGAGCAACCCGTCGATGCCGAGCGAGCCGGAGGCGAGCAAGCGAACGAACGAACAGAGCATCCTGCTCACCGCGCGTCTCGAGGAGAGCGTCGCGATGATCGGCGGACCCACGCAAGGAGTGGATCCGGATCGGGTCAGCAAATGGCTCGCCGACAACGTGAAAGATATAGAGCTACCTGTTCGCTTCGACCTGATCGCAGGTGGCCGCTCGAACCTCACCTACAAGGTCACAGACGCAGCCGGAAACTCCTTTGCCCTTCGCCGACCGCCTCTCAGCCATGTCCTGCCCACCGCGCACGACATGGCCCGCGAGTACAGGGTGATCACAGCCCTCGGCGACACGCCAGTACCGGTACCTCGCACGTACGGACTGTGCCAAGACGATGCAGTGAACGGACCTCCGTTCTACGTGATGGAGTTCGTCGAGGGTTACATCCTCCGTGACGCGCAGATCGCCCAGAGCACACTTGACCCCGCGGCGCGCAGGCGAGCGGGCGAGTCGATGGCACTGACCCTTGCCGCCCTCCACGCCGTTGACGTGGACCAGGTCGGACTGGGTGATTTCGCCAAACGCGACGGCTACATCGAGCGCCAGCTGCGCCGGTGGTACGAGCAGTTTCGCAACTCCCAGGTCGAAGGCACCGACACTGCAGCGGTCGTGGGCACGGTCCACGACAAGCTCGCCGCCGCCGTCCCGTTGCAGGACTCCACCGCGATCGTCCACGGTGACTACCGGCTCGACAACGCCGTGCTCGGGCCTGATGGGGAGCTGCGGGCGGTGCTCGACTGGGAGATATGCACGCTCGGCGACCCGCTCGCGGACATGGGACTGCTCATGGTCTACTGGACCGAACCCGACGACGAGTCGGCGTTGTTCGAGGTCACCCCGACCGCCGCGCCTGGCTTCCCATCTCGGGCCGAGATGAGAGCACTCTACGAGTCCGCCTCGGGACGCGACTTGTCGCGACTCGACTACTACATCGCCTTCGGATACTGGAAGCTCGCCTGCATCTTGCAGGGCGTCTACGCGCGCTACGTCGGCGGGGCGACAGCCGGCGACCGATCGAGCGTGGACACTTTTGGACAGAGCGTGGTCCGTCTCGCCGAAATGGCACTCCAGACGCTCGAAGCGCGCTGAGGACGGTCCGTAGCACGTGGACAAGGCGGAGCACGCGAACCAATGAACCCGACGGATAGAGCAGCCTGCTCGCCCGTGTCCTCGAAAAGGACACCCGAGTGAGCCTCTACGTGCGTCATCTCGACCGGACCCTCGAAAGGCCCGTGCTCGTTGTTAGCCTTGAAGGATGGGTGGACGCCGGCCTCGGCGCGGAAAGCGCCATCTCCGCGCTCATGTCGTCTCGCCCCACGGAGCTGGTGGCAACCTTCGACGAGGAGATGCTGATAGACCAGCGCGCCCGGCGGCCGGTGGTCCACATCGCCCGGGGCGTGAACGAGGGCCTCACCTGGCCAGTGATCCAGCTGAGGGTGGGCAAGGATTTGGCCGGCTCCGACGTCTGCTATCTCGTCGGGCCCGAGCCTGACTTCCGCTGGAACTCCTTCGTGACGGCGGTCGTCAGCCTGGCACGTGAGCTCGGGGTCAGGATGGTCGTCGGTCTCGGCGCCTTCCCGGCGGCCGCCCCCCACACCCGCCCTGTACGCCTCGCCGCCACCGCCCCGCCAGCGTCATCCGATCTCCTGGCACGCATCGGCGTCATGCAAGGAGAGATCGACGTGCCCTCGGGAGTGTGGGGAGCGCTCGAGATCGCCTTCGGCGAGCTGGAGATGCCCGCGGTGGGGCTGTGGGCCCGAGTCCCTCACTACGTGGCTGCGATGGCCTTCCCCTCTGCCGGCGCGGCCTTGCTCGACGGTCTCGCCCAGATAGCAGATCTCTCGATCGACTCGACCGTGCTGCACACCTCAGGTGACGCCACCTTGCGACAGGTTGACGAGCTCATCGCCAAGAGCGAGGAGCACATCTCGATGGTCCGCAAGCTCGAGCGCAATGTCGACGCAGCCGAGGGAAATCCGCTCGAGATCGGGCAGGTACCCACCGGTGACGAGCTCGCCGCCGAGCTCGAGCGTTACTTGCACGGCGAGAGAGGCAACGGCGGCGCTCCTAGCGCCGAGGTGTAGGTGCCGGGCTCCACGGTGTGGGTGACGGGCGCCGAGAAATAGGCATCGACCGAAGCGGGCTCGACCACAGCACCCCGTAGGTTCGAGTTGAGGCTGTGCACGCGAGCGGCAAGTCACACCCCGATGCCGAGCAGAGCGACCAGTATCAGCAACAACAAGATCAGCGCCGAATAGCGACTCGTCGAGCGCGGACGGCGCGCACCGCTGGGTCGGGCCGTCATCCGTGCGAGGTCGACCGCGTCGTAGGCAGGTCGCGAAGGTTCGTCGCGCGACGCAGGGACGTGCTGCTCGAGTGCCTCGGCCATCTCGGCCACAGAGGTGGCTCTGTCGATCGCGTGCACCCGCCACGTGTACTCGTAAGCATCGAGCGAGCCGCTCTCAAAGGCCTGAAGAGCGAGCTGCAGGTACAGCCCTCGGTCCGCGTCGCTCACCGCCATCGGAGACGCTCCGCCAACCCCGCTTGCATCGACGCCACTGTTACCTCTGGCACCTCTGGCGACCGAGCCGTTCGCACGCTCGACCAGCTCCCACTGATCCTCCACGCGAAGAATTGTCGCGCACAACAGCGCCAGGCATAGGGTCCTGCCATGCTCATCGACCGGGGCATCGGATTCGACACGGCCGACACGACGGCCACCGCGAAGCAAGCAGAGGAAGACGGCTTCGACGGGTTGTGGTGCGAAGAGACCGGCCACGATCCCTTCCTGCCCCTGCTCCTCGCTGCAGAGCACACCGAACGCATCGCCGTGGGCACCGCTATCGCCGTGGCATTCGCGCGCAATCCCATGACGATGGCCGTCGTCGCCAACGACCTGCAGTCCTACTCGAAGGGCCGCTTCATCCTTGGCCTGGGATCTCAGATCAAGCCTCACATCACCAAGCGCTATTCCATGCCCTGGTCGCATCCGGCTCCGCGCATGCGCGAGTTCGTCCTTGCGATGAGAGAGATCTGGGCGTCGTGGAACGAAGGGACCAAGCTCGCGTTCCGGGGCGATTTCTACACTCATACCCTCATGAACCCCCTGTTCAACCCGGGTCGCAACCCCTATGGTCCACCGAAGGTGTTCGTAGCCGCGGTGGGAGGGCTCATGACCGAGGTGGCCGGCGAGGTAGGCGACGGCTTGCTGGCGCACGGCTTTACGACCGAGCGCTACATGCGCGAGGTGACCAAACCCGCGCTGGAGCGGGGCCTGGCAAAGGTCGGACGAACGCTCGACTCCTACGAGATCTCCTATCCCGCCATGGTGGTGACCGGCGACACCGAGGAGGAGATGGAAGCGGCGAAGCTCGCGGTCAAGGGTCAAATCGCCTTCTACGGCTCGACCCCGGCATACCGGCAGGTGCTCGAGCTGCACGGCTGGGGCGAACTGCAGACAGAGCTCAACACCTTGTCGAAGAAAGGTGCGTGGGAACAGATGTCCGGGCTCATCGACGACGAGGTCGTGGGCACCTTTGCCGTCGTGTCGCCACCTGACGAGGTGGCGAGGATCCTTCGTGCTCGCTTCGGCGACATCGTCACCCGCGTCACCTTCTACGCTCCCTATCAGATCGAACACGAGCGTCTACGCGAGCTTCTGGACGGCTTTCGCACCTGATAGTCGCTCGGTGAGCGCCAAGACAGAATGTAGGCCCGTGGGCCCGTTCGGCTGCGTGCCAACGCACGCTGCTCTCAGCGTACGACGTTCACGAGCCGGGGCGGACGGGCAACCACTCGAGCAGGCTCGGCTCCGTCCAGCTCGGCCTTGACACGCCGCGAGGCGAGCGCGGCTGCAATCGCCTGCTCCTCGTCGATGTCCGGCGAGACCTCGATACGGTCGCGTAGCTTGCCGTTCACCTGGACCACCATCGTCACCTTCTGCGCGCGCACCAAGGCCGGGTCATAGGAGGGCCACTTCTGCGCATGGACGCGTGCGCCGGGACCGTGGCGTCGCTCCCACGCCTCGGCCGTCATGTGGGGAGCCATGGGAGCCAACACAAGCAACAGGGCGTCAACGGCCGCGTCGTAGGTCGATCTGTGGGGCCTACCTTCGACTTCGCGCTGGTAACGCTGAAGCTCGTTGGCGTGCTCCATGCAACCGGCAACCGCCGTGTTGAAGCTCCATCGCTCGAGGTCGTCCGAGACCTTCGCGATCAGCCGGTGGGTGACACGCGTCATCTCTTCGTCGGGCGCCGTGGCCTCGCCGCCGCGCCCCGCACCACGAGTGCCGTCCTCGACCGAAAGGCGCCACACCCGGTCGAGGAACTTGCCGCATCCGTCGATGATCTCGTCGGCCTGCTCGGTCCAGTCCATGTCGTCCCCTGGCGGACAGATGAAGAGGTGGAACAGGCGCAAAGCGTCCGCTCCGACCGTCTCGAAGTACCTCGCCGGGGTGATCAGGTTCCCCTTGGACTTGGACATCTTCTTGCGGTCCATGCGGATCATGCCCTGGGTGAACAACCGGCTGAAAGGTTCTCGCCCCAGGCCCGGCGCCAAGCCCACGTCCACGAGGGCCTTGGTATAGAAGCGCGCGTACATGAGGTGCAAGATGGCGTGCTCGATGCCGCCGATGTACTGGTCGACGGGCATGAAGCGCCTGGCCGCCTCGGGATCGAAGGGACGTTGCTCGTTCCACGGGTCGCAGAACCTGAGGAAGTACCAGGACGAGTCAACGAAGGTGTCCATGGTGTCGGTCTCGCGCTCTGCGGGTCCGTCACACAGCGGGCAGGTCGCGTGGCGGAACGACGCGTGTCGGGCCAGGGGCGACTCCCCCGTCGGGAGAAACTCCACGTCGTCCGGAGCGAGCACGGGCAACTTCTCCTCACGCTCACCGACAGCGCCGTGGGTGGGACAGTACACGACCGGGATCGGACACCCCCAGTAGCGTTGGCGCGACACCAACCAGTCGCGCAGGCGGTAGTTGACCGTGCGGGCGCCGATCCCCTTCGACTCGATCCACTCGACGGCGCGCTGCGTCGCGGCGGCGACGTCCAAGCCGTCGAGGAACCCCGAGTTGATCTTCTTGCCGTCGCCGGTCCAAGCCCCGCCGTCAAAACCCTCGGGGGGCTCGGTGGTGCGCACCACGGCCAGCCCGTGCAGCTGGGCGAATTCCCAGTCGCGCTCGTCCTCGGCCGGGACGGCCATGATCGCCCCGGTTCCGTAGCTCATGAGCACGTAGTCGGCCACGTAGACCGGGATCTGCTCCTCGGTGAACGGGTTCACGACGTACCCGCCGGTGAACACGCCGCGCTTTTCCATGGAGAGCCCGCCGCCCTCGGTGGAGGTGCGGTCGCGCTCGCTCGTCGAGGCCGCCGTCACGCGTAATTCCTCCACCGCTCTTCGCTGGACGTCGGTGGTGAGCGCGTCGACGATCGGATGCTCCGGGGCGACGACCGCATAGGTCATCCCGAAGCTCGTGTCGGGCCTCGTCGTGAACACGCGAAGGCTCGAGTCGCGGCCGACGACCGGAAGGTCGAACTCGACCCCCTCGGACCGGCCGATCCAGTTGCGTTGCATGGTCTTCACCCGCTCGGGCCATTCGACGTCTTCCAGCCCGGCGAGCAGCTCGTCGGCGTATGCCGTGATCCGGAAGAACCACTGTTCGAGGTCGCGCTGGACGACCAGGTCGCCGGAGCGCTCGCAGGTGCCGTCAGAGAGCACCTGCTCGTTCGCCAGGACCGTCCGGCAGCCGGGGCACCAGTTGACAGGTGCCGTCGCCCGGTAGGCGAGGCCGGCCTCCAACAGACGCAGGAAGATCACCTGGTTCCACCGGATGAACGCGGGGTCGTGGCTGCGGATCTCGCGCCGCCAGTCGTAGACGGCCCCGAGGGCGAGCACACTCGCCTTCAGCTCGGCTATGCGCTTCTCGGTGAAGGTGCGCGGATGCTCCCCCGTGCGGATCGCCGCGTTCTCGGCGGGCAGGCCGAAGGAGTCGAAGCCGAAGGGAGAGAGGACCGCACAGCCGAGCATCGTTCGGTGGCGGACCAGGACGTCGCCGATCGTGTAGTTGCGGATGTGACCCTGGTGCGCCGGACCGCTCGGGTAGGGGTACATGCAAAGCACGTACTGGATCGGGCGTTGGTCATCGAAGTCGACCTCGTAGAGATGCTCGTCGGCCCAGCACTGCTGCCAGCGCCGCTCGATCTCCTGGACGGCATAAGCGCGGGCCACTCAATGATTGTACGAAACCAGCGCTCGGTCTCCGGCACCGACACAGATCGGCTAGTGCTGAGAGTCCGTCCGGCCACCTCCGCAAAGGCTGACTTGGACCCGCGGCCCGAAGGAACCGTGGATGGGACTGGTAACGTGGCCGATTGCCCTGGGGGCGTAGCTCAGCTGGTAGAGCGCTTGACTGGCAGTCAAGAGGTTCGTGGGTTCGAGTCCCATCGCCTCCACTCAAATACCCAGGTCAGAGGGTTATGGCTCTCTAACATCCTCGGTCCATATAGCCTCTGTAGCAACGAATGTAGCAACGGACTGGGACCGAGGGTAACTTGGGCGGACGAGCAACGAACAGAGAGGGCAGCCTCTATAAGCGCGCGTCCGACGGGCGGTGGATCGGTGCCGTTCTTCTGGGCTACGACGAGGAGGGTCATCTCCGTCGCAAGACGGTGAGCGGAAAGACCCGTGAGGAAACGGCCAAGAAGCTCCGCGCCCTCCATCACAACATCGACGAGGGGCTCCCGCCACCTGACGACAAGATCATGGTTGGTCAGCTGCTCGACAGCTGGCTTGCTGATGTCGTACCCCTCCGAGTCGCCCCTGGCACCCTCGCCAACTACTCATCCCTCGTCAAGCACCACATCAAACCGGCGTTCGGGCGCAAGCGACTGTCGAGGCTCCTGCCCGACGATGTCCAACGCTTCATAACCTCCAAGCTCAACGAGGGGCTCTCCACTCGGACGGTGAGACACCTGCGTGGAGTCCTGGTGCAGGCACTGGAACATGCTGTGCGTCAGGGCCGAGTGGCCAGGAACGTAGCTGTTCTAACAGACGGTCCACGCCTGAAGCAGCGGGATGGTCGAACTATGACCGTTGATGAGGCAAAGAAACTCCTGAAGGTGGCGCGGGGGGATCGCCTCGAAGCCCTCTATCCCCTGATGCTGGCAACTGGCATTCGTCCGGGGGAAGCCTTTGGCCTCCCGTGGACGCATGTCGACTTGAAGAGTGGGCAGATAACAGTCCGTCAAGCACTCAGTCGCCAACCAGGCGGGAATGTGATCGGAGATGGAAAGACCGGAACGAAGGGTTGGCGGACGATCAAGCTGCCCAGCCCAGTAGTAGAGGCACTCAAGAGTCATCTCCGACGGCAGAGGAGAGAACGGAAAGAGATGGGAGAGGCTTGGCAGGACCATGGCCTCGTCTTCTGCACACCTATCGGTACTCCACTCGATCCCGATAATCACCGACGCGCCTTTACCGCGTTAACCGAGCGCGCCGGGATTGGACGGTGGCACCCTCATGAGCTGAGGCACTCGGCGACCTCGATCATGCTCGCCCAAGGTGTGCCCATTGACGTCGTGTCAAAGATCCTTGGACACACATCAATCCGAATCACAGCAGACGTCTATGGTCACATCCTGGAGCCGCAAAAAAATGCCGCCGCCGAAGCAATGGCGGCGGCGTTATGGGATCGACAGGCCAAACGGGGAGCATGTCGGGAAGTGCCGGGTCGGAAACGAGGCACCGAGACACCGGACAACCGGAAGGCGACCCCAAGTCAGCCAGTCGGCCAAGTAGGGGCGTAGAGGACTACGACCGAAAGGGACGGGAGCGCAACGGGGAGCCTCAGAACCTCGCCAACCAGTTCCGTCCCCAGGTGTGCCAGGCAACGAAAGCCCCCGCCGCGACGAGTAAACCGGGGCCGAGCGCCAGCCCGACGAGAACCAGGGCGACGACACCGACGGCTACCACGAGCACGAGGGTGCCCACGGCCATCCGAGCCGCCGACCAGCCCCGAGCATGTAGACAGCCTACGACCACCAAGGCTCCGGCCCCGAGGAACCACGGTCACCGGGGAGCCGAGCAGCAACGCTAGGCGAGCGGGCCGTTGGGAACTTTTGTGCGCGCCACCGCCGTCCAACTCTTGCGGCGTCTACGAGACCACGAGGCCCGATCCCGGAGGTGGTGGCAATGCGCACTGGAGGGGACGATAGAACAACGGGGGGGCCTGAGAACCTGGGCTTCACCGGCGTCGGAGGCACTGCTGGTGGACGACGGACACACAACCTGTGGGTCGATATCTCCCGAGCCTGGGGTCGGACCTCTCGTCACCCGCGTCTCCTCGCGGCAGCCGCCGTGGCGGTGGCAGCTGGCGCTGCGGGCGTTGGGTTCACGGCCACTGGAACATTGTCATCATCGGCCACCAGGCAACCCGGTGACGTGCATGTCGCCAGCGCAACCCCGATGTCTCCGGCTTCCCCCTCGTCTCCCGGTTCAGGTGGTGGAGCGACAACCTCGGACTCTGCATCATCGGGCACGATCGCGTGCCCGATGATGCCAGCGGTGCCTGACGTGACCGAGGAAAGCACCGGGGGCAGCGGAAGCGCCAGCCTGGGCACCGCCACCCACCTGTTCACTCGCACGACAGCAGACGGCGTGACCATCCGGGCCTATCGCCTTTCCTCGACGCAACCCTGCACATGCGGCCCGATCCCGGTCGGCTCGCCGCCGTCGGGGTCGTCATCGGGATCCGCCTCGTCGGGGACGCAGGGGCTGGGGGCGGGTTCCTCAGTCACCCCGGTGGTGTCAGTGGAACTGTCGAACGACACCGCCGTCGGCCAGGGAGTCTTGTTCGACGCTCCGGGCACCGAAGCCACGACAGCCACGGGGACAAGCGCCGCGACCGAACCGCTTGCAGCCACCTCGGGTGCCTTTGGAGTCGTGGAGGGTACGCCGGTCTGGTGGATCGCCGTGTCGGTCGGCCCCAAGGTCGCGAGCGTCCAGGTGACGTTCGCTGATGGGTCAACCGACCTGATGTCGCCGGGCGGCGGTGTGGCGGTCCTCGCCCACCAGATCGACCCATCGGTGGCGTCGATAGGCGACGGGCCGTACGAAGTGAGGGCAACGCTGCAGCTGCTCGACGATTCGGGAGCAGTCATCGACACCGTGACCTTCCCCGAACCATCGCCGACGCCCACGCCCGAGCCGACACCTGCACCCAGCACCCCACCCGAGCCCGTTCCTGGGTCCACGTCATCCACGTCGTCGACCTCGTCCACCTCGGTCCCGACACTGGTATCACCACCGGCCACGAGCGGGGCGATAATCGCCTGCCCCGACATGCAGTCCCCAGCGATGGCCTCCGCCGGGTAGAGCGGTAGGGCTTCGAAGCACTACCAGCTAGCGCGTGTACAACAGAGCGTGTCGGAGAGGATCTGTCGGAGAGGATCTGTGAGTTCATGAGATAGCGGACACATGTCGCGAGACATCGTGGACACCGAGGAGGGGGTGTCCCGTGGAGCTCGCGGCGTTCGTTGTCCAGGCGGTCCTCATAGAGAAGCGGAGCGTTCG
>Ga0187852_1000904_pt1 | contig 29912 bp, 18 predicted proteins | sample June2016WEW_6_40_FD_134511 | JGI IMG/M metagenome (GOLD analysis project Ga0187852, IMG submission 134511) | Peatland microbial communities from SPRUCE experiment site at the Marcell Experimental Forest, Minnesota, USA - June2016WEW_6_40 | ecosystem: Environmental > Terrestrial > Soil > Wetlands...
CAGAACTTCAACCCCGAATCGGAGGACTACGGCGCGTATGGCCCCGAGTCTCCGGCGAAGCTGCGGGACCTGGTGCGCCAGTATCCGGGCATTCGCTCCGGCATTCAGTTTTGGGATGACGAGTTTAACTCCATCCCTTCCTGGGAGGGTTCGGATGAGTCCGTGCAGGCCAAATACATTCCGCGCATGTTGGTGTACAACTGGGCGGCCGGCGTAAAAACCTTTGTCTGGCTCATCGCCGCAGGCACAGACGGAAATGAATACGACGATTTCGGATTGATTCACGGACTGCGCAACGTTGCGGAAGACTTTACTCCCCGTCCGGTGTTCTTCTCGCTGCAAAACACCAACGCGCTTTTTTCCGATACCAAGATCGACCCGTCCATCAATATCGACAGCCCTGGAATCCCTGCTCTCCGCCGGAAGTCCGGGTTTCCGTTCTACGCCTATGGCTTCCGCGCCAAGAACGGCAAGGCGATCGTTGCCTACTGGCTGGGGGCTCACAGCCTCCCCGGAAATGCCTTTCCTCCCTTCTACGAAAGTTTTACCCTGGAGAATACCGGGATCGAGCATCCGGTGCTGATTGACGTAGTCTCGGGCGAGATCAGGCCCCTCGAGTGGAAGGAAGGCACCAGCAACGTGCTCGCGTCGGTCCCGGTTCGCGACAGCGTTTTGGCCATCGCCGATGCGAGCTATTTCGATTGGAACGTGCTGCCGGAAGCTCCCAGTTCCTTGCGCGCGCAGCACGGCGCGGAGGGAGTAAGGCTGACTTGGGAAGTGCACGGCGGGAATCCGACCCAAACCGCAGTGGAGCGCCGCATGGCGGATGGGAGTTGGGAGAGAATCAAGACCCTCCCAGCCGCAACGACGGAATTCACCGACTCGCTGCCCAGTCGTGGCTTGGTTTCATACCGCGTCCGCGCCCTTAATGATGCTGGCGAGTCGGCTTACTCGAACGTGGTGCGTGTGAACTAGGACATTCGAATTTGTCATTCTGAGCCCGCAACGTTTGCGGGCGAAGAACCTCTGTAGTTGCAGCTTCCGGCCCAGGCGGCGCAAGCGAACTGCAAGGGATCCTTCGCCCCGCTCAGGATGACGACGTTAATCTTATCGGAGGTCATATTATGGGAAATCTAGCCATCACCGGTGGAAAGCCCGTTCGCACGAAGCCCTTTTCTCCCTGGCCGGTTTACGACCGCAAGGAAGAACGGGCCGTTCAACAAGTTCTTAAGAGCCGCAATTGGGGCGGTTACCCTTTCCCCAATGCGCACGCGGGCGCCTTCGCGAAACGCTTCGCGGAGTTCCACCATGCCAAATACGGCATCGCACTTTCCAACGGCACGGTCGCTATCGAAGTCGCGTTGAAGGCGGTGGGAATCCAACCGGGCGATGAGGTTATCGTTCCTGCCTACACCTGGGAAGGCACGGTAGGCCCCGTGCTCCAACTCAATGCGGTGCCGGTTTTCGTTGATATCGACCCCGCAACGTATTGCCTGGACGCGGGTCTAATCGAGAAGGCGATTACCAGTAAGACTCGAGTCATTCTGCCAGTCCATCTGGCGATGAGCTTTGCTGACCTCGATGCCATCGGGCGACTCGCCCGGCAGCACAATCTGTTAGTGATCGAAGATTGCGCCCATGCGCACGGAGGACAATGGAAAAAGAAGGGCGCCGGGGCCACAGGCGACATGGGCTGCTTCAGCTTCCAGTCGAGCAAGCTAATGACGGCCGGCGAAGGCGGCGCGGTGATTACCAACAAGCTCGAGTATTGGGAGCGCGCGCAATCCTACGTCAACTGCGGGCGCGCAAGCGAAACGGATAAGTTTGGCCACCGCATCATCGGCTTCAATTACCGCATCACCGAATTCCAGGCCGCCATCTTGGAAGTGCAGCTCGATCGTTTGGCGCGGCAGGCCGAGACGCGGCAGGCCAATATGGAATACCTCGAGAGCCGCATCACAGGCACGCCCGGGCTTGCCTTCCTGAAACGGGACCGCCGCATCACGCGCGTGGCGGCTTACCAATATGTCTTCAAGTATCTTCCCGAACACTTCGGGGGCATCCCGCGGGCCGCATTCCTGGGTGCGCTCGAGACGGAAGGCATCCCCTGCGACGGCTTGTTCTATGAGCCGGTGTACAAGAGCGCGTTATTCCCCGTGAAGGCAGCGGATTATCCGGCGCTGTCTTGGGGCAGGGAAAACCCGCTCGACCTGCGCAGCCTCTACAATTGCCCTGTCTCTGAACGCGCCGCCTACGAGGAGTCCGTCTGGCTGCCTCATCATTTCTTCCTCGGCAGCCGCAAGGATGTGGACGACATCGCAGCGGGTGTACTCAAGGTCTGCAAGAACATCGAGGAACTTCGCGGGCTCAAACACGAGGCCATCGAGACGAAACAGATGAGCCGGGCAGAGCGACCCAGGGTGGAGAAGAGGCAATATTAATAGCCGCCTCGCTTTGCGGCCACGGCGTTCTCCGCCCGTCCGCCGCGAATCCAATCCAGGATTGTCCTGTACTGCCAGCTTGACTCGTTTCCGGGCCAGCGCTGGCCGCCGTTGTGGGTGGCCAGATAATCGCCCACGTTGCCGGCGCTGTCTGTGGGACGCGTGGGCTTGATCAGCATGAGACTATGCGCCGGGTCGTTAATATCCACGACGCGCATCGCATACTTGTAATTCTCTTCGCTGTCCTGGGGCGAGAAGACGCCTTGTTCGTTGGGAGGCTGCAACTTGAAAATTACGTGACTGGCATGGCAGAAGACGCAGGCCTTACCATCCGCTCCCGGCGTGGCCAGAATGGGTTCGATCTTCGCGACGAAGTAGTTGAAGTCGAGCACCGAGCCGGGCTGCACATCCTTCAGCGCCTCGCTGAGCTTGTTTCCCTCCAACACGCTTTCGGCGATGAGTTTCAAGCGTGGGTTACTGTCTTTTTCCAACTGGCTCAGCGCGGCGCGGAAGTCCTGCCGCTCCTCAATCCCTTTCACTTTGCGCAAAACGTCGAGTGAGCCCGCGCGCACGTTCGGATCACTGGAGCGCAAACAGGCCAACATCGTGTCAAGAACGATCGGGTTATCCAGAAGATCCGGCACTATCAAGTAGGCGAGGTTTTCGCCCAGAAAGTACTGCTGGTCCTGCGAAACGGCCCCGCCCGCGATCCCCAGGTGCCTCCGCATGAATCTCGGATCGCCGACTTCCTCAACCAGAATAGTCTGTCCCGAGACGTTTAGTTTGGCGAAAGCGGACTTGACCAGGGGCGCAGTTTCCGGGTCATTGAGAAAACGCTCCAGGGACACCCGCAGGGCGGCGCGCTGCACCTCGGGGTCGCGATCATCCAATCCCGCCAGAACCTGCCGGCGCAGTGCGGGCACTTGCATCAGGGTTTTGAAAGAAGAAGCCGCATTGAGAACCTGCGCATAGTTCGCCGGCCGTGGCGCCGCCTCGAGCAGGAAGCCCAACGCCGCCATCACTTCCTCCTGGCGTCCCCAGGGGGAATCGCCGGGCAGCGCCGCAAGCAGCGGCAGCACTACAGCCTGACTATCTGGATTACCATGCTCGAGGATCTCGACGACCTTGCTGACCAGTTGAGGATTCGGCGCGCTGGGAGCGTCGAGATTGAGGATCCCGCGCTGCCCGTCCTCGTAGACATATCGAACTGTCTTCCGGACATCTTCACTGGGATCTTGCGAGAGGTTGAGGGCGGCTAGTGTGAAGCGCTCATCGCCGGCTCCGCTCAAAGTGCTCCCTGCTTTCAGCACTTCGATCTTCATCGGGTCGTCGGCCCCCTGGAGGCAAGCGAGCAGTGCGTCTTCCAGTTCCGGCCCCGAACTCTTGAAGAAGTGGATAAGGTCGCTGTCGTTGCCGATGCGTGTCTGGAAGAACCCGTTGTGCACGTCGTACTTAAAATTCACAGTATCGCGATAGGGCGGGTATTCATAGCCAGGAACGTGCAAGTCCGGAACGCCCCGAACGTACTGGGTGAGAACCGCCGGCAGGCCGATCGCCACGGTGTTCTCTTTCACGGGCGGCAGAGCGTAATGCCGAATGTGAAAGTCCCATAAGGCATTCAGAATGCCTTCACGGCCCAACGGAGTGCCTTCGCGCAAAACCTTCGCGAGCACTTGGGCCTGCTCGCGCACCACGGCCTCGTAACCTCCGCCAATGCGGCGCTTATCCACGTCCTGTGAGCTCGCCCGGACCCAGGCGGTCAGGTACCCCGTATTCTCGTCGAGCAGATCGTAAACGCTCTCTTCGAGGCCCCGCCGGACCATGGGATCGGTTTCGGTGTTGAGATGAGTGGCCAGCGCCTCGAGCGTACTCCGGCGCACGCTTGACTCATCCACCTGCCAGTAGTACCAACGCCACAGGCCGGAAGCGGCTTCGAACCGCACAAAAGGAACGGGGTCGTCGAGGTCGCGCTCCAAGGCCGCAAGCAACTCATCATGCCCAGTCAGATCTTTGAAGTGTTGATTGAAAAGGCGCGCGGCGCCCCAGCGGGTGCGGGCATCCGTCGAGGCGAGTGCGGCGGTCAGCAGTTTGCGCCCTTCCGCGGCAGAGCTCACTCGTCGGGACAGTATCATGCGCAACGCGTATGCGGCGCTCGACTGCACCATTTTGCTGTGATCGCCCAATGCCTTCATCAAGGCCGGCATCGACTCCGGATCGGCCATATGTCCGATGGCCCGCGCCGCAGCCTCACGGGCGAGCGGCTGGTCGCTCTCCGTCAGCACCTTTCGAATCTGCTTCAAGACGGGCTCCGGCTCGAGGTCCCAGTATTGGTCAAGCTGGGCCAGCAGCATGGGCAAGTTGTTGGTGGCAAGCTGAGTGGGCGGCGTAGGAAAAGCAGCGTCCCAGTTCTTCGCCTTGGTCGTTCCCGGGTAGAGGGTTGAGAGCGCCATCACCGCGAACTGTGTGGCGCGGAAGGGCGTGTTGAAGCCTTGATAGACCGGGTCACCTTCCCAACTCCCCTCCTGTCGCTCGGCCGCCAGCATTGCTTTCACCGCGCGCTCCATGCGCTCGTCGGACTCAGGCCTACGCCCTGCCACCGCCAGCGCATAAACGGCATTGTAGGAGATGAAATCCGCCGGCTTGGCTTTCTTGTCAAACGGATAAGGCCAGGCGCCATCCGGTGTTTCGTAGCTGTAGAGCTGTTCAATCAACTTGTCGATCTGCTCGGCGTACTTTGCCCGGTCAATCGTGGCCAACATGATGATCTTCCAATTCAAATCGATCATGTTCTTGGGCTCGGCGGCCACTGCCAGGCGCTCCACCGTGTCGCGTTCGGCCAGCCACTCATCTGCGTGTGTCTGGTTATAAACCAGGTTGAAGGTCTGCCAGCTCTGCGTCCCGATCTCGAAGGGGCTGACGTCGGGCTCGCAGCCGTCGGTCTCGTCGCCGGGCATGGTGGTTACGCCCTTATAGTGAATCTTCAGGAATCGGGCATAGGGCAAGTCGAAATTCCTGCGCGGCGGGTCGTGGGTTACATTGTCCTCGAAAGAGTGTTCGATCAGAGGCAGGCGGCTCGCCACCGTGCGGGCGGAGTAGATGACGCGCACCCAATTGGTGTTGGCCTCGCCGTACAACGGCCGGGCGTTGTTATAAATGCGATCGGTGAGAAATTCGAGCGCTGCCCGCTGCGTGGGCGGGTAGCCATTGCGAACCGCCGTCAGATACCCACGAGTGGTGAATTGAGTGGGGTGGCACGCGATGCAGAGCTGAGTTTCGGAATGCTGCATGGTGGTGCGCAACGCAATAGCTCCGCGCCGCGGCGTGTTGGAAAGCCAGGTGTCTCCCATGTTGATGAGGAAGTCCATGCCCGCGCGTACCGCCTGATGAGGATCTGTGTAAGGCGGAACCGGGTAGTCATAGGTGTGAAGCTGGAATGCGGGGTGATTGGCGGCCACGCGCACGTAGTATTCCTGGCCGGGGCCGAGGATGCGCGTGCGAAACTTATAAAGTCCCGGATAGTTCTGTGTCGCTTCGATCTGGTAAACAAACTCGCCCTTGTCGTAGGGAACCACATCGGGCTGCCCGGCGGCATTCTTGCCCGCTTGGAAGATGTCTACGTCGAGCGGCACATCGCGATCCGCAACGTTGAGCACGAAATAGACGAGCCGCGGTTCCTTCCCCCGAAAAGTGAACTTGAACCATTGGAAGCCCTTCAGCATTGCCTGGTAAGCGTCTTCGACTCTGGAGGGAGCGTAGGGCCTTTCGTCATTGCTGCCATAAATGGTCTGCCCGAACTCGAACCGTTGAGCGGCCTGCCAGTTCCCATTCGGCAAAGCGGCGATGAAGCCCGGCCGGAGGTCCCCGGTCTGGCTTGGCGAATGAGCCGCAGCCATGGGAATGCGGCTTAAGGCGGCGCCGATTTCAGGAATGTGCCCGTTCGAGGCGGCGGATAGACGCACCGAAATTGGGCCCGGCCCGCGAGGCCGCAGGGTAAGATAAAAATCCAGGTCGGCGCTGTGCAGCCACTTGGATTCAACGTTTCCTCGGCCGTCTCGCACCGTGGCCAGGACAGCGTCGTCTCGACGAAGCGCCGCGGGATCTTTCACCCACACTGTCAGCGCATACAGAGTATCAGGATGAGCGCGGCCGAGCTGAATCTCACGCATGCCCGGGGGAGTCGTCTGATTGGCGCGGCCGGATTGGCCTGTCTCGATCAGCAGGCTGGTTATCAACAATGTGCCTGAGACAAGGATGAATCCCCAACGCAGAATCCGCGTTTTTTCGCGAAGTGCCCCCATGGTTTGAACCTCCTGGAGCCCTGAACGGAGTTTCTTGCAAGCACCCTGAACCAATTTTAGTATAAGTTTTCGTACGGGCATTTCGCAACCGCAACTTTGCGGCCGCTCGTCGTCGTTTACCGGTAGCGCTGACCTTTAGGTCAGCAGGCGCCGATCGTTCGCCGTGCTTAGGGCAGGCTCTAAAGGTCGGCGCTACACCGACTTGAGAATGAATCCGTTAAGTAAACCTGTTTTTCTCTCAAGGGCTCGCACGGTGTAGCCCAGGGCATAAGGCCCTGAGAAGCTATTCGCAATGTGTCATCCTGAGCGCAGCGAAGGATCCCGGCAGTTGGTCGTAAGTCGTTGAGCCATAGCAAACTGCGGAGATCCTTCGCTTCGCTCAGGATGACAGCAGGACACGAGAAAGCTGTCGAGTGCTTAGCGCCGACCCGATGCAGTTTTTTCGCGCTCCTGCTAATATGGAAATGTAAATTCAAGACGGCCCCTCCGGCTTCACGACTATTTGGCAGACACCGGAGGCGGCGGGCTACACATTCCAGGACTCAGGAGACTTATGAAGACCAAACTTGGCCTTACTTGTTTGCTGGTTGGCGTTGGCTTGTTTGTTTCTTCTCTCGCCTTCCACGCCGCAGTTCCGGCTGACAACGGGGAGACAGTTTTCAAGAGCAATTGCGTGATGTGCCACGGAGCTGACGGAAAGGGATTCGCGGCGCTCAAAACCCCAGACTTCACCTCTCCGAAGTGGCAAGCGTCGATGACGGACAATCAGATGAGGGTCGTCATCAAGAACGGCAAGAAGGGGACGGCTATGGCCGCCTTTGGAGAGAAGCTGAGTGACGAACAGATTACCGCAGTTATTGCTTATATCCGGTCGCTGAAGCAGAAATAGGAGTCAGGATCCAGGATTCAGGAGTCAGGATTCAGGAGTCAGGATTCAGGAGTCAGCAGTGAGAAGAACCTTCTCCTACCTGTTTCGTGAATCTCGAATACAAACGGTCGAAAACAAACACCAGTGTCATTCCGAGTGGTCATGGGCCTGCGGCTCACCCTAAGGAATGAAAACCACATACCTTGTCGCCCCCGCGAAAGCGGGGCCCATCGTTGGTCGGGAACACGATGGATTCCCGCTTTCGCGGGAATGACGCGATTTTCGAGAGAGCAGAGCGAGGAATCTTGACGCGAGCGGGGACAGAGCAGGATTCCTCGATTCGCTCGGCATAACAGCTATTGGCATTTTCCCGAATCCAAATGCCGGTTTCCGTCTTCTGACTCGTGACTCCTGAATCCTAAATCCTGAATCCTAAATCCTGAATCCTGACTCCTGACTCCTGCTTTTCACTGCCCTCCCGCCAACTCCCGCACGATGTCGCCCACGAAGGCCTTCGCATCGCCAAAAAGCATCAAGGTTCTGTCGAAGTAGTACAAAGGGTTATCGATGCCCGCGAAGCCAGGGCTCATGCTCCTCTTGATCGCCATGACAGTTCGGGCTTTGTCCACTTCGAGGATGGGCATGCCGTAGATGGGGCTGCCCTGGTCTGTCTTCGCGGCGGGATTGGTCACGTCGTTCGCGCCAATCACCAGGGCCACATCGGTCTGGGGGAATTCCGGATTGATCGCGTCCATGTCGATCAGCTTGTCGTAGGGAATGTCGGCCTCGGCAAGCAGAACGTTCATGTGGCCGGGCATGCGTCCTGCCACGGGATGGATTCCGAACTTCACATCCACGCCGCGTTTGATCAGTGTATCGTAAAGCTCGCGGACTTTATGCTGCGCCTGTGCGACAGCCATTCCATAGCCGGGGACGATTACGACGGTGTTGGCATTGCCGAGAATTGCAGCGGCTTCTTCCGCGCTGGCGCTGCGCACCGTCCGCTCTTCCTTCTGCCCGCCGGCCGAAACCTGCACCTGCCCGAAGGCCCCGAACATTACGTTGGTGAATGACCGGTTCATTGCCTTGCACATGATCACTGAGAGGATGAAGCCCGAGGAGCCATCGAGGGCGCCGGCGACCACCAGCGCCTTGTTGTTAAGCACAAAGCCCAGGAGCGCGGCTGAAAGTCCGGCGTAAGCATTCAGCAGCGAGATGACCGTGGGCATGTCTGCGCCGCCGATGGGGGTCACCAGCATTACGCCGAAGATCAGCGAGACCCCTACCATCACGGGGAACAGGCGCGCGTGCTCGGGATGGAAGATCAACCAGAGCGCCAGGAGCACGGCAGCTCCCAGTACGGACAGGCTGACGAAATTCTGTCCTTTGTAAGTAATGGGACGCCCCGGAAGGATCTCCTGGAGCTTCCCCGCCGCAATCAAGCTGCCGGTGAAGGTGAGAGACCCGATGATCACCTCGAGTGAGATCTCAACCATCTCAAACTTGTTCACGTGGGGCAGGCGCACGTAATACTCGGCGATACCAATCATGGCCGCAGCCAGCGCCCCACAAGCGTGGCTTAACGCGGTTCGCTGGGGTACTGCGGTCATGTGGACCAAGCCGAGTGGGACGCCCACCACTGCCCCTACCACCAGAGCGACGATGATCCACTTATAGTCGATAATCTCGTAGTTGCAGAGTGTGGCGACCACCGCCAGAACGGCGCCAATTTCTCCCGCCAGGACGCCGCGCTTCGCACTCGCCGGCGAACTCAACCATTTGAGCGCCAGGATGAACAAGGCCACGGCGATAATATAGGCAAGATCGATGAGTTGTTGTGCAGTGAGAGGATTCATGGCTTTTTGGTCCTGGTCGTTTTGAACATGCGCAACATGCGGTCAGTTATGAGAAAGCCGCCGACCATGTTGCTGAACGAGGCGGCGACGGCGACGGCTCCAAGCACCGTGGATAGGGTGCTCTTGTGCCGTCCGCAGATGATGATCGCGGCCACCACCACAATGGCGTCCAGCGCGTTGGTGAGCGACATCAGCGGCGTGTGAAGCAGCGGCGAGACGCGTCGTATCACCTCAAATCCGATGAACGCTGCCAGCACAAAAACCCAAAGATTGTTGATGAGATCAGAAGTCATGTTGTTCTCCTGCCCGAAGTGAACCTACAGCCCTCTCCCCTGGGGAGAGGGTGTCCCGCTGCCGGCGCTTTCACCGGCCGGAGCGGGACGGGTGAGGGGTCATTCCGAACGAAGCAAGACCAAGAGTATTTCAAATGGCAAAGGTCAAATGGCAAATGGTTTGCGACTGAGCAAATGGCAAATTGTAAACCATTTGAATTTTGCCGTTTGCCATTTGCCATTTGAATTCGCCCTTCCCTTTGTATAGCGGAGAACGGAAGGAACCCCTCACCCGTCCAGCGACAGTTGGAGAAAGCACTGTCGCCGGACACCCTCTCCCCAAGGGAGAGGGCTACATGATTGATTCTTCCTCCGCGTCCAGGCATAGGCTGCCTTAAACCTTCTTCCCGTCCAGCCCAAAGAACTCCCTCACCCGCGCGTTGACCACTTTCCCGCCCTGTGTAATGAGGGTCTCACGAGTGATTTCGTCGCTGGTATCGATCACGATTTTTCGGTCTTTGGTCAGGTGGGTGAGAAACGCCGCGACGTTTCGCGCGTACATCTGGCTGGCATGATAAGGAACGGTACTCGCCAGATTGATATAGCCGATTAGGGTAACATCGTGCTCGACAACGATCTTGCCGGCCTGAGTCAGTTCGCAATTCCCGCCGCGCTCCGCCGCCACATCCACGATAACTGAACCCGGGGCCATCTTCTCCACCATGTCGTGCGTTATCAGCAGCGGCGCGCGCTTGCCCGGGATGACCGCGGCGGTGATCACCACATCGCTCTCCGCCACCACGCGGCCGAGTAACTCGCGCTGGCGCCCGTAAAACGACTCGTCTTGCGCCCGGGCATAGCCACGGGCATCCTGGGCATCCTGGGCCTCAACCGGCAGTTCGACGAAGCGCCCCCCCAGGCTTTGCACCTGCTCCTTGGCCGCAGGCCTCATGTCGTAGGCGGAAGTTACGGCCCCCAGCCTTCGTGCCGTGGCGATGGCCTGAAGCCCCGCCACCCCGGCGCCGATAATGAAGACGTGCGCCGGAGTGATGGTTCCCGCGGCCGTGGTAAGCATGGGGAACATGCGCGGCAGCCTGTCCGCCGCCAGCAACACGGCTTTATAACCGCAGATCGTGGCCATGGAGGAAAGCGCGTCCATGCTCTGGGCGCGAGTGGTGCGCGGCATGAGCTCAATAGAGAACGAAGCGACCCCGGTCGCCGCGATCTCCTGAACGGTCTCGACTGAACCCATGGGACGCAAGAAACCGATCAATACTTGACCGGGCTGCAACAGAGGCAGGTCGGCTTTGCCGGTCACGTCGTTCGATCCGTAACAGAGGACCTGAAGGACTGCATCGGCGGCCTTAAACACCTCGGCTCGCTGCGGGAGAATCTTGCCGCCCTTGGCGGCGTATTCCGCGTCCGGATAGCCGGCCGCAGCCCCCGCCCCCGCCTCCACAACCACTTCGAAACCCACCTTGAGCAAACTCGGAATTACCGCCGGCGCCAACGCCACACGCCGCTCCCCCGGAAAGCTCTCCTTAGGAATTCCGACGATCATGCCGCTTCCTCCCCCGGTTGTCTTTGCTACTTAAACTTTGCTGGATTCTTGCCCGGGCGACTATTCCCTAGCAGGCTGGGAAAAACCTCTCCCGGCACTGTCATTCCGAGCCCTCCGCTTGTCATCCTGAGCGAAGCGAAGGATCTCGCTCTGCCGCTCAGGGTAAACTCCGCGAGGAATCTTGCCCTGAAAACAAAAGGCACTGCGAGATTCCTCGTCGCTTATGGCTCCTCGGAATGACACGGTTTTCCCGCTGCCTGCTAGACATTTATCTCCCTTTATGATTCTCAAACAAATTCCAGTTCCGCTGCAAGGGTATTTCTCAAGGCGTCTCAGGCCGCAGCCGCGCGATAGCTGTTATTCACGCATCACACCAGACACGTCTGCCCTGTTACCCAGACACAGCCCGCGGAGCGGGCGGCAGCCTGTAGCCCACGGCGCAAGCCGTGGGTCGCGGGGTTCCGGCCCTCTCCCCCGGCCCCTCTCCCGCCGGGCGGGAGAGGGGTGGCCGGAGGCGGGGTGAGGGCCCTTCAACCCAGGGCTTGCGCCCCATATGCGCTAACCTAAAGATGCGAAGGCTACGAGAGCCGCGGAGCGGCGCCAGAAAGTAGCCCACGGCGTAAGCCGTGGGACCCCCTACGGCGTTCATATCCGCAGCCCCGGAGGGGCGACAGACATAGTGCCGGGGGATCTGTCGCCCCTCCGGGGCTAAGACAACCGGGGCCGCTCCTTGATCCCACGGCTTACGCCATGGGCCACTCTCTGTCGGCCCTCCGGGCCTCTGGAAACGGTCAGTGAGTGCTACGTAGCGCGAGCTGAGCCATTAGGTTAGCGCTTATGGGCTCACGCCCTGGGCTACTCTATACCGCCCCTGACGGGGCTCTAAAAACGAGCGTGGCGGCGACCTGGCTTTTTATGTCGCTGGCCCTAGCACGCCACCCTCGACACACGGTTCGATTTCCCTGCCCGTCGGACGGTGAATCAAAATATGTCCTGATCGAGCCATTTTGGACGTTAAGTCGGCCCGTTTGACTCAGGATCATAGAGCGTGGGCGGGGAAGAATCGGAAAATCAGGGGATTAGTCGATCGGCGGGTGCAAGATGTGGGAGGGTTGCCCGACGAAGTTCCTACGGCGCCCTATGCGCAAATTTCGAGGCAATTTTGGGCTATTTCCTCGGGGAATTCCGAACCGTCTGCCAGAGTACCAAGGCAGTGGGTTCAAGCAGAACCCTCACCGAAGAAAGCGGCGCAGCCGAGCTGCTAGACGGGGTTCGTTCTTGACCTCGCATTCCCACACTACCAGTGCGCGCCAGCCTTGCTTTCTTATCGCCGCAAGCTCTTCGGAGTCTCTGGACGCATTGCGTGCGAGCTTGGCACGCCAGAAGGCGCGGTTGGATTTCGGCATACTGGCTCTCCGGCATCCCTTGTGCCGGTGCCAGAAGCAGCCGTGAACGAAAATCGCCTTTCGCCGACCCGGGAAAGCGAGGTCGGGTTTACCGGGCAGCTTTCGGAAATGAAGCCGAAAGCGGTAACCCAAGGCGTGTGCGATCTGACGCACGCGCACCTCCGGCTGTGTGTTCCGGCTGCGGACAGCGCGCATGTTCGCGCTTCGCTGTTCCTTCGACACCTTGTCGGTCATTCGCCGAATTTCTTGCGAAGCCAGCCCAACACGGCGCGTTGCTCTTCCTGTCCGGCGCGGCGGACTTGAGACAGCAGCCAAATAGTGGTGGGTTTTTCGCCAGTGATATTCTTCGCACCCTGATTGCAGGTTGCACACAACGCCCGGAGATTTGAGAGCTCGTCTTTGCCGCCGAGGTTTCTGTCCACGATGTGGCCGACGTGCAGCCGAACCTTGCGCTCGGTCATCGGGTCGATCTCACCGGGAGTAAGTCCGCACATCTGGCACGTGAAACCGTTGCGGTCAAGCACTTCAGCACGGAGCTTCGCCGAGATGCCTTGCGCGATTACGACCGCGCTCTTTGTAGGAGGTTTTTCAGTCAGGCGGTACTGGCCCGGCTTAAGGTCCGCACTGTCATTATGGGTAATGATCGGCCAGCCTTCCTGCTCACGGAGTTCGCGCACGCGCCGCGCCCACTCGCTGACATCCGTGCCCACAGCGTCCCGAATCTGAATCGACGTGACAATCTCGCCGACATGGGCGAGAAGAAATCTTCTGATGCGCTCTTTAGAACTCGGCTTACGCATACGTGCAGGACCTTGCTGTTTCTTCCCAGATGCAGGAAAGGTAGCGCAGCAGTTGCTGGCCGATGAACAGTGTATAGGCGGGAGGGATTGCTTCGTTGATTTCGTCTTTCGTCATCCAGTCAATGCCCATCGCATCGCGGGCAGCCGCTACCGTGCAATTCCCTCCACCGTTCACTGAAACAAAATCCTTCCACTCATCGGTTTTTCCATAGTGAGATTTCCGGCGGTCAAAGGTGTGGCACTTCGGGTGCCTCTTGTGGGGCGGCGGAACTATCTCGAAGTTGGCCTCAAAGAGCCGATGGCGAAGGACACGCAACCCAGGGAACATTGTTCCGCAAAGGACAACGGGATGGAGCAAAGGAGCACCCGAGACGTTCTCGATGACGTAGGGAAGACCGCTGCGGATAAACATCTCCCGAACCGGCTCGATCAGTCGCGGCCACTCATCGGCATTGCCGTTTCTCTTGGCAAGGTCGGAATACGCCTGACAAGGCGGTGAAGCGTGAACAGCATCGAAACGTGCGACGAACTTCGGATCGAGTGTAAGGGCGTCGGCCTGAACGAACGTAAGCGGGTAGTTCGGCTGGGGCTTAATATCAACGCCTACAACCTCGAATCCGGCCCGATTGTAACCTAGCCCTGCACCGCCTGCACAGCAGAAAAGGTCTAGGAGCCTTGGTTTGCGCATTTGTGACGGGAGACTCCCGGCCATAAGCTTTTCGCCCAGATATGTCCGACAGCCTTCGAAAGGGAGACTACCCGAATTGTTTGCCTCTGTCAAGAAGAACCCAATCCCTTGATACCTAAGCCTCAGCTACCACAACCTATTGTGGAAACCGCTATCCTCGCCGGAAAACGCACGGTTCATGGCAGACCCATAAGCGTTATCGGATGAATTCGGGAGCGGCAAGAGACTCTTTCCAGTTACTTTAGCTCACCACCCAAGAAAGGCGAGAAACGCGCCAGGAAGTAGACACAAAGCGAAGTCCCAGCGACCGTATGCCCACGCATCAAACAGGCGTGCCGCCCAAAGTTGTTTTATTAGTGGGACTTGCCGTAGGCCGGGTGCGAGTTAGAACCAAGTCAGTAGAAGTGTCGGGCGAACGCCGCCGACTCTACGCCGCCCTTTGCCGAACTAAACTTGCCGCTCCATCGTCAAATTGCGCCACTACAGGTTTTTCGCTTGACAAGCCCAGCCCGATATGGTAGCCTATCGGAGTGTTCATTTTGTGGACACCTTGTCGTAGCCGAGCGCCGGTGGGCCGCGAGACGCGGGGCATGTTGCAGTCGTCCCGGCCTCTCGGGGAAGGCCGGATAGCTCAAATAAACAAAAAATCGTGGGAACGAAGCTAAGAAGTGCTTGAAAACAAAAGAAGTCACCTTTTTCAATGCCGCCAATTTCGCGCCTTTTGCTTGCAAAACAACAGCAATCAGCCCAATTGTCGGCTCCCTCCTCGGATGAGGAGGGTCGTGCGAGCTTGCAGCCCTAGAGCCAAACGGGGTTTGGGTAACAAAATTGAGGGAACAAAGCCAGAATGTATATGAAAACAAAGGATCGGCTCGAAAATAGACCACCCCTAACCCCTCCTTATCCAAGGAGGGGAATTCCTGGCGGACTCCCCTCCTCGGATGACGAGGGGTGGGGGTGGTGCGAACTTGCAACCCTGGCGTCAAACCAAGTGTAGGTAACAAAATTGAGGGAACAAAGCCAGAATGTATATGAAAACAAAGGGTCGGCTCGGAAATCGACCACCCCTAACCCCTCCTTATCCCAGGAGGGGAATTCCTGGCGGAAAAACAAAAAGCCTTCTCTTCACGTCTCAGCGCCTCTGCGGTGCGGGTATTGATTACTTCGCACCTCGGAGAATCTGCCCCGCGTGAGCAATGTTTGTGGTACGCTTCGGAATCCGGAACTGCCTTCAGGTGGAGGAACAGTAATCCTATGAATATTACGGTTATTGGAGCCGGCTATGTGGGCCTAATCACTGCCTCAGGCCTGGCTGAAACCGGCCACAGGGTCATCTGTGTGGATGACGACCAGGGAAAGCTTGACACCCTCACCGCGGGAGGGATGCCGTTCTACGAGCCGGGCTTAGGCGACCTGGTCAAGCGCAATCGGGAGGCGAAGCGGCTGGAGTTTATTTCCCGGATCGAGGACGCCGTAGCGCAGTGTGAGGTAATTTTCATCTGCGTGGGGACACCGCCCCTGGAGAACGGCGAGGCGGACCTTTCCTCGGTGGAAACGGTGGCGCGAAGAATCTCCGCCTGCGCGCGAGGCTACCATCTGGTGATTGAGAAGAGCACCGTCCCTGTGCAGACCGGCCGCAGGCTCCAGAAGCACTTCAGCATCTATGGTGACAACTCGCAGTCCCACTACGACGTCGCCTCCAATCCGGAATTCTTGCGGGAGGGATCTGGGGTGGAGGATTTTTTCCATCCTGACCGGATCGTGATTGGTGTGGATTCGGAGAAAGCGGCGGGGCTACTTGAGGAAGTGTATCGAGCGGTGCTTGATCAAAGTTTCGTCTGCCCCGTCCACGAGAACTGCAGCAAGCGCTCGCGCGTGCCTTTTGTGATTACGGACATCAACAGCGCGGAATTGATCAAGCATGCCTCGAACTCTTACCTCGCCATGAAGATTTCCTTCATTAATATGATCGCCGACCTCTGCGAAGCGGTGGGAGCGGACGCCGGCAAGGTGGCCGAGGCGATCGGCATGGATAGCCGGATTGGAGGCAGCTTCCTCAGGCCGGGAATAGGATTTGGCGGTTCCTGCTTCCCGAAGGACCTTCAAGCCTTCGTCCGAGTCGGCCAAAGTGCCGGATGCGACTTCACCCTGCTGCGCGAAGTGGAGCGGATCAATCAGCACCGCATCGATCTGTTCGTCGACAAAATCAAGCACGAACTCTGGGTGGTGCGCGGAAAGCGCGTTGGCGTTTGGGGCCTGGCTTTCAAGCCCCGTACGGACGATGTTCGATCTGCTCCCGCGCTGGCGATTATCCGGCGACTGGTTACGGAAGGGGCTGTGGTGCGGGCTTATGATCCCCAGGCGATGGAAAAGTCAAGAGCCCAGATTCCCAACATTGAGTATTGTGCTGACGCCTACACGGTGGCTGAAGGCGCGGACGCCGTGCTGGCCATGACCGAGTGGGAGGAATTCCTGCGCCTGGATTTGAACAAGGTCCGCGAGATTATGGCCCGGCCCCTGATCTTCGATGGCCGCAACATGTTTTCCCGCATCGCCATGGCCGAGCGGGGATTTGAATATGTGGACGTCGGAAGCGGGTCGCGCGGGCACAAACACGTCCCTGCTGCGAGATAGGGAAGGGACATGACGTGCTGTCCTGATTCGGCCGTAGCGCCGCCATCTTGGCGGCTCCAGTGCCGGCTGGAAGCCGGCGTTACGACCCAAGTCGGGGCACTTCCGCAATTGACGGTGGCATTTCGCGGCCCGCCGAAGTGAGCTCGCGGCTCGAAGAAAGGGATTTCCGTGAGGGTTGTCATTACCGGCGGGGCAGGGTTCCTGGGAAGCCATCTCTCGGAGCAATTGCTTGCCGCAGGGCACCAGGTTTGCTGTGTGGACAGCCTTATTACGGGCCGCCTGGAGAACCTGTCCGCCTTCGAGCGCCATCCCGGTTTCACGTTTGTTCGCCACGATGTGACCAAGACGATCGAGGTGGAAGGAGCCGTTGATGCGGTGCTTCACTTCGCTTCTCCGGCAAGCCCCGTAGACTATCTACGCCTCCCCATCCAGACGCTTAAAGTGGGATCGCTGGGGACGCACAATGCCCTGGGGCTGGCCAAAGCCCGCGATGCCCGTTTTCTTCTGGCCAGCACTTCAGAAGTCTACGGTGACCCGGAAATGAGCCCGCAAGCGGAGGACTACTGGGGGCACGTGAACCCGGTGGGACCTCGAGGGGTTTATGACGAAGCGAAACGCTTCGCCGAGGCTTTAACGCTCGCGTATCATCGCTATCACCAACTGGATACGCGCATCGCCCGCATCTTCAATACCTACGGCCCTCGGATGCGGCCTCACGACGGGCGTGTCATCTCAAATTTCATCGTCCAGGCTCTCGAAGGCAAGGACCTCACGATTTACGGAGAGGGGACTCAGACCCGCAGCTTTTGCTACGTCACTGACCTTGTGGAAGGCATTCTCCGGCTGCTCTTTCACGATGCGGCGGAGGGTGAAGCACCGCCGGACGGCGCTCGGGACATTCACCTGCCTGTCAACCTGGGAAATCCTACCGAACTTCGTATCGCAGAAGTCGCCACGCTGATCATCCGGCTTACCGGAAGTGCCAGCCGCATGGTCCGCCATCCCTTGCCTGTGGACGACCCCAAGTGCCGCCGGCCGGATATCTCCCGCGCTCGACGTCTTCTTGGCTGGGAGCCGCACGTCGGCCTGGAAGAAGGCCTTGAGCGGACCATTAATTACTTCCGCAATTTGTAAGACAGCATGAAAGTGGTGGGCTTGTCATTTTGAGCGAAGAATCTCGCTCTGGTCTTTTTGGTTCGGTCTGCCCGACGCAGAGCGCGATTCCTCGCTGCCCTGAAAATGGAGAATGCACCACCTCACCCGTCCCTCGACGGCTGATGAATGCGCCGTCGCGGGCCACCCTCTCCCCCAGGGGGGAGAGGGTTTTCATTTTCATGCACCGTGGTGAGCCGGAGGATCATGCAATCTTCGCTCGGAATGACGTTTCATGGTTTCTGGGTGTCCGTGAGCCGAGGGGCATGAGCGACTGCCATGAAGATGGCTCCCCTCCTTCGAAGGAGGAGGGGGTAAGGGGGGGGGTGGCTCGAGGCTCAACCGCCCCTAACCCCTCCTTATCCAAGGAGGGGAATTACGCGCCATTTTCATGCACGGTGGTGAGCCGAAGGATCACGAGGTCTTCGCTCAGATTGGCAGAGGGCGTCACTTGCGCGCCTCGCCCTCTGGTTGGGTTTTCAAGTTCAAGACAATCTGAAACCACCAGTTCGGCTGGTAATTGATCTGCACTGGAACTCCTCGCAACTCGCCCGTGGTCCCCAGCAAAACACTGAAATCAGTTTTGGCGCCGGACTCCCCGTTGCGAATCTGGAACTGTGATTCCTGGAGGTCTCGATACGATTGGTGGATCTTCTGCCCTCGGTCCTTCAGGGCAATCTGGACATCTTTGGTAGGCACTGGAATCACGTGCTCGAGCGTCAGTGTGTACGGACGGGCGTTGTACACATAGCACAATGAGACCGGAGTCTTCTCTCCGGTCAGGGATCGCTCCAGTAATTCTTCGGTTGTGGAAAGGAATCCCCCACGGCGACCGCACTCGCCGCGCTGGGCGCCATTTAAACTGCGGAACTTCCGCGCTTGGTTATCGCCCAATTGGTCCAAGGCCATGGTCTGGGCGTTCGCGAGTTGGCTCATGTCGTAATCCTTGTCGCTGGAGAAGGGCACCGTGGTGGAGATGGCCCGATCGCCGTCCACTCGGCTGATGATGGCTTCGAAACGATGCTTTCCCGCGGTCTTTTCGTGGGACAGTTCCCGCTGCATCGACGACACCGATTCGCCCTGTGAAGACTTCATGAAGCCTACAAAGGCGCTCGACTCCGGGGTCTTACTGCTGTCTACTTTATCGACCTCCGTGCCCGCGCCCCAACGGTTGATGGCCCGCGGAGTCTTGGCGGGATCGGAGCCAAAAAGCAACTGGATCATGCGGAAACTCGGATCATCTTCCGCTTGGCCGGTCTTGATGTAGCCACCTCCCAGGTCATCGTTGCCGACCCAGAAGATGAGCAGCCTGAGGCGGCAGGTGAGGATGTATTGGTAGTCGGCGCGAATACTGGGCATCGCCTGAATCCATCGCACCGCCTCCTTGATCGCCGCACTGTCACAGGTGTCGGGAGCGGAGGGCGTGGCAGAGCAAGTCCCTGCCAGGAGCAGGAAGCAAGCCAATAACCGCCAATAATTCACGGAGTCCTCGAAAATCGGCAATCAACAATCAACTGACGGCCACGCTCGTCTCGCAATCTACTTTCTCCCCGGCCGCAGTCAATTCGAAAAAGTGGTGGCCCATGATGGCGAGGGTGATGGCCTTGCTGAAATGGTGGCGATGCCGGCGCAGGGTCTGCGCCAGGAACTTCCAATACTCCTTGCGATAATTGTGGACAAATCCCTGCCGCCAAAGCGACCTGCCCAGTGCCATGATGTCGGAGAACACTACAGGCGTTCGGGCCGCCTCGCCGAGTTGCGAGAGGAAGGTGGAGGCACGTTCGAAATACTCCTTGGGGCTGTAAATTGTCTGCAGGATTCGCTGGTACCCCTCGATGAGCTGCTGTTTATCCATCTTGGGAATGAAGTTCAGGTAGAGGAGCGTGTTGTTGCCGAGGCTCTCTTTCAAAAGCCGGCCCTCGGTCTTCAGCCGCCGCCACAATTGGGTGTTGGGCAACGCGGTGAGCAGGCCGACCATGGAAAGGGGGATAGCCGCCTCGCGAATGAATTGAATCTGCCGCTCGAAGACGTTCGCGGGATCGTTGTCGAACCCTACGATAAAACCTGCCATCACCTCGATGCCGTGAGATTGGATCAGCTTTACACTCTCGCGCAAATCTTTGCGCAGGTTCTGGAATTTTGTTGTCTCTTTAAGGCTCTCGGCCACCGGCGTTTCAATTCCCAGGAATACGCGGGTGAAGTGAGCCTCGCGCAGCATGCGCAGCAAGTCCTCATCTTCAGCAAGGTTCACCGAGGCCTCGGTGTAGAGCGAGAAAGGAAACTTGCGGTCACGCATCCACTTCACGAGTTGCGGCAGCATCGCCTTCACGTTCTTCTTGTTGCCGATAAAGTTGTCGTCCACCAGGAACACCGGTCCGCGCCAGCCGATGGCGTAAAGCTGCGCGAGTTCGGCGCAGAGCTGGTCAGGGGTCTTGGTGCGCGGACGGCGCCCGTAGATCTCAATGATGTCGCAAAACTCGCAGGTGAACGGGCAGCCGCGCGAATACTGCACGGCCATCGAGCTGTAGCGCCGCAGTTGGGCTAATTTCAAATCGGGCAGCGGCACACGCGTGACGTCGGGAAGATTCGGTCTGACGTAATGCGCGCGGGCTGCGTCCGCCTCGAGGTCCGCCGCCAGTTCGGCGATGATCTCCTCCGCTTCGCCTTCTACCACGTGGTCCGCCTGCGCGATCGCGGCATCTTTCGCGCTGGCGATAGGGCCGCCCACCACCGTGCGCAGCCCGCGAGCTTTGCAGCGCTCAATCTGCGCCTTCATCGAGGGGCCCTGCACCAGCATGCCGCTGAAGAAGACCACGTCAGCCCAGTCGAGGTCGGAGTCATCGAGGCGCCTGACGTTCATATCCACGAGGCGCCTTTGCCAGCGCCCGGGAAGGAGCGAGGAGACCGTTAAGAGGCCAAGAGGCGGGTACGCTGACCGCTTCCCCTGAAACGGTAGAGCGTGCTTAAAACTCCAGAAAGTATCTGGAAACTCGGGGTAAACCATCAGGACCTTCATGCCGTTGGCCTCCTCTCACTTGCTCGTAGCTGTCAACTCGAGGTACTTTCATTCGCGGCTACGCTTCCTGGACGCTTTGAGCCCTAGGCGTCTGTATGAATTTCAATACGGAAGTCACTGAGATGCTCTGTAAGCTCCGTGGCAGGTTTCGGGAGCCAAGGAGGGCACGAAGAATCTCAATTCGGATGCAGCGGGGCGCCGGGCTCGCTTGCCTCGTTGCAAGCCCGTTGCATCAGGCGAACGAGCATGGTCTCACCCTCGTACAAAACGCCGCATCCTCCACGGAGGAACTTCTCGCCAGGGCGTATCCGTTCCGAATCCCCGAGGTGCCAATAATCTACCACGTTCAGCCTTGGGGTGCCATAACGAAATAAAAATGTCTCGTCATAGAGCGGCATTTCGAATCTGAAATGTAGTATAACTTCTCAATCCTGTGCAGCCGTAGCACGGCCACTCTTGGCTGTGCGCGGGAGTTTCCACGGCTGCTGACGGTTACATAATACCGTGACGGACCAACCCTCACCTGTCCGTCTGCTGACGGACACTCTCTCTCCCAAGGGGGCGAGGGGGTGATGTCACGTAATTCCGCAATCCTCAGTAGGTCGCGAGGAGCGAGCGGATGGACCGGCACAGGCAAGAGTGCCTGTGCTACTTCGGCACGAGGAGAACGGAGAGTATGATCCAAACCAAGCCATTTTCTTTGATCCTGTGTTTTGTAGCAGCAACCTCATGGCTCCAGGGGCGCGTGCAGGAAAAGGCGACTGCCGGCCAGCCGCAATCGGAAACGGCGCGCATAAGCCTCGACGGCAAATGGAAGCTCTTCTATTTTCCCCAAGGCAAATATGAGATCACCCATCCCGACCAACTGCGGACCCAGGGCCTGACTTCGATCGAAGCCTCCGTGCCCGGCAACGTTGAACTTGACCTGTCGGCGAAGGGCGAATTACCGCCCGACCTGTTTTTCGCCGACAACCTCGCCAAGTTGAAGCCTTACGAACTTTATGAGTGGTGGTATCAGCGCGAGTTTCGAAGCCCGCCAAGTGTTACCGGACGCCGGGTGGAACTACGCTTCGGCGGCGTGGATTGTCTCGCGACCTACTGGCTGAACGGGAAGGAATTGGGCGAGACCGCTGACGCCATGATCGAGCAGAATTTCGACGTGACCGGAAAACTGAACCCGGCCGGGCCAAACACCCTGACGGTAAGATTAAGGTCACCCATCAGCGAGGCCGCCGCGAAGCGCTACGACCCGGCAAACACCATCAGCGCGGGAAAAACCAACCAGGAGGCGATTTGGATCAGGAAGCCTGCTCACGCTTACGGCTGGGATATCATGCCGCGGGCGGTTTCGGCGGGCATCTGGCGCACGGTGGAACTTATCGTTCACGCCCGGCACGAAATCGCGGACATGTATTTCACCACGCTGTCCATTGGTCCTGATGAGGCGACGCTCGCGGTCTCTTACCAACTCTCGACGGACCTGGCCCTTCTTCCCCAACTTAGGCTGCGCGTCGAGGGCCACTGCGGCGCATCCTCCTTTTCGCAGATTCACAAACTCGAATTCAGCGCGGGAAGGTTTGAAATCCGTGTGCCCAATCCCTCGCTGTGGTGGCCCAGGGGCTACGGCGATCCCAATCTTTACGAGGTGACGACTCAACTCCTCGAGGGCGATAAAGTGCTGGCGTCGCGCGCGGACCGGGTGGGAATCCGCAAAATCGAGTTGATTCGCACCGAGACCACCAGCATCGAGAAGCCCGGCCAGTTCCTTTTCAAGGTCAACGACGTGCCCATCCTGGTGAAAGGTTCCAATTGGGTGCCCGCGGACGCCTTTCACAGCCGCGACGCGGGCCGCTACGAGAAGATTCTCGCGCTCTTCGTCGACCTCGGCTGCAACATGCTCCGAAGCTGGGGCGGCAACGTCTATGAAGACGACGCGTTCTTTGATATCTGCGACCGGAACGGAATCATGGTGTGGCAGGACTTCTCAATGGCGTGCGCAATCTATCCGCAGACGCCCGAATTTCTCGAGGTGATGAGGCAGGAAGCGACGGCGGTGGTTCGAAAGCTGCGCAACCATCCCTCGCTCGCCCTCTGGTCCGGCGACAACGAGGTGGACCAGTCTTACTTTTTCTCAGGCCTCGATCCCGCCCACAATAAGATTACTCGGGAAGTCCTGCCGCAAGTGGTTTTCCAGTGCGATCCATACCGGCCTTATCTTCCGAGCTCTCCCTACATGGCGCCGGAAGTCATCGCCACCGGTAAAACGGAACTCATGCCCGAGGACCATTTGTGGGGCCCGCGCGATTATTTCAAGAGCGCGTATTACACCCAGCACACCGCGCACTTCGTCAGCGAGATCGGCTACCACGGCTGTCCCGGCCTTTCGTCGATCCGGCGCTTTGTCGACGAGAATCACGTTTGGCCCTGGAAGGCTAACCCCCAGTGGATCTTCCATTCCACCGACATGTCGGGGAATCCGTACCGCATCAACCTGATGGCCAACCAGGTGAAGGAACTATTCGGCGAAATCCCGGACAACATCCGAGACTTCATTCTGGCTTCGCAGATCTCCCAGGCCGAGGCGAAAAAGTTCTTCGTCGAGATGACCCGCCTGAAGAAGTGGCGAAGCACCGGCCTAATCTGGTGGAACGTGATGGACGGCTGGCCGCAGTTCTCGGACGCCATCGTGGACTACTACTTCAACAAGAAACTTGCCTACTCTTATATTCGTCGCGTGCAGGTGCCCGTTTGCCTCATGGTGGATGAGCCCCAGGATTGGCGCGTGCGCGTGGTGGTCGGAGATGATTCAAGGGAAGACGCCCACGGCCATTACCGCGTCTGGGACGCGGACTCGGCAGAGACCTTGCTGGAAGGAAACTACACGGTGAGAGCGAACGAGAACCTCGAGGTGGGCAGCATCCCGGTGTTCCACTCCGGCAAGCGCCTTTTCCTGCTCGAGTGGACCGCCAACGGCCACCGCTACGTCAATCACTACCTTCAGGGAATGCCGCCCTTCTCACTCGCCCAGTACAAATCCTGGCTCGTGAAAATCGCCGCTTTACAAAACGAATTCGACCCGGCAAGTGTAGGGAAATAGATGAATGTGGAGGGCCCACTCCGTGGGAAGAGGGAGTGGGACAGGCACTCTTGCCTGTCTCTCAGGTAGGCGCACGGCGCTCGTCCTCGCAGGCAAGAGTGCCTGCGCTACCTCATCTGCCGGAGCGTGACGGGTGAGGGGTCGGTTCCACGGCTTGAAAGAGGGCTGTCGGTTCCCGTTTACTTCGGAGCAGATCGGGTGGCGCAATTCGCTACGAACTGCTGAGATTCTTCGCTTCGCTCAGAATGACAGGCGAAGGGGGCAGGATGACACGCGACTACGCCGCGAGCTTTTCGGACACTACTTTGGCCTGGGTGAAGAGCAGCAGGTAGTCGCGGCCGCCGGCTTTGGAATCTGTACCGGACATGTTGAAGCCGCCGAACGGGTGGCCGCCGACCACGGCTCCCGTGCATTTCCGGTTGAAGTAGAGGTTGCCGACGAAGAACTCCTCGGCTGCCTTTTCCAGTTTCTGGCGGTTCTTGGTGTAGACGGCGCCGGTCAGGCCATACTCGGTGTTGTTGGCGATCTCGAGGGCCTCATCGAAGTTCCTGGCCTTGAGGACGGCCAGCACCGGGCCGAAGATTTCCTCCTGCGCGATGCGAGCCTTGGGAGCCACATCGACAATCACTGTAGGCTGAATGAAGTAGCCTGATCCGTGATCTTCCCCACCCCCGGCAATGAGACGGCCCTCCTTCTTGCCGATGGCGATGTATTCAAGGATGGACTGCTTTGCCCGGGCGTTAATCACCGGACCCATGTAGTTGTCGGGACGCGTGGCCGGGCCGACTTTGATCTGCGCGACGCGGCGCTGGATTTTCTCGAGGAAGGCCTCGTAAACCGACTCGACCACGATGGCGCGCGAGCAGGCCGAGCATTTCTGGCCCTGGTAGCCAAAAGCGGAAACCGTGACGCCTTCCACGGCCGCTTCCAAATCCGTCTCGCTATCCACCACGATGGAGTTCTTGCCGCCCATTTCCGCGATCACGCGCTTCACCCAAATCTGCCCCGGCGCTGTCTTCGCCGCAACGCTGTTGACCTGAAGACCCACTTCCTTTGAGCCCGTAAAAGCCACAAAGCGCGTGCGCGGATGTCCCACGAGTAAGTCTCCGACTGCGCCACCGGGTCCAGGAAGATAATTCACCACTCCTGCCGGCATTCCCGCTTCCTCCAAGGCTTCGAAAAGCTTGTACGCGATCACCGGCGCGTCGCTCGAAGGCTTCAGGACCACAGTGTTTCCAGCGACCACGGAGGCCAGCGTCATTCCGGTAGCGATGGCGAGCGGGAAGTTCCAGGGCGGGATCACGACACCAACACCCAGCGGAAGGTACTTCAGGAAATTCCTCTCGCCGTGAACCGAAGTGAGTGGCTGCGGCGGATCGAGCCGGAGGATTTCGCGGGCGTAGAACTCTGCAAAGTCGATGGCCTCGGCCACGTCCGCGTCGGCCTCCGCCCACGTTTTGCCGACCTCGTAACACATCCAAGCCATGTAATGATACTTGCGCTCACGGATGATCCGGGCGGTTTCGACGGCCAGTTCCGCGCGCCGTTCCACCGGTGTGTGGCTCCAAGTCTTGAAGGCTTCATCCGCGGCTCGAATGGCGCGCTCCGCCAAGCCGGCATCAGCTTTGGAAACCACCCCGACCGTCTGATCTTTTTGGCTCGGGTTGATTGAGGAGAATTTATCCTGCGTCTTGATCCTCTCTTTTTTGATCACCAGATCGTATTCCCGGCCCAACTGCTCCCCGACTTCTGCTATGGCCGCCTTCATGCGCAGTTCGTGTTCCGGGTTCCCCTTAAAGTCACGCAGCGGTTCATTCTTAAATTCAGCAAGGCGCATTGACGTATCTCCTCGAGAGTGGGCGCGAATCCATCATTATAACGATTCCGGGCGCGACCAAACAAAAAACGGAAGACCCCCTCACCCGGCCCGCGCCAGCTGATGAAAACGCCGGTACGGGCCACCCTCTCCCCCAAAGGCCACCCACAAACCTCGGCACGGCTCGCCCCTCCAAACGTCCAGATATAGCTTCGCTGTCTTCCGCAGAGTAAAATAGCCAGAAGCTGACGGCGGATGGCTGAAAGCTGACAGCTTGAGGAAACCATGCCCAAAGCTCAATTACAATACCTGACCGACGAATTGAACAAGCTGCGTGAGCAGAAGCTTTACCAGAAGCTGCGCGTGCTCGAAACCGAACAGCTTCCGGTTTCCCGCTTCGATGGCCGCGAGGTCATTAACCTTTCATCCAACAATTACCTGGGGCTCACCACTCACCCCAAGCTTCGCGATCGCGCCCTCGAGGCGATCCGGAAATTCGGTGTGGGCTCCGGCGCCGTGCGCACCATCGCGGGAACCATGTCGATCCACCTTGAACTCGAGGAGAAGATTGCCAGTTTCAAGCACGTCGAGGCTTCGGTGGTTTTCCAGTCCGGGTTCACTGCCAACGCGGGAACGGTGCAAGCCATCCTGGGCCGGGAAGACGTCATCATCTCCGACCAGCTCAATCATGCTTCGCTCATCGACGGCTGCCGGCTTTCGCGCGCTGAAATCAAGGTTTTCCCGCACAAGGATCTCGATGCCTGCGAGAGCATTCTGAAGGAGATTTCCGGCCGCAGTTGCCGCAAGCTGCTGGTGACCGACGGCGTCTTCTCGATGGATGGCGACATTGCTCCGTTGCCGCAGCTTGTCGAGCTGGCCGAAAAGTACGGCTGCATCATGATGATCGACGACGCGCACGCTTCCGGCGTCCTGGGGCGCAACGGCCGCGGAACGGTGGACCACTACCAGTTGCACGGCCGCGTCGATATTCAGGTGGGCACGCTCTCGAAGGCCATCGGCGCGCTGGGCGGCTACGTCTGCTCGACTCGCGACGCCATTGAGTTTCTTTATCATCGCGCCCGGCCGTTCCTCTTCTCGACTTCTCATCCCCCTTCCGTGGCTGCCTCTTGCCTTGCGGCCTTCGAGGTACTCGAAGAGGAACCGCAACTGATCGACCAACTCTGGGCCAATACCCGCTTTTTCAAGGAAGGGCTCAAGAAGCTCGGGTTCAACACCGGCGTGAGCGAGACGCCCATCACGCCCGTCATCGTGGGCGACGCCGCACTGGCTCACCAGTTCTCCCGCGAGCTATTTGCCGCCGGGGTGTTTGCTCAAAGCATCGGATTCCCCACCGTCCCCGAGGGCAAAGCCCGCATTCGCACGATCGTTACGGCCACCCACACGCAGGAAGAACTGACCCGCGCGTTGGACATTCTCGAAAACGTCGGGAAGAAGCTGAAGATTATTTGAGGGTCTGCTCCCACTTAGAGAGCGTATCCCTCGGCGAAAGCTTCTGCAGCCTCGGCGCGACCCTTGAGGCGTTTCTTCCAGCCTTGTGAAACGCAATGATTTCAGGCACTATGTATGAGGAGCGAGATTAAATGATTTTCCACGTGACGCTTGAGCAGGCCGAGGACGGCTGGATGGTTGCCGAATGTCCGGCACTTCCTGGATGCGTCTCCCAGGGGAAGGACGAGAAGGAGGCGCTCGACAACATCAAAGAAGCCATCACGGCTTGGCTATGGGCCGAAGACCAGAAGGCCGTCGCCGCACTCGGCCAACGCCAGGCCCAACCGCCCATCGTGGTCGCGCTCTAGCGATGGGCAGACTCGCTAACATTTCCGGCAAGGAGGCTGCCAAAGCCTTCGAGAAAGCGGGCTGGAGAGCGGTCGGCCAAGTCGGCAGCCACCTCGTCATGGTCAAGGAAGGACACCGAGCGAATCTTTCCATACCACAACACAGGGAACTTTCAGTCGGGACAACTCGTGCGCTCATCCGGTGCGCAGAGATGACTGTAGAGGAATTCCTGAAGTTGCTGTAGCGTCCTCAATGACCCCCAGCCCTGTAGATCAACAAGCCCTTCTTAGTCTGCGTGCATCTGGGCAATCTGCGGATTGTAACTGGACCTAGCTCACCGGTTCGGCGAGCGCGGCGGAGTGGTCTGCCAGGCGAGGGGGCTGGATCATGCGATAGAGGTGGTTTAAGGGCACCCGGCCAGGGCCGACACTGTAGGCCTTGCGAACGGCCTCGGTGACGTAGGCTTTGGCCAGAACGACGGCCTCGCGAAGCTGGCGGCCCAAGGCCAGGTGCGCGGCGATTGCGGAAGAAAACGTACAGCCGGTGCCGTGGGTGTTGTCGGGCTTTACGCGGTCGCCAATGAAAACCTCTAGCCCCGAGCCATCATAGAGGACGTCAGTGGCCTTATCCAGGTGGCCGCCGGTCACCACCACGGCGCGCGCCCCCATCTCCACCAGCTTGCGCGCCGCGGCCTTCATGGCGTCCAGGTTTTCCACCCTCAGCCCTGTCATTGCCGAAGCTTCGAAAAGGTTGGGCGTGATTACATGGGCCCGCTTGATTAAGTCGTCGCGCAGATACTCCTGGCACGCTTCATCCATCAGGTCTTTCCCACTCGAGGAACGAATGACCGGGTCGAGCACCGAAGGGATGGCTGGGTTGGATTCCAGAATCTCGCTCACCACTTCCGCATTGGCCCGGTTGGCCAGCATGCCGATTTTGATGGCTTTTACCCGGCCATCCGCGAGCAGGGCGGCAATAGTTTCTTTCAGAACCGCACGCTCAGTAGGGTAGACAGCGTAAACTCCCTGCGTGTTTTGGATGGTCAGCGCCGTAAGCGCCGCCACGCCGTAGCAGCCATGGGCTCCGAAGGTCTTCAGATCTGCGGCGATTCCTGCTCCTGAGGATGGGTCGAAGCCTGCGATGCTGAGGGCCACCGGCCACGCGGCGCTAAGCTGATGATTCATTTTTTCTTGCTGAGCCTCGTTTCTGGGTCACAACTTTATTTGATTATAGAGGCGTGTGCCTGGTTGTCAATAAGGTTTTGCTAACTTCAGGCAGTGCTCTGAATCAAAAGATCGTTAACAAAGTCTTTCTCATCCGCGACCGTTCTTTAGAGCCCCGTCAGGGGCGGCAGAGAGTAGCCCAGGGCGCAAGCCCTGGGTTAAATGACCCTCACCCCGCCTCCGGCACCCCTCTCCCGCCGGGCGGGAGAGGGGACGGGGGTGAGGGTGGGCCCTCGCGACCCACGGCTTGCGCCGTGGGCTACTTGCTGCCGCCCGCTCCGCGGGCTGAATTCTTCGACGAACTTCTGACTCAGGACACCAGTGCCCCAATGTTGAAAGTAGCGCCGACCTTCAGGTCGGCAAATGCTGGCCTAAAGGCCAGCGCTACGAGCGAACCCGGGACACCCCTCACTTCCCAGTCCCCACCACGTCCATTTCGGAATCGGACTGCACCACCAGCTTCATAGTCTTCTTGTCTGTGAACGGAATCGAATCCGAGTTTGCGAGGCTGGCACTCAGCGTCTGGTGGATGGTGGCATGATTTTCGAGGACCCTGCCGTCGTCAAGCGCCAGCAGCACCTTGCCTTGACCCTGCCCGTCGATGTGCATGTCCACACCCATCCCGTGGGAGGCAAGCTGGGAGAGCGGCTCGTTCGGCCCCAGGACCTTCGAGGACGGCCGCACCATGTTCACGAAGCTGAATTCCACAACCGCGGCCTCTATATCTCGCACCTTGGTCTTGCCGACGTATCGCAGCGTGTTCTCGCCTGTGACGTCATACGGATATGCGGCGCTTGCCGGGGAGTTCAATTGACGCTTCCAGGTCGTACCCAGCGTCACAGGGGAGCCAGGGTAGAGCGTACCGCCTCCCACTTGCTCCAGGAAAAACCTCAGGGCCTGGCGAAGCGGCTCGCGGTAGGCCACATCCAAATCCTCGAACAGGCCCTCGCCGCCTTCAAAGCCCAGAAGCTTCCCGTCACGGTCATA
>Ga0187852_1000906_pt1 | contig 29847 bp, 22 predicted proteins | sample June2016WEW_6_40_FD_134511 | JGI IMG/M metagenome (GOLD analysis project Ga0187852, IMG submission 134511) | Peatland microbial communities from SPRUCE experiment site at the Marcell Experimental Forest, Minnesota, USA - June2016WEW_6_40 | ecosystem: Environmental > Terrestrial > Soil > Wetlands...
CTTCTGGGATTATGTCGGCGCGAGGCTCGGCGCGCCGAACCACGCCGGCATCGCGATGCTGCCCGAAATAATCAAAACCCGCGCCGCGACAGCTTAATCGCCCGGGGTTTTGCCCCTCTTACTGACTATTCCCGTATGTTATTGGAATTTGGGATGAAACCACAATTCTCCCGCGGCCTGCCCACGCGGGCGCAGGCCGGGTCTTCCCCAAAATCGAGGTCTGTAATGTGAAGCTGGCGAGCCCTGGGCGCTTGCCGCGCGGGCCTATTCCGGCTTGCGGAAAAAGGGCTCGACCACGCCTTTGAGCTTGATCGTCATGAGGTTGCCCTTGCGATCCTTGGCCACGCCGGCGATCAGGCGCACCCAGCCTTCGCTGACGCAATATTCATCGACATTGGTCTTTTCCACGCCGTCGAAACGGATCCCGACACCGCGCTCCAGCACGGCCTCGTCATAGAACGGGCTGGCCGGGTTGCTGGCGAGGCGGTCGGGCGGCGTATCGGTCATGGTGCAGTCCGGGCAGAGAGCTTTTGATGTGGAGCGCTCCTATAGATCGTCTTGAGGGCCGAATGCAAATAAACCCCAGAAACCCTCCCGCTCAATTCGCCAGATCCGCCACGCGCATCGGCATGGCGCCGGCGATCAGGCCCGGCACGGCTGGAGGTTTGTAGAGACTGTAATGCAGCAGCGACGGCGCCATCGCCGCGGGGTCGATCGTGTCCGGCAAGGACGCGGCGTGGACGCGCAGCACCTGGGTCTTGGGAAGCGCCGCCACCAAACCGGGACGAGAATGCTTGCGCGCGCGCAGGAGCGTCACGTCGATCCCGGCGTAGGCCAGGGCCTCGGGGCGGCTGACGGTGCCGAGCGAGACCCCTTTTTTCATCATGGCGGCGAAAATAGCGTTCTGCCCGCCATCGGAATAGGTGGTGCGGATCGCGGCGCTGCCCTGCGCGATCAAATACGCGATCCGGCCGAGTTGCGCCTGGTGAAAAGCCGCCGCCGCTTGTTCGCGCGCGGGATCGCGGGAGGGCGCGAAAACATAGCGTTTCCCGGAGACGCTCACGTCCAAAATCTCGCCGGTGGACTCGAAGCGGTCGGAACCCTCCTCGAGCTGGTTCCAGAAATCGATGTTGGGATCGGCGCGGTAGAGCGCCATGTTCTCCGGCGTCATATGGAAGGGATAGGCTTGCAATTGAAAGGCCTTTTGCCCGCCCTTGAGGGCTTCGCGGGCAATGGCGAAAATTTCGCCGGCCTGGCGGTCCGTCATGGCGAAACAGCCCATCGACGAGCACGTGCCATGAACCATGACGGCCGCGCCGGTGGCCCCTTGCGCGCGGTCGTAGGCGTTGGGGAAGCCGGTGTCGAAGGACAAATAATAATGCGAGTTCGGGTTCATCTGGCGCGGCCCGATGGCATAAAAGCCTTCGGGCGTCTGCCGGTCTCCCGCGTGACGCTTGGGGCCAAGCTGGCCGGACCAGCGGCAGATCGGGAAGGTCTTGATATAGACGTAGCGTCCGGCCGCATTAAGCTTCCAAATCTCGAGCTCGGCTTCTTTCTTGAACGTGCGGATCACCAGCGGCGCGGCGGCATCGGTGCCCTTGGCGCGCATCAATTCGAGCGTGGCCTCCGGGATCGGCGCGAGACTCCGCGCGGTTTGCGCGCAAGCGGGGCCAGCCCAGAAGGCCAGCGCCGCAACGGCAAGCAACGCCGCTTGAACACGCGTCCGCATCGAAGACATTGAACCCGAACCCGTTTCACCGGCCTGCCGTAACAGTGCTTTCCACTTCGGCGGAATCATCCAAGCGATCAAAATCGCCCACATTTTAAGAAGTTAGAGCATGTCCTCGAAAACAAAAGTCTGCAACTTCGTGGGGATGCTCTAGAAACGAACTATAACTTTTTGATGGTTCCGGCGCGAGCCGCGATCCTCACCGGCTCGCCACGGGCCAAGCGGCGCGCAACGGGGGCGAACCGGCGATCCGCTCGCCCAGCAGCGCGACGCCCAGGGCATAGGCCGTGGAATTATTGTAACTCTTGATCACCTTGAAATTGCGCGTCACCAGAAAGTGCGGCCCCTCGGGACCGGCCGGCGCGATCAGCGAGGCCTCGCCGCGATCCGGCATCCGCGCGCCATCGGCGCGGCGATAGCCTTGCGCCGCCCAATCGGCGAACGAGCGCGGTTTTCCGCTGGCCGTCGCGCCGCGACCTGGCGCGATCACTTCATAGCCCCAGGTCTCCCCGGCGATCCAACCATGTCTCTTCAAGTAATAAGCGGTCGATCCGAGCGCCGTCGGCACGCTGTGCCAGATATCCTTATGGCCGCTGCCCTCGAAATCGATGGCGTAACGCTTGAAGGCCGAGGGCATGAACTGCGTCTGCCCCATGGCGCCGGCCCAAGACCCTTGCATCGCCTGGGCGCTAATATGCCCCTGCTGCAAAATATCCAAGGCATCGAGCAATTCCTTGCGGAAATAATCGCCGCGATAATGGGCATAGGCGAGGGTCGCGAGGCAACGGATCGTCGAGAGATCGCCAGGGTTCTTGCCGTAATTGGTCTCGAGACCCCAAACCCCCAGGATAATATAGGGATCGACCCCAAATTCGCGTTCGGCCCGCTCCAACACCGTCTTCCAGTCGCGCGCGCGGGCCTGCCCGGTCTCGATCCGATTGGCGGACACGGCGCTGGCGAGATAGGCCGGCAGCGGCCTGACGAATTCGGCCTGTTTCTTGGTCTTGGCCAGCACGCTATCGTCCGGCGTGACGTCGACGAAAGCACGGTCGAAGGTGGCGCGCGACACCCCCCGGGCTTTCGCCTGAGGCCACAATCCCTGGATAAAGCTATGAAAACTCTCCGAGGCCTGACTGGCTTGCGGCCGCATCACGGCGGCCACCGCCATGATGGCGACGGCGATCAGGATCAAGGCTCGAAAGATCTGGCCGGCCGAGGCCGCGGGATTGGGATGGCGGCCCTCTTTTTTCGCGAAATTCGGTAAAGACAAGAAAATCTGGCTCATGTCCGGCTCCATGCTGGCCGTCGATGTCAGGCCTAGAAGGGAGGGGCCACATCCCCTAAGCCCGCAGCCAAACTAGGGCCCAATGATTTAAAAACCGTTAAGTTTAATGAAGCATTAACGGCACGGCGCGCGCGGATTCACCGGCTCGCGCGTCCACCCAGGGATAAAGCGCCCGGTTGTCTTATTTTATGATGACTTGCGACTTGTCATGCGAACGCGCTCATAGCCGGTTACGATCCGATTCCGCCTTGTGATTCGGGTGGTCCGTCCGCAGTTGGGAAACCGGATAAAACCCCGTTTCTAAATCGATCCATCGCCATGGGCGCGTATAAATCGGCGGACGTTTGAAACTGCGTGGCCTGCCGCTTGCTTCCCTGGAAGCTCAGAGCCGGCGGACGGGCCGGACCGGCAAAAGGGAGCGCCAAGCTTGGCACGAACGCGCGGTTACGATGAAATGACATTCGTGGACGGCTCCGTTCGGGTTGCTTACGAACGGATCGCCAAATGGCTTGCCGATGCCCCGAAGGACATGCTCGCCTCGCGTCAACGCCATGCCGAACTGATGTTCCGCCGCATCGGGATCACCTTCAACGTTTATGGCGATAAAGACGCCTCCGAGCGCCTCATCCCCTTCGATATCATTCCGCGGATCATCCAGCGCAGCGAATGGGCGCGGCTCGAGGCGGGCCTCGTGCAGCGCGTCAACGCGATCAATAAATTCCTCGCCGATATTTATCACGGCCAAGAGATCGTGAAGGCCGGCATTTTGCCCGCCGATATTGTCGAGTCCAATCCCTATTTCAACAAACACATGGTCGGGCAAAAGGTGCCCCACGACGTCTATGTCCATATCGCGGGCATTGACGTCGTGCGGATCGACGAAGACGACTTTTACGTGCTCGAGGACAATGTGCGGACCCCTTCGGGTGTCTCCTATATGCTCGAAAATCGCGAAGTGATGATGCGGCTTGCGCCCGATCTCTTCGCCAGCCACCGGGTTGCGCCCGTCGAGAATTATCCCGATGCCTTGCTCGCGGCGCTCCGCTCGGTCACGCCCACCGACAAGCACGAACCGGCGATCGCCTTGCTGACCCCCGGCCCCTTCAACAGCGCTTACTACGAACATTCGTTCCTGGCCGACAAGCTCGGCGTCGAGCTGGTCGAGGGCCGCGATCTGATCGTCGAGGACGATACGGTGTTCATGCGCACGACCGAGGGGCCGCGTCGGGTCGATGTGCTCTACCGCCGCATCGACGACGATTTCATCGATCCCGAGGCGTTCAATCCGATCAGCATGCTCGGCGTTCCCGGCCTGATGCGCGCCTACAAGGCCGGCAATATTACCATTGCCAATGCAGTTGGCACCGGCATCGCCGACGACAAGGCGATTTACACCTACATGCCCGAGATCATCGAATTCTATCTCGGGGAAAAGCCGCTCTTGAAGAACGTGCCGACATGGCGGTGCCGCGAACCCGATTCGCTAAAATATGTGCTCGACAATCTCGGCGATCTCGTCGTCAAGGAAGTCAACGGCTCCGGCGGCTACGGCATGCTGGTGGGGCCGCATGCGAGCGCGGCGCAAATTGCCGAATTCGCGATCAAGCTCCGCGAAGATCCCGGCAATTTCATCGCCCAGCCAACGCTTTCGCTATCGACCTGCCCGACCTTTTTCGAGACCGGCATCGGCCCCCGCCATGTCGATCTCCGGCCCTTCGTCCTCTCCGGCGCCGATGGCGTGCGCATCGTTCCCGGCGGCTTGACCCGGGTCGCCCTCAAGGAGGGATCGCTCGTGGTCAATTCCAGCCAGGGCGGCGGGACGAAAGACACCTGGATCGTCGACGACAACAATTCGAACGGCACCCGCTTGCAATCGCAAAGTCAGACTCAGTCCTGACCCTTTTCGACGAGGATCCCAATGCTTGCTCGCACCGCCGACAACCTCTACTGGCTGTCGCGTTATATGGAACGCGCCGATTTTCTCGCGCGCATCGTCCAGGCCACGCAGAGGCTGACGAGCCTGCCGATCGACTATACCCAGCCGGGCCAAGGCACGGAATGGGAGAGCGCGCTCGAGGCCTCGGGCGCGGCCGAAGGCTTCCTCGAGACCGGCGCGCCAGTCGACGAGGAACATGTCGTGGATTACTTGACTTTTTCGGTCGAAAACCCCGCCTCGATCCGAAATTGCATCGAATATGCCCGCTCCAATGCGCGTTCGGTGCGGACCGCCCTCACCAGCGAAATGTGGGAAGCGATCAACAGCGCCTGGTTCGAACTCAAACGGTTCGAGCAAATCAATCTCGGCCGCGGGCAGTTCGATCGCGAGGAGCTCACGCGCTTTCTCGATTTCGTGAAGAAAACCTCGCTCGATTTCGACGGCTGCGCCTATCGCACCATGCTGCGCAACGACGCCTATTGGTTCACCCGCCTTGGCGTCTATCTCGAACGCGCGGACAATACCGCCCGTCTTCTCGACGTGAAATATCACGTCTTGCTCCCCGAAAGCGAAGCGGTGGGCGGCTCGCTCGATTATTTCCAATGGACCGCGATTTTGCGCGCGGTGTCCGCGCATACGGCCTACCATTGGGTCTACCGCCAGAGCATCAAGCCCTGGCTCGTCGCCGATCTCTTGATTCTCAAGATGGAAATGCCGCGCTCGCTCATCGCTTGCTACGACAATATCGTCTATTTCCTCGATGCCATCGGCCGCGCCTATGGTGTGCAAGGCGCCTCCCAACGCCACGCCCGCGCGGTAATGGAGCGCCTCCAAGCCGCCTCGACAAGCGAGATCTTCCAAAGCGGGCTGCACGAATTCATCACCACGTTCGTCGAGGACAACAGCCGCCTCAGCGAGACTATTAGCACGCAATACCTGGTGATCTAAATGTATTATGTATCCGGTGGCATCCGCCGGGCAATTACGGCGAGAGTTCCGTACTAAATTATAAGTTAATTTTTATAAACCTTATTTTCAAAACGCCGTTCGTCTAGTATTTCAGAAAATTGTCATATTCCAATGCTATAAGTAGGATTAATATCCTTAATGAAAGATATCGCGTTGATTCTCCGGAAATTGAAAATTGGGCCACGCTTGGCGCTGGGCTTCGGCCTGACGATGGCCGTCATCGCCGTCATCTCCAGCGCGTCGATCTGGTCCGGCTCCATGACGATGGCTTCGATCGCCGATATGAAGAGCAAAACCATCGTCATAACGGACCTCAAAGATATTCTTCTCGAGCTTCGCCAAGCGAAATTGCAGACATGGTCTTATCTGACGACCCACGATGATCATATGCTGGAGGACCGGGACGCCGCGTTGAAGCAAGCGGCCTCGATCTATGAGCATTTGGACAAGATGCTCGCAGCGGAGACGTATAAAACGTCATTATCCGCAAATCGCGCGCTTTTGATCCAGGTCCAGAACAAGCAGCAAAAACTCATCGATCTCGAAAATGCCGGCGTTTCGCGTGGCTCGCCTTCGTTTATCAAATCTTTGGACGAACTAGGGGACACGTCGGCTAAGTTCGACGAATCGATCAACACATTCATCGCCCAGGATCAGGCGGCAAGTGACGAAGCCATTGCGCGGGCCGGGGCCGATATCGCCAACGAGGCGACTTGGTCTCTTGTGCTCGCGATCTGCGGAATCGCCGCTGGCGCGGTTTGCGCCTGGGCAATAAGCCGGAGTATTGCACCGCCCGTCGCGGCCATGACCCGGGCCATGACGAAGATCGCAGGGGGCGACCTGAACGCTCACGTTCCCGACCTATCGGCGCGCGACGAGGTCGGCGCGATGGCGCAAGCCGTGCAAATATTCAAAAGCAACGCGTTGAAACTTGTCGCGGCCGAGGCCTCCGAAGCCCGGCAACGCGAGGCCGCGGAACAAGAGCGCGTGGCGAACCAAGCCGCCCAAGTCGAGCTGCAACGGCAACAACAAGCTGTCGTCTTGGCCGTGGCGGCAGGCCTCGACCTGCTCTCTCGAGGCGACTTGACCGGACGCCTTCAAGACCAATTCCCGCAAGACTATGAAAAGCTGCGCGCCGATTTCAACGCGACGGCTGCCGCGCTGGAGTCGACCCTCGGTCACATTTTAAAGGCAACCTCGACCATCGACACTGGCTCCAACGAAATCGCCCAGGCTTCGGACGGACTGTCGAAACGCACCGAAAAACAAGCCGCCGGCCTCGAAGAGACCGCCTCGGCGCTTAACGCCATTACAGAAGCCTTGCGGAAAATGGCGGCGGGTTCCGGCCGGGCGACGGAGATCGTCTCGGTGACGCGCCGCGCCGCGGACGCCTCCGGAAGCGTGGCCGCCAGAACCGTCGAGGCTATGGATAAGATCAAAGAATCCTCGGCAAAAATCACCAATATTATTGGCGTCATCGACGAGATCGCGTTTCAAACCAATCTGCTCGCGCTCAATGCCGGCGTCGAAGCCGCACGCGCCGGCGATGCGGGCCGGGGCTTCGCGGTCGTCGCGTCGGAAGTGCGCGCGCTGGCACAGCGCTCCGCGGAAGCCGCCAAGGAGATCAAGCATCTCATTTCGGCATCGACCGGTCAGGTCGAGAATGGCGTCGATCTCGTGGGCAAAATGAGAGAAACCCTGAAAGAGATCATCGGACAAATCGCCGAGATCGATTCGATCGTCCGGGACAACGCCGGCGCCCTTAGGGACCAGGCGGCGAGCCTTTCGGAAGTGAATATCACCATGCGCGAGATGGACGAGGTGGTGCAGCAGAATGCCGCCATGGTGGAGGAATCCACCGCCGCCGCCTTCGCCCTCAAATCCGAAACCCAGAGCCTTGCCGCGATCGTCGGCCGGTTCCGCGTCGAAGCCGGAAACTCCAACGTACCGCCGGGTGGCAGAGCCCGCGCGGCGTAAAGCGAGTCCCGAAAAAGTTGCGGACGTTTGTGATCGCGGAAATGCTCTAACTCTTTAGCACGTAGAGCGAGTTCCTGTCGCTTTGGTGATTCCACCAAAGCGGAATGCGCTCGAGGCCCCGGTCTCGTTTCGGAATCCATAAAACCTGACGCCTGAGACCCAGGCGTCAGGTTTTCTCGTTTAGAAATGCCAGGTCACATCCATCGAGGCGATGGCGACTTCGTGCTTGTTGCCGTTTTCGAACGCGGCCGCATCCAGCGAATGATACCAGGCCATTTCGGGCCGGAGTTCGACGGAAGGCGACAGCCAATGCTGGTAGCCGATCGCTTGGTTGAAATAGCGCGTCGCGTAGCCCGTCCGCTGGCCTCTCTCGTCGTTATAAAACTCGAGGCGTCCGGTGATATTGTCCATCGGCCCGACCTTGTAATTGAGATAGCCCAGCGCCGAATAAGCCATGGCGGTGCATTCCGTCTCGCCGGCCGGACAATTCGCCAGCGGGGGCGGATTGACCATGTATTGGAACGCCGTGCCACCATAACCTGCCGCGACGGAACTCACGCCTTTCTGGTACTCGTAATAAGATTCGATGCCAAAATGCCATTGGTCATTGAATTTATGAAACCAAGTACCACCAAACCATTGAAGATTATTATATCCCCAGTTCCCCTTATTGAAGTCGTTGGCGCAGAGGTAAACATTATCCCAGCCGGAATCGCTCTGCCACTGGCCGCAGACGGTATAGGTCGGCTGCGTCCCGGGATCGCGCTGGCCGACATAACCGTTGGGCAGGCTGACGATTTTGGCATTCCACGGAACGGTTTCCGTGCCGGCGCTGATCCCCGCCTGGACCATCCAGTTCTTGGTGATCTTCAACGTCGCCATGAGGCCGGTGTTGGTATAATTGTCGTACACATAAGTAATGGAGTGCGAATACATGTAATTGTTGGGCGCGAGCTGCGCCTCGATATCGGGCAGCGAGATGTAACGGCCCATCCGGAGGACGAGAGCCTCGGCGAATTGCGGCAAATAGAGTTCGCCATAAACCATCGGCATGTCGTAGCCTTCGAAATGGTTATGCATGACGAATTGATTGCTGAAGACGCCCAGCGCCGTCGTATAGCGGTAATTCTCGCCGTAGATGCCGCTGACGCGGAACCCCCAATCCCAATGGCTCTGCTGGACCGTATCGGGCACGCGTTCGACATAGACGACGGCCTGATCGAGCTCCAAAAGATTCGGGGAATAGGCGTAAGCGGCGGGATTATTGCCGCCATATTGATGCGCGGTGCTGAGGTTGCCGCCGGCGGCGACCCAACCGTAAATTTGAATGTGCTGGTCTTCCAACCATTTGCCAGGGGCCGACGTGGTGGGCAGCAACGCGCTTTGCAGGGGCGCATCGACCGAATTCGGCAACGCTGCCGCGATCGTGGTGGAGCCGCCATACGGCCATTCGGTGAAGGGATAAGGGGGCGAATCCTCGGGCTGCGGAGCGATCTGATCGGTCCCGCGCCGGCTTGGCGGTGCATTGGGGTCGGCGACCGGCGTGGGCTTGCCCCATTCGTCGGCATAGGCGTGATAGAGGCGGCTAAAAACATTGTCCGGAATAGGCGCGACGGGCGCCTGCAAGGTGGAATCGAGATCGGCCGCGAGGACCAGACCGGCACTCGCGAGAAGAGCCACTGCCGCCAACCCTCTGCACATACGTGACAGTCTCATCTAAACGTCCTCGTTCCATCCCGGAATGAAAAGTCCGGCGCTTCGACAGCAATGCTTACGGCCGTAACGTTCGATCGTCCCGTCGGCGCTCACGGCCGGAAAGTCCCGGGCCACCGCGCGGATCCCTAGAAGGGAGAACCACGGAAGTCCCGCGCTTTCGATAGGCCTAAAGATGTCGAATCCACATATAAATTCCATATGAATTGCGGAAGACAGCCGCAATCGCGAAGTCATTCGCCAAGTGATCGACATAAATGTGACACTTAGCCGGGCGCACTGGCACGCAACATGCAACGGGCTGAAGGCCCGTTGCATGTTGTTAAAGACTAACACGGTCCATCTATTGGCGGCAGGACTTCACGCCGGCCGAAAGAGGCGTTTCGCCGGCCCGTATTTGCGCGGAACCGCGCCGCAATAGTTCGCCAGACAGGCAGAGCGGCGTGATCTACCCTAATTGAGCACGAATATTATAGGCAAGCGAAAGCGGGATGCCAAGAATACCTCACGGCTTGAATACCTCGCGGCAAGGGCGCCGCGATCCCTTTGTCGAGGCCGGCGCCCGGACGCCCTGCGATTGTTGCCGGCTCGCGCCGTCGCGCCAGACTCATCGAGCTGATTTTCCCGCATCCCGCACAGCCAACCCGCGCAAAGCCCTTGTTCCCGCCGCTTCCCTTCTCTATTTCAGTCACATCATGTTCTTGCCCCAAGATAAACTCGATCTCATCCTGCGCCGCCACGACGAGATTTCGAGCCGCCTCTCCGAAAATATGGATGCCGCCTCCTTCGTCGCCTTATCGCGCGAGCTGGCGGGATTGGAACCCGTGACCGTGGCCATCCGGGACTACCGGAAGCAGGCGGCCGAAATCGCCGGGCTCGAGGCGATGATCGCCGATCCCGCGACCGATAACGAAATGCGCGACCTGGCCGAGGCCGAGCGCCGGGAAAGCGAGGCGCGGCTGGAGGCTTTGGGCCAGCAACTTCAGATCTCGCTCCTGCCCAAGGATGCCGCCGATGAAAAAAGCGCCATCCTGGAAATCCGGGCGGGCACCGGCGGGGACGAGGCGGCGCTCTTCGCGGGCGACCTGTTCCGGATGTACCAGCGCTATGCCGAAACCAAGGGCTGGCGGGTCGAGATCGTCTCCGCCAGCGAGGGCACGGCCGGCGGCTTCAAGGAGGTGATCGCCGAGGTCGAGGGCTCCGGCGTCTTCGCCAAGCTGAAATTCGAATCGGGCGTCCATCGCGTGCAGCGCGTGCCCGATACGGAGACGCAAGGCCGCATTCACACCTCCGCCGCCACGGTCGCCGTCCTGCCGCAGGCCGAGGAGGTCGATGTCGACATCAACGAGGCCGATCTCAAGATCGATACGATGCGCGCCCAAGGGGCCGGCGGGCAGCACGTCAACAAGACGGAATCGGCGATCCGGATCACTCATATCCCCACCGGCACGATCGTTTTCGTGCAGGACGAGCGCTCGCAGCACAAGAACCGCGCCCGCGCCATGGCCCTGCTACGCTCGCGCATCTACGACATGGAGCGCCAAAAGCTCGACGCCGAACGCGCGGCGGACCGGCGCTCCCAAGTCGGTAGCGGGGATCGGTCGGAACGGATCCGCACCTATAATTTCCCACAGGGGCGGTTGACCGACCACCGCATCAATCTCACGCTGTACAAACTCGAAAAGGTCATGACTGGCGAGGCGCTCGACGAGGTCGTCGATGCCTTGACGACCGAGCATCAGGCGGCGCTACTGGCGGCGCAATCGGACTAGAGCATGTCCCGAAAAAGTTGCAGACTTTTTCGATCCAGGACATGCTCTAACTCTACATAAAGAAAGCGAATTCTCTTCGCTTTGGTGAGTCCACCAAAGCGGAACGCGCTCTAATCCGGGCTTTTTGCGAGAAACAGGGCGTTTTCTCGATCGCAAATCTCTACGACTCTTGTGAAAAACGCTCCGCTATCGCAAAACCTCCCTGACGCTGCGCAACCGTGGCGGTGTGAAGAAGTTGGCCGTGGCTCGGTCGTTGCATCAAGCGATAGGCGCCACTGCTCGTCTTTTTAAAAGAGAGCGCTTTCGATCGCCCGGTGAATCCACCGACGGCGGTCGAGCGCTCATGCGCTGCTGGAGTCTGGCGACATGCTGATCCGCTTTGGATACGAACTCGAATTTTTCTGTCAGCAACCCACGACCATGATTTGCTTCCTCGACGCGCATCATGACCATGCGCATCAAATCCGCATCCAAGGCGCCTTCAATTCCATTCCCTTCATTTCGGCGCAGCTTTACACCGACAGTTTCGGCAATACCGTGCGCCGGTTCGAGGCGCCGGCCGGCCCGTTGCGCATCGGTTGCGATTCGCTGTTCGAATGCGACGGCCTGACTCAGGAGATCGCGCCCGGCGCGCAAGAAGTCGCGATCCGCGACGTGCCCTCGGCCGAACTCGTCTATCTCCTCGGGAGCCGCTATTGCGAAACGGACAAGCTTAGCGAAATTGCCTGGAGCCTTTTTGGCAATACCCCGCGCGGCTGGGGGCGGGTGCAAGCCATTTGCGATTTCGTCAACCAGTACCTGACCTTCGGCTATGAGCATGCCCGCGCGACCCGCTCGGCCTATGAAGCCTACCAGGAGCGCGTCGGCGTGTGCCGCGATTTCGCTCATCTCGCCGTGACGTTCTGCCGCTGCATGAATATTCCGGCGCGTTACGCCAATGGCTATCTCGGCGACATCGGCGTGCCGCCCGACCCCGCGCCGATGGATTTCAATGCCTGGCTCGAAGTCTATCTCGACGGACGCTGGTACACGTTCGACGCTCGCCATAACACGCCCCGTGTCGGACGCATCAAAGTCGCCTGCGGGCGCGATGCCACGGATATTCCGCTGGTGTCCTCGTTCGGGCAGCATGTTTTGAAATCGTTCAAGGTCTGGACCTACGAGGTTGCCGGCGATGTGCTTCAGGGCAACGAATTGCGGCCGGACTTATAGTTCGCCACAAACTCTCGACGCTTTTCGTTCAAACCTTAACAAAAGATGAACGAAAGCCAAAAACGCAAAAAGCCGGGGTTCGCCGCCCCGGCTTTTTTGAAAAAAACGTTTTCTAACGAACCAATCAAGCCGCATTGGCGAGCCGTACGGCAATGCCTGTCGCGCAAATACGCTCGAGTTCGACACCGGTTTCATCCTGGCGCGTCACGGCATCGACGACGTAATCGACGCCGATAATGGCGTCGGCATCGATATCTTCCGCGCGGCGGATGAGATCTTGAAGCACGCGCTCGCGCCAATTGTTTGAGACCGGCCCTTGACCGGTCGCATGCCACGCCGAGGCTGCCTTGATCTTGCCGAGGCGATAAAGAACACGGGCGCCTTCAATGGCGTCCTTTTCACTCACGAGCATACGCGGGGTCTCCTATACGATCGGATGGCTCTCCATCCTGTTCGATCAAATGTAGGGATCGAAACCGAACAGAAGATGACCGACTCGTGGCCTTCCCCGGATATTTGAAAAGAGGTTAAGGGATTCCTTCTATTTTAAACCTTTAGTGACGAAAATGTCGCGTCCCCGTAAAGACCATCGCGAGACCGGCCGCATCGGCGGCGGCGATCACATCCGAATCACGTAGCGATCCGCCAGGCTGGATGACCGCCGTGGCGCCCGCCTCCGCGGCGGCCAAAAGCCCGTCCGCGAAAGGGAAAAACGCATCGGACGCGACCACCGAGCCAACCGCCAGGGATTCCGGAAGCCCCGCCGCCTTGGCGGCATCCATCGCCTTCCACGCTGCCGTGCGCGAAGAATCGACCCGGCTCATCTGGCCGGCCCCGATGCCCACCGTCGCGCCATGCTTGGCATAGATGATCGCATTGGATTTGACATGCTTGGCCACGGCAAAGGCAAAACGCATGTCCGCCAGCTCTTGCGCGCTGGGTTGGCGCTTGGTGACGACCTGGAGCGAGAGATCCGCGACGACGGCATTGTCGCGGGTCTGCACGAGAAAACCGCCGCTGACGGGACGGAATGTCAACCCCGGCGCGCGGGGGTCCGGCATCCCGCCCGTCACCAGCAATCTCAGGTTCTTTTTCGCGCCCAAAATGGCAATGGCCTCGTCGTCGGCCTCGGGCGCCACAATCACCTCGGTGAAGATTTTCGCGATTTCGCTGGCCGTCGCCGCGTCGAGCCGCCCGTTCAAAGCCACAATTCCGCCGAAGGCCGAGACAGGATCGCAGCGCAACGCCGCAAGATAGGCTTCCAGCAACGTCGCACCCTTGGCGACGCCGCAGGGATTGGCGTGTTTGACGATCACGGCGGCCGGGCCTTCGGAGGCCGGAAACTCGGCGGCGAGCCCAATCGCGGCATCGGTATCGTTCACATTATTATAAGAGAGCGGCTTGCCCTGAAGCTGGCGCGCGGTCGCGACACCGGGCTCGCGCTCGCCGGTGGCGTAAAAGGCCGCCTGCTGATGCGGGTTCTCGCCGTAGCGCAAAGCCTGCACCAACTTGCCGCCGAAGGCGCGGTAGACCGGCGTCTCCTCGCCGATCGCCTTGGCCATCCAATTGGAGATGGCGGCATCGTAGACCGCCGTGCGGGCATAGGCTTTTTGCGCCAGACGCTTACGGGTCGAAAGCGACGTCCCGCCCTCCGCCGCGATCTCGAGCAGCAGGCCGGCATAATCCTGGGGATCGACCACCACCGCCACGTCGTCATGGTTTTTGGCGGCGGCGCGGATCATGGCGGGACCGCCGATGTCGATATTCTCGACCGCTTCGGCATAGCCGGCGCCTGCCGCGACGGTCGCCTCGAAGGGATAGAGATTCACCACCAGAAGATCGATCGGCTTGATGTTGTGGGCGAGCATCGCGGCTTCATGCTCGGGGTTTTCGCGAATGGCGAGCAGGCCGCCATGGACATTGGGATGCAGCGTCTTCACCCGCCCGTCCATCATTTCGGGGAAGCCGGTGAGATCGGCGACTTCGAGAACCTGAAGGCCCGCGTCCGTGAGCGCGCGATGCGTGCCGCCCGTCGAGACGAGTTCGACGCCCGCGGCCGCGAGCCCCTGGGCAAAGGCCACGAGCCCTTCCTTGTCGGAAACGGAAATCAGCGCCCGTGCGACGCGGCGGCGATCAGATGTCATCGAGGCACTTTCCAAATAGCTTGCGGCCGTCATGTCCAGCGACCGCGACCTTGGTGAAGGAACCGGGCTTGGCCCGGCCAATCGAAACCGGCGTGAAATCCGGCGCGCGGCCAATCCCGCCCCGCTCGGCGAGAACGAGCAGCGTCCGGCCGATCCGCCCGCGCAAATGCCGCCGCAAGGCCGCGTCCCCCGCCTCGCGCAAGCGGCGCGCCCGTTCCCTAACGAGATTGGACGGAACCGGCGGCATTTTGGCGGCGGGCGTGCCCGGCCGGGGTGAAAATGGAAAAACGTGGAGGAATGTCAACCCGCAATCCTCGATCAAGGCCAGCGTTTGGGCGGCCATGTCTTCGGTCTCGGTCGGAAAGCCCGCGATCAAATCGGCGCCGAAGGTCATGTCCGGGCGTAGGCGCCGGAGTTCTTCGCACAAGGCGACGGCATCGGCGCGAGTATGGCGGCGCTTCATCCGTTTCAAAATCATGTCGTCGCCGCTTTGCAGGGAAAGATGGAGATAGGGCATCAGCCTCTCCTCCCCGGCGAAAGCGGCGAGAAGTTCCGCGTCCGCCTCGATGCAATCGATCGAGGACAGGCGCAGCCGCGCCAGACCCGGCGCGCTTTCGAGGATCGCGCGAACCAAGGTGCCGAGCACTGGGCGCTCCGGCAGGTCGGCGCCGTAAGAGGTAAGATCGACGCCCGTCAGGACGATTTCGTGAAAGCCGCGATCCACGAGCCGGACAGCGGCGGCCGTCACCTCCGCCAAGGGCGCGGAGCGCGACACGCCCCGTCCGAACGGAATCGCGCAAAAGGTACAGCGATGGTCGCAGCCATTTTGCACGGCGAGAAAAGCGCGGGTGTGATCCTCGAAGCCCTCTTCGAGCGGGCTGCGGCCGGAATCCAGGTCCGCCGTCCCGCCAAGCCAAGTCTTCGTCCCGCCAAGCCAAGCTTCCTGCCCGCCGAGCCAAGTTTCCCGCGCCGTCTTGACCCCGTTGCCGACGAGCCCGTCGACTTCGGGCATTGCGGAAAAGCCGCCGGGCTCCATTTCAGCGGCGCAGCCCGTCACGACGATGCCGCGTGCCGGGGCCTCGCGCTTCAGCCGCCGGATCGTCTGGCGGGCTTGACGCACCGCTTCGCCGGTCACGCCGCAGGTGTTCACGATGGCGAGATCGCGCCGCCCGGCGGCGACAGCGGCCCGGCGCATCGCCTCGCCCTCGACGAGATTGAGCCGGCAGCCGAAATTGACGACCTCGATGCCTTCGGGAGCAGGCGGCTTTGGCGCGACGGACCCGGCGCTCATGGCGCGGCGATCTCGGGCGAGGACAACTCCAGCACCGCGGTGAATTCATATGTGACCGGACCGGTCATGATGACATGGCCGTCCTCGCGCCAGGCAATGTCGAGCCGCCCGCCCGGCAGATCGATGGCCGCCGCGCGCTCCGTGCGTCCCGTCGCGGCGGCGGCGACCAGAACCGCGCAAGCCGCCGAGCCGCAAGCCAGCGTCGCCCCCGCGCCGCGCTCCCAGACCTTGAGCCGGATTTCGTGCCGGTCACGCACCTCGGCGAGCGAAATATTGGCCCGGGCCGGAAAAACGGGCGCATGTTCCAAGACCGGGCCAAGCACCGCGAGATCGTAATCCTCGAGATGATCGACAAAGAGAACGGCGTGCGGATTGCCCATGCCGACGGCGAAAGCCTTGGGCAAGTGCAAGTCCTTGGGCAAGCGCAAGTCCTCGGGCAGGCGAAGATCTCTCCCGCCAAAATCGAGCGCGCCAAAATCAAGCGCGCTTGGATCCAGCGTGGCGTCGCGCAGCGGAATTTCATTCCAAGCCAGGCGGGGCGGACCCATATCGACGGAAAACCGCTCCGGGGCCAGCCGCCGGCAGGCGAGCAGACCCGCCCCGGTTTCGACATTGGCGGTCTCGCGCTCGCTATCGCGCAGCAGAAACCAGGCGACGCAGCGCGTGCCATTGCCGCAGGCGCCGGCCTCCGAGCCGTCGGCGTTGTAAATGCGCACGAAAGCATCCGTGCCGGGCGAGCGGGCGTCGTGCAGCGCCATCAATTGATCGAAGGCAAGGCCCGGCTGGGCATCGATGGCCCGCACTTCATCCGCCGTAAGGACGAGATCCGTCCCACGGAGGTCGAGGATCACAATTTCGTTGCCGATCCCGTTCATTTTCAGCACGGATCGTCCAGCAAGACGGCCGGAAATAGCTGCTCTCATGACTTGTTCGGACACCAAATCCCCAGTCGGGTCAAGGCTCGAGAGTCCGCGGTCCCGCCAAATAGCTTGGGCTTCGCCAGCCCTCCCGGCCGTCGAGGCTCGGAATAAAAAGCGCTTTACGCCAAGCAAACTTTAGAAAGTTTGCCTAGAATGATGAACAGGGTATCGCAAGAGACCATCACGATTCGCGATGGCGCGCATGGAGGGAGCGGCAGGTGATTGATCTTAACGACTGGCGAGCCGTGAGAGTCCTCGGCCTGACCGCTTTGATCCTAACCGGCTTGGCCGGTCCGGCGTGGGCGCAAACCGCGAGTCCGGCGCCCGCCACGCCCAGCAGCACCGCCCCTGCCCCGGCGACACCGCCCGCGGACGTTCCGGCGGCCGCGCCCCCGGAGGGGAAGACCCAATTGGGCACCGGCAGCGCCCCGCCCGCCAAAACACAGATCGAGAATAATGCCGCGCCGGGCATTCCCGATAATGCGACGACCGAAAATGTCGACGTCCCCGCCCGGCCGATCGCGCTGATCTCGGGCCAATCGTCCTACGACGATGCCTTCAAATCGATCAAGGCATCGCTCGATACGCTCAATGCGGCCATTGCGAAGGCGGGGTTGACCGCCAGCGGGCACCCCGTGACGATTTTCAGCGAGCCCGATGAAAACGGCTTTAAATATCAAGCCGCCATTCCCTTGACCGCCAAGCCAGACGGCAAGGACGATCTCGGCAATGGCGTGAAAATCGGCACCTCGCCCGCGGGCAAGGCGATCAAATTTCAGCATCGCGGCGCCTATGACGATATCGATTCCACCTATGACGTGATCACGGCCTATCTCGACGCCAAGGGGCTGCAGGTCGATAATCCCTATATCGAGGAATATCTGACCGACCTGAAAACCGCCGACGATCCGAACCTCCAGGTCGATATTTACGTCTTCATGAAATAGGTTTTGTCTCCGTGACCGAGAGCCAGTTCTTCGACAAAGCGGCTTGCGCGGCGCCGCATATTGCCGCGGTGCAAGCGGGCCGCGCGGTTCTCGCCGAGGGCGGCAACGCCTTGGAAGCCATGATCGCGATGGCGGCGGTGATCGCCGTGGTCTATCCCCATATGAATTCCATCGGCGGGGATGGATTCTGGGTGATCCGGGAGCCCGGCGGCCGGGTGCGTTACATCGAGGCCTGCGGTCCGGCCGGACACCGCGCCACGCGCGAGCGCTATCGCCAGCTCGGTCATGATACGATCCCCCCGCGCGGCCCGCTTTCCGCCGTGACCATTCCGGGAACCATTGGCGGCTGGGCCTTGGCGCAAGAGATGGCCAAGCATCTCGGCGGGCGGTTGCCGCTGGCGGATCTGCTCGGCGAAGCCGTGCGCCTCGCCCGCGACGGCACGCCGGTCTCCCCATCGGAAGCCCGGACGCATCCCTTCGAGGCGGACGCGCTGAAACAAGCGCCGGGCTATGCCGGCACTTATCTCGTGGACGGCAAGGTGCCGGAAGCCGGGGCGGTGCGGCAATTTCCCGCGCTCGCCGCGACGCTCGCTCATCTCGGCCAGGCCGGGCTCGACGATTTCTATCGCGGCGACATCGGCCGCGAATTGGCCGCCGACATGGATGCCATCGAGGCCGGCGGCACGCGCGCGGATCTCGAGGCCTATCGCGCGGCGTGGCGCGAACCTCTGTCGCTGCGCCTCCACGGGCAGACGTTATATAATGCGCCACCACCGACCCAAGGCCTCGCCAGCCTGATCATCCTCGGCCTGTTCGACCGGCTCGGCGTCAAGGAGCCCGAAAGTTTCGCCCATATTCACGGCCTGATCGAAGCCTCGAAACGGGCGCTCGCCATCCGCGACCGCGTCTGCACGGATTTCGAGCAATTGCGGCATGCGCCGGAGGACTTCCTGACTCCCGAGGCCTTGGCGCGCGAAGCCGCCTTGATCGATCCCAAACGCGCCGCCACCATCCCCGTCAAGGCCGCGACCGGCGATACCGTTTGGATGGGCGCCACCGATGCCAGCGGCCTGGCGGTGTCCTTCATTCAATCGATCTATTGGGAATATGGCTCGGGCTGCGTGCTGCCGCGCACCGGCGTGCTGCTGCAAAACCGGGGCATTTCCTTTTCGCTCGACCCGCAAGCCGTCAACCCGCTCGCGCCGGGGCGGCGGCCCACCCATACGCTCAACCCCGCGCTCGCCGTCCTGCGCGATGGACGGGTGGTCAGCTATGGATCGATGGGCGGGGACGGACAGCCACAATTCCAGGCGCAAGTCCTGACCCGCCTGCTGTTTGGCGAAAGCGTCGCCGCCGCCATCGACCGGCCTCGGTTTTTGTTCGGCAAGACCTGGGGCACGGCGGTCTCCTCGCTGCGCTGCGAGCCGCGCTTCGACGATGGTTTGATCGCGGCGCTGCGCCGCGCGGGCCATGATGTCGAATTGGCCGGCGAGCCCTATTCCGACACGTTCGGCCACGCCGGCGCGCTGGTCCGCCGTGCGGATGGCCGCATCGAGGCCGGCCACGACCCGCGCTCGGATGGCGGCGCGGCCGGGATTTAACTCTAACATCTTAAAAAGAGAGAAGGGTCCAAGAAACCTAGCGGATTCCGGAGCTCAGGCGGACGTGGGCAAAGCGCCCGACATTTGCGCCGTCTTGACCGCCGCGCCGCTTTGATAGGCGAGATACAGCGCCAAACCGGTGAAGAGAAATCCGCCGGCCAGGTTTCCAAGCGTGACCGGAAGTTCGTTAGCGAGCAGGAATTCCGCCGTGGTGGCCTTGGCGTCGAGAAGAAGGCCAAGGGGAAACAACGACATATTGACAACGCAATGCTCGAACCCCTGGGCGAAGAAGGTAAAAATAGGCAGCCAGCAGCCGATTACCTTGCCGGCAAGGCTGGGCGATGCAAGACCCATTGTGACGCCGAGGCAAACCAGCCAATTGCACAGCATGGCTTTGACAAAGGCGGTCACGAAACCGGCCATGCCGAGCGCCGCGTAGCCTGCGGAGCGCCCCGCGACGGCGGCACGGATTTTATCTGCGACAACGCCGCCGCTATCGTGCCCCGCGCTGGTTAAAACGACGGCCATCAGACCCGCGAAAATCAGCGACCCCATGAAATTGCCCACGAAAGTTACTGCCCAATTGCTGAGCATTTGCTTCGGCGTCGCCCGCCCCGCCATAACCGCCATGGGTAGCAACGCGAAACTGCCGGTCACGAGATCGAGACCGAGGACGACGATCATCGCGAAGCCGACGGGAAAAATCAGGGCGCCAACAAGGGGGATGTTCGTCTGAGCCGTCGCCGCGAAGGCCAAAGCCGTCGCGACACCCAACAACGCCCCGGCGAGGCCGGAGCGAACGAGAAGCTGGCCCGCCGGAATTTTCGTCTTCGCGGCGCCCGCGTCGATCATGCTGTTGACGATTTGAGCCGGTTTGAGAGCTTCGGACATGAAAGGCCGCCTTCTGATCAGTTGCGCGCAATTTTTGTGGAGGCGCAGCAAAAATCAGGCCGGAACGGATGACGCGGCGCGCGCCTCGTCCTAGAGCCCCAGCGGCTGGCGGATGAACTTCAGAAGGCCCGAGGTGTAATGCTCTTCGACCTCGGCAAAGGCTTGGCCGGATTCGGTGAGCAAAACCGCGTGATGATCGAAAAGGACCGGGGGAACGGGATGCCCCGGCTCCCAAAAACTCCGCGATGCGATCGTTTGACGAAAAGGCTCGAGGCCGGCAACCGCGCGGCCAAACGGAATATCGGTCTCGGCGAGACGTTCGTTCATCGCGCTGGTCAAGCGGCTGGGAAGATACCAGTTGCTGGCTTCGCAAAGAATGACGCCGCCATGGACGAGTTGAACCTTCCGGTAAACGATCTCGTCGCTGGCGGCAGCCTCGAGCCGCCGCCGTTGATCCGGGGTCGCGGGCCTCTCGGCGGCGGCGAGAAGCCGCGCCTTGATCGTGCAAGGCGGGTCGACGCTATCGCGCGCGCAAAAAGCCTCGAGAGCCGCCGTGGCGCTCCGGCATTCCAGCAGCTCGAGCCGGAGGTTCTCGATCCGCCTCCATGGATCGTCTGGATCAATGCGCGGCATGCGTCGTGGCTTCCCGGGCGGTTGTCACGGCCTTTTCGCGGGAATCGAGGAACGAGCGTTTAAAACCGGCGCCGGCCGGAAACACCATGTCCGCCGAGATCATCGCCGGCTCCGGCGCGGTGGCGTCGAGATGGAACCGGGTCAAGTTTCATTCTCCAAGAGTCCCTCGCGCGGCTTGAAACATGCGTATCTCGATTCAATCCTATCTCTGGCGCGCACAAATGTCAGCCTATGCCATGCGCGCAGCAAAGCCCGGGATCAGGAGCAACTTCTGGGCCGCCTCGCTCGCGACCCCGGCGCCCGGATCCGCGCCTTTCCGCTTGGGACGACATATGCTACAGGACAATATCTGGTCTCTCGACTGTCAGGGGCCGGGCGATTTTTGCGGTCTGGCTTACGGTATGCCCGTATGGGTGCGAGATCTCCCCGGCCGTGACGCGGTCCGGCATTCCGCAGTTTGACATTCCTCCGCAGTTCCTCATTCCAAAGTGAAACCTTCCGTGACTTTTTCTTCCGTACCAATGCCGCTGCGCCAAGCGCTGGCGGAGCGTGGCTATGAAAAGCCGACCCCGGTTCAAGCGGCCGTTCTCCGGCCCGGCACCGAGGGCCGCGATCTCACCGTGTCCGCGCAAACCGGATCAGGCAAGACCGTAGCTTATGGCTTGGCTCTCGCCTCGACGCTTCTGCCCGAAAGCGCCGTCCTGCCCAACGCGGCGGAGCCCGCGGCCTTGATTATCGCGCCGACGCGCGAACTCGCCCTGCAAGTCCAGCGGGAGTTGGAATGGCTGTACGCTCCGGCCCGCGCCATCGTCACGGCTTGCGTCGGCGGCATGGACCCGCGCCGCGAAAGGCGGCAGCTGCAAGATGGCGCGCATATCGTCGTGGGCACGCCGGGCCGGCTGCGCGACCATCTTGAACGCCGGGCGCTCGACGTGTCGAAGCTCAAGGCCATCGTCCTCGACGAAGCCGACGAGATGCTCGATCTCGGATTTCGCGAGGATCTCGAATTCATCCTTCAGGCCACGCCGGAAGGCCGGCGCACGTTGTTGTTTTCCGCGACGCTGCCCAAGGCGATCGTGACGCTGGCCGGACGCTATCAAAACGACGCCTTGCGAATCGAAACGGCCGGCGGCGAAGACGGTCATGCCGATATCGAATATCGCGCGATTCGTGTTCTCTCAAACGAACGAATTCATGCGATCGTCAATATCCTGCGGCAGGTGGATTCGCCCAGCACGATCGTCTTTTGCAATACGCGGGAAAGCGTCCGCCATCTTCATGCCCTGCTGCAAGAGCGCGGATTTTCGGCGGTTCTATTGTCGGGAGAGTTGAGCCAGAACGAGCGCAATCACGCGCTCCAGGCCTTGCGGGACCGGCGCGCGCAAATCTGCGTCGCGACCGACGTCGCCGCGCGCGGTCTCGATTTGCCCAATCTCGGCCTCGTCATCCACGCCGATCTCCCGACCGACGCCCAAGTGCTCCAGCATCGCAGCGGACGGACGGGGCGCGCAGGCCGCAAGGGTATCAGCATGTTGCTGGTGCCCAGCGCGGCGACACGCAAAGCCGAACGTTTGCTGGCCATGGCCCACATCACGGCGCGATGGAGCGGGCCGCCGTCCGCCGATGAAATTCGCGCGCTCGACCGCGATCGTTTGCTGCTCGATCCAATTCTCACGGAAGCCGTGAGCGAAGACGATCTGGCGATGGCCCGGGTGCTGTTGGAACGCCGGCCGGCCGAGCTTTTGGCCGCCGCGCTGGTGCGCGCCTACCGCGCAAGGTTGCCGGAGCCCGAGGATGTCACCGATCCCGGCACGTCGCGCCCCGTGCGCGAGGAGCGGCCGGGCACGCCCACGAAGCGGCAGAAGAGTTTCGACCGCAACGACCGCGCGCAGACCGGCGGCGTCTGGTTCAAGCTCAGCGTCGGGCGCAAGAAAAATGCCGACCCCCGTTGGCTGTTGCCGATGCTGTGCCGGCGCGGAAAAATCACCAAGAGCGATATTGGCGTGATCCGCATTTTCGAGCGCGAGACCAAGATCGAGATCGCCTCCCATGTCGCCGATCAATTCGCGATCAATTGCGCGGGGCTGGGCGCCGACGATCTCAGGATCGAACGCGCGGCCGCCCCACCGCCAGGGCAGGCCGAGGCGGCGGCGCCTAGGAAAAAGCCACACAAGGACCGCGCGGCACGGGCTTGAGGTCGAAAGATCTCTCGAGGGTCAGGATGAAGCCCGGCGATATTTGCTAAAACGCCGGCCGGGGGCTTCGCGGCGAAGCCGCGAAGCTTCCGCCGATTCTTTTATGGCGTGTATACTTCCGGAATTTCGAGTGCCTAGCATGAAACCAGCGAAGCTGGCGGCGCTTTGCACTGTCCTTAAGACGTGAAATTCCGGAAATGAGGATCGGCCAAGCGATCACTGGATTTTCGCGCGCTTTCGCGCCATCCGGCGCTATTTCTAGGGCTCATCAGTCAGCTTCCGCACCTTAAACACCTGATTAAATTGACGAAAGGCATGATGTCTTTTCAGGCAAAAATGCCATCTTTCATGGCTTTAACCCCCATTGTTTCGATCTTTCCCGCTCATACTTACATCAAAGTTCGAGATGACCGGCCCCCCCGTCCACGAGCGGGCTTGCGGGGCGAACTTTCAAACCTGTATACGGGCATCATGGAATGGCGGATGGATGAGGCACGGGCCCGTGAAGCGCCTGCCCTGCGCCGGGCGATGCCCGCGCGCAACGCTCGGCTTGTGACGACAGGATAGAGCCATGCATAGCGCTCACGGCGGACCCCGTCTGCTCCTGCGCCGGCTCCGCGAAGTCATGGCGGAGCCGGTCAGCGCACAGACGCGCCTGGACCGTATCGTCGTCCATATCGCCGCCAACATGGTCGCGGAGGTCTGTTCCGTCTATGTGCTCCGGGCCGACCAGTTCTTGGAACTCTATGCCACCGAGGGTTTGAACCGCGAGGCCGTGCATCTCACCACCATGGGCGCCGAGGAGGGCCTGGTGGGCCTGATCGCCCAAACCGCGGAATCGCTGGCCTTGGCCGATGCCCAGCAGCATCCCGCCTTCTCGTACCGGCCGGAGACGGGCGAAGAAATCTATTCGTCCTTCCTGGGCGTGCCGATTCTGCGCGGCGGCAATACGCTCGGCGTTCTCGTCGTGCAAAACAAGGCGCGGCGCCTGTACAACGACGAAGAGGTCGAGGTTCTCCAGACGACGGCCATGCTGCTGGCCGAGATGATCGCCTCGGGCGAGCTGCAATCGCTGACCGCCTCGGGGGATGGTTTCGCGACGCGGCGCGCCCTGTCGCTGACCGGCACGCCGATCACCGAGGGGATCGGCCTCGGCTATGCCGTGCTTCACGAGCCCCGCATTATCGTCAAGCAGATCGTCGCCGAGGATACGAAATCGGAGCTGGCGCGGCTCGATGTCGCGATCAAGGCCATGCGGGCCTCGATCGACAAACTGGTCGACCAAGGCGATACCGGCCATGGCGAAACCCGCGACATCCTGGAAACCTTCCGGATGATCGCCCACGACCAGGGCTGGCTGCGGCGCCTGCGCGAGGCCGTCAACACCGGCTTGACGGCCGAAGCGGCGGTCGAACGCGTCCAAAACGACGCCCGGGCCAAAATGCAGCGGCAGACGGACCCCTATCTGCGCGAGCGGCTGCACGATCTCGACGATCTCGCCAACCGGCTGCTGCACGAGCTGGTCGGGCAGAGCTTCGTGGCGGACCATGCGAGCCTGCCGGATAATGCGATCATCGTCGCGCGCACCATGGGACCGGCCGCGCTGCTGGATTACGACCGCTCGAAACTGCGCGGCTTGGTGCTGGAAGACGGCGGCGCGCTGAGCCATGTCGCCATCGTGGCCCGGTCGCTCGGCATTCCCGCGGTTGGAAATGTCGGCAATATCATTAACTTAGCCGAACAGGGCGATCCTATCATCGTGGATGGCTCGACCGGGGACGTCCATGTGCGTCCGCCGCCGGATGTCGAAAACTCCTATGCCGAAAAGGCGCGGCTGCGGGCCAAGCGCCAGGAACAATACCGCAAGCTTCGCGATGTGCCCTGCCTGACGCGCGACGGCGTCGCCATCGACCTCCATATGAATGCCGGGCTCGTCGTCGATCTCCCGCACATGGAAGAGACCGGCGCCGTCTCGATCGGCCTGTTCCGCACCGAGATTCAGTTCATGGTCGCGCATCGTTTTCCCCGCATGCGCGAGCAGGAACTCCTTTACCGCGCGATCCTGGAAGCGGTGCCCAACCGCGCCGTCACCTTCCGCACCCTCGATATCGGGTCGGACAAGGTGCTGCCCTACATGGATAAGGTCGAGGAAGAAAACCCCGCGCTCGGCTGGCGCGCGATCCGTATCGGGCTCGACCGGCCGGCGCTGCTGCGCACCCAGCTGCGCGCCTTGCTCCGGGCCAGTGGCGGCCGCGACCTCAAAATCATGTTCCCGATGATCGCGGCGGTGGAGGAATTTCACGCGGCCAAGGCCATTGCAGAGCAGGAGGTCAATTATCTGCGACGCTATGGGCACGGCCTGCCCACCGATTTGCAGTTGGGCATCATGCTGGAAGTCCCCTCGCTCCTCTGGCAGCTCGACGAAATCTGCGCCGCGGTGGATTTCGTGTCGGTCGGCTCCAACGATCTCCTGCAATATCTCTTCGCCATCGACCGCGACAATGCGCGAGTCGCGAACCGCTTCGACTCGCTCTCGGCCCCCGCCTTGCGCGCGCTCAAGCTCATCGCCGACAAGACGCGGGCCGCCAACACGCCGCTTACTCTCTGCGGCGAAATGGGCGGCCAGCCGCTCGAGGCGATCGTGCTGATCGCGCTCGGCTTTCGCGGCCTCTCCATGTCGCCGGCCGCGATCGGCCCGGTCAAGGCCGCGATCCTGGCCATGGATTTGGCCGAGACCCGGCGTTTCGTGGTGGAGCTGATCGAGTGTATCGACGGCGGCCGTTCCCTGCGCGAACCGCTGCGGGCCTTCGCGGAGCAGCAGGGGATCCCGTTGGGGTAGGGGGACGCAAGCCGCATTTTTCCAGCGGGATCCGATCCATTAGCCCTCACCTTGAGGAGCGCGCCGGAGGCGTGGCGTCTCGAAGGGCGAGGGCGGTCCCTCGCTCTCGGGGAGCGTTTGGAACGCTGCGGCCTAGCGAAACCCTCGCATTTCGAGACGCGCTTCGCGCCCTCAATGTGAGGGGTTTGAAGCTGTATTTCAGATCGAAGTGCAGAATTAGCCTAAGATTTACACCAGCTTTTGCGCGGTCTCATTGAGCATCGCCAGAAATGGGTCCGCGCTTTGTGGCTCAAAAGTCTCATGCCGAAGTCCTATCCAATCGCTGTCGTCAACCAGCCTGATCCTGGTATGCGTAGCTAACGAGATTCTCGTCACGAGAGGCTTGCCCCGCCGGTTCCCGGCTCGCCCCACCTGGATTTTGAAATGCACGAAAAAACCCGCACCGAGCACCTTTCCGGTAAGGCCGGCGTCCCGGCGGGTCGCCCGACGCTTTGGGAGCGCGTGAAACAACATCCCCTGACCCGCGTCGGGCCAGGTCTCATCACCGGAGTCGCGGACGACGATCCCAGCGGCATCGCGACTTATTCGCAGGCGGGCGCTCAATTCGGCCTCAACATGTTGTGGACAATGCCGCTGGCCTATCCGCTGATGAGCGCGATCCAGGCCATTTGCGCCAACATCGGACGGGTCACCGGGAAGGGGCTCGCGGCCAACATCAAGGAGGCCTTTCCGCCCCTCGTGCTCCAAGGCGTCGTGCTGCTGTTGCTGATCGCCAATACGCTCAATATCGCGGCCGACGTCGCGGCCATGGGCGAGGTGGCCGAACTCGTCTCCGGCTTCGATCGCCATCTGATGACGGCGTTCTTCGTCGTCGTGACGCTGGGGCTGCAGGTTTTCGTCCCGTATCATCGCTACGTCTGGTTCCTGAAGTGGCTGACGCTCTCGCTCCTGGCCTATGCCGCCGTGCTTTTCACGGTTCACGTCCCCTGGGGCGAGGTGGCGCTTCGATCGGTATGGCCGAAATTCACGCTGAATGCCGATGCCGCGGCCATGATCGTCGGCGTCTTCGGCACGACGATCAGTCCCTATCTCTTCTTCTGGCAGGCCTCCGAAGAAGTCGAGGACATGCAAGCCAATCACGGAACCGCGCTTCGCACTTTGGACGCCAATGCCGCCGCGCCCGAACTCCGGCGCATCAAGTGGGACACCTGGAGCGGCATGTTCTACTCCGACCTCACGGCCTATTTCATCATTCTGGCGACCGCCGTGACGCTCAACGTGAACGGAATTACGGACATCGAAACGGCGGCCCAAGCGGCAAGCGCGCTGCGGCCCCTCGCGGGCGATTTCGCCTATATGCTGTTTGCCCTTGGTATTCTCGGTGTCGGTCTCATCGGCGTGCCGGTGCTCGCGGGCTCGGGCGCTTACGCCTTTTCCGAGGCGATGAGTTGGAAATTGGGTCTCGAAAGGAAAGCAACCGACGCATGGGGCTTCTACGGCATCATCGCGGTCAGCATGCTGGCCGGTTTGGCCATTCAATATTCGCCGATGAGTCCGATGAAGGCGCTGTTCTGGACCGCCGTCATCAACGGGGTCGTCGCCGTCCCCTTGATGGCCGTGATCATCTTGCTGGCTTCAAAGAAGTCGGTGATGGGCGCTTTCACCTCGAGCCGGACGCTCGTCGTCCTCGGCTGGATCGCGACAGCGGTCATGGGGGCGGCGGCCGTGCGGATGCTGATGCCCTGAGCACGGTTACAGGCGAGCCAAAGCTCGCTTCCAACCGCCCCTGAAAATTCATGTGATCTTCGCGCCGCCGCCAATCGTCTCCCTCCCGAAATAGACTATTGAATACTCATGGGCGCTTCATCCTCTCCAAAACAACTCTTGATCCTGGGCACGCGCGGGATTCCCGCCGCGCATGGCGGGTTCGAGACCTTCGCCGAGCAATTGTCGGTTTATCTCGCGGGGCGGGGATGGAAGGTTTCCGTCTATTGTCAGCAGGACAATGCCGGCGCGGGCGATACGATTCACGACGAGACATGGCGCGGGGTCACGCGGATCGTCGTCCCGGTGCGGGGCGAGGGCTCGGTGGGGTCCATTCTGTTCGACTGGGCCAGCGTGCGCGATGCCCGCAAGCGCGGCGGCATCCCACTTGTTCTCGGATATAATACCGGCCTGTTTTCACCCTGGCTGCTATTGGGCAAGGAAAAGCTCTTCATCAACATGGATGGGATCGAGTGGAAGCGGCCGAAATGGCCGTTGGCGATTCGCGCCTGGTTTTGGCTCAACGAGGGGATCGCGATGTATTGCGGTCACGTGCTTTTCGCCGATCACCCCGAGATCGCGCGCCATCTCGCGAAATCCGTCGCCGCGAGCAAAGTGGTGATGATCCCCTATGGCGGCTATCTCGTGGACAAGGCGCCCGTCGAGCCGATCCTGGCCATGGGGCTCGAACCCAATGGCTATTTTCTGACGGTCTGCCGCATCGAGCCGGAGAATTCCATCCTCGAAATCGTACGCGCGTTTTCGTGTAAGCGGCGCAATCGCAAACTGGTCGTGCTCGGCAAATTCGATCCCGCGAACGCCTATCACAATGCGGTGCGCGCGGCGGCGAGCGGCGAGGTCGTCTTTCCCGGCCCGATCTACGACCAGGCGGTGCTGGCGAGCCTGCGGTCCCATGTCCGGCTTTATTGCCATGGTCACACCGTCGGCGGCACCAACCCCTCCCTCGTCGAAGCGCTCGGCGCGGGCTGCCCGGTCCTGGCGCAAAACAATTGTTTCAACACTTGGGTCGCGGGACCGGACCAGTTCTATTTCGACGGCGAGGCCTCCTGCGCGGCGCTGTTCGACAGCCTGGCCAACGACGATGCACGGATCGAGCGCGCGCGGGACGGCGCCAGGGCGCAATTCCAGCGGCATTTCCAACTCGAGACCATTCTGCCCGCCTATGAGCGGGCTCTGTCGGGCGAGAGCGTCACGGCATAGAAGCGGGATAAACGCTTTCCCGGCAGCCCTGCCCTATTCGTCGATGAGCGAGAACAGATATTTGCCATAGCTGCTTTTCGCCAAAGCCGCCGCCAGTCGCTTGAGATGGGTGGCGTCGATCCAGCCTTGCGTGAAAGCGATTTCCTCGGGACAAGCGATGCGCAGACCCTGGCGCTTCTCGAAGACACGCACGAATTCCGCCGCCTCGACCAGGCTGTCCGGCGTGCCGGTATCGAGCCAGGCGAACCCGCGCCCCATCTTTTCCACGCGGAGATTGCCCTTCGCGAGGTAGAGCCTGTTGAGATCGGTAATCTCCAATTCGCCGCGCGGCGACGGTTCGAGAGCGGCGGCGAGATCGACGACTCGGGCGTCGTAGAAATAGAGCCCGGTCACGGCCCAATTGGAGCGCGGCTTGGCGGGCTTTTCCTCGATCGACAAAGCGCGGCCCGCGCCGTCGAAATCGACGACGCCGTAACGTTCGGGATCGTGCACGTGATAGGCGAAAACCGTCGCGCCCTCCGGGCGCTCGATCGCCGGGCGCATCAAATCGGCCAGGCCGTGGCCGTAAAACACGTTGTCGCCGAGGATCAAGGCGGCCGGCTGGCCATCGATGAATTTGGCGCCGATGATGAACGCCTGGGCCAAACCTTCGGGACTTGGCTGCTCGGCATAGTCAAGCGAAATGCCCCATTGCGAGCCATCGCCGAGCATGCGCTGGAACAGCGGCAAGTCGTGCGGCGTGGAAATCACCAGGATCTCCCTGATCCCCGCCAGCATCAGCGTGGACAACGGATAGTAGATCATGGGC
>Ga0187852_1000907_pt1 | contig 29799 bp, 23 predicted proteins | sample June2016WEW_6_40_FD_134511 | JGI IMG/M metagenome (GOLD analysis project Ga0187852, IMG submission 134511) | Peatland microbial communities from SPRUCE experiment site at the Marcell Experimental Forest, Minnesota, USA - June2016WEW_6_40 | ecosystem: Environmental > Terrestrial > Soil > Wetlands...
AGAAGGAATACGATCAGTTCTTGACAAAGGAAAGAAAAATGTCAAATGCAGTACACATTGTCGTTTGCGCCGGCATCGTTCCCGACCCGCTGCAAACATTGGAGCCCATCACCACCCCCACCGGCCCCGGCCTGAAAAACGAAATGGTTCTTCCCGCGGTTCTCGACCCATGGGCCGCCTGTGCCCTGTATGAAGCCGCAAACCTGGCCGCCAAGAATCCTGGCAGTAAGGTCTGGCTGGTGAGCCTTGGCCCCAAGGCCAAGCTGCAACAGGTGATGATGACCGTCGCGCAAAAAGTCGCTTTCGAGCTGGTCCCCATCGACGGCCCCATCGGCGGCTTTCCTGACGCGCACTCCACCGCGGCCGTGCTCGCCGAAAACATCGCCGCTCTGCCCGGCCTGGACCGCTCGAAGCTCCTTCTCTTCGGCGGCTGGGAGTCGGCCACGCGCGGCGCGGGCGTCACCCTTCAGCTAATCGGCGAGCGCCTCGGCATCGCTGACCAGTTTCAGGGCGTAGATGAGATCAGCCTTCGCGACGATGGCAGCTTTGAAGTCTTGGAGCGCGTCGAAGGCGGCAAGCATCAGGTCTCGGTCTGCGCCGGAACTCCCGCTGTCTTCGGTTGGGCCACTGGCAACCTGCCCGAGCCGCGCAACAACCCGCAAATCGGCATGGCCAATATGCGCACCATCATGCCCGCCCTGCAAAAAGCCAGGGCCGCAAAGCTCGAAGCCAACGGCCTGCGCTACCTCTCCGTGAGCCTGCCCAGGCAGCAGCGGACCACCAGGGTGGTGAAAGACTTGACCCCTGATGAAATTGCGGCCGAGCTGGTCGAATGGATCGAAGCGGAATGACTTTGTATCAGGGCACAACTTCAGTTTTGTATCAGGGCACGACTTCAGTCGTGCCAGACGTTGCTCAATTCAAAAATCGGGCTTTAGCCCCTGAGGGAACAGAATCTTAATGGAATCGATTCTTGTACTCACCCACGCTGACGAAACCGGCATCGCACTCACTAAAGCCTCGCTCGAAACCGTAACAGCTGGCAAGGAGTTGGCCGCCCGGCTCAATGCTTCACTCGCAATCGGCATCGTCGCCGTTGACGCTGTAGCCGCAGCCAGTTCCGTCACCCTCGCAGGACCGCGCTTGTTGGCCGTCGCGGGCCAGCCCTTCGCCCAGCCGCGATACTCGACCGATGCCGCCGCCTGCGAAGCCCTCTGCCGCGCCGCCAACGCCAGCATCGTCCTCGCCCCGGCCAGTTCGCGTTTCTCCCGCGTCGCCGCCGCCGTGGCCCACCGTCTGGGCGGCTTCATCGACACCCACGTCACGGCTATTGGCGGCGCTGAAACCGTTGAAGCCACTCGCTGGTTCTATCGCCAGCGTGTCGAAGCGGTCCTCAGCCGCGACGCCCGCCCCTGGTTCCTGCTTCTCGACTCGGGCACACACGCGGCCTTCGCCGGCCAGCCCGCCCCAGCGCAGGTCGAGCAGGTAGCCGTCCAGTTCCCTGCCCTTCGCACCACCGTCACCGGCTTCCGCGCTCCGCAGCAAGATGCGCAAACCATTCGCCCCGACGCCAAACTTCTTTTCGTTGCCGGCGCCGGCTGGACGAAAAAGCAGCTCGACGGTCAGGTCCACGCCGCCGAGGCTGGCGAGCTGATCCTCGGCTTCCTGCGCGCATCCGGCGCCTCTCTCGGCAGCAGCAAATCCCTCGTCGACCAGAGCGGCGAAGGGAACTCCGTTCTTCCCTTTCTGACGCATTTGAACCAGATTGGACAGACGGGCTCGACCCCGCGCCACGTCAAAGGCCTGTCGACCTGCTGCCACGGCGAGGAGCCGCACGTCGTGGGCTGGCGTTTCATCGGCTCGCGCCGCGCCATCTCGCTCGACCCCAACTGCGGATGGACTCGCGGCAAGGCCGACGTCGTCTACGTCGCCGACGCCTTCGCGGTGATGGCCAGGGTCAATGCCCTACTGGAAACGAAAAATGCCTGAGTAGCTGGCGAATCCGAGGTCTCCCAGTTCCCATCCGCCGCGACGGACGAGACCCGGAGCGTCCGGCCCGATCATGAAACGCCATTCATGACCGCGCCCCCAACCACAAAACTCCTCGGCTGGATTCAGTATTCTCGATGAATGCGCCGATTGAAGCGGCGCAGGACTCCAGAAAAGCGCGGTCCGCCGGCCCAAAGGTTGCGGCGTTGTGGCTGTCGATGTCGATCTCGCCCACCACGCGTCCATGCGCGCGTATAGGAACCACAATCTCCGACTTCGTCTCAATCGAGCATGCCAAATAGCGTGGATCCGCCCGAACGTCGTCCACGACAATCGTCTCGCCCAGCGCAACGGCAGCCCCGCAAATGCCGCTCGAGACCGGAATCCGCCTGTGCTCGGTCGGCGCGCCCACAAAGGCGCCCAGTTCCAGCATTTTCGGATCGCCAGGATCAAGCCAATAGATGCCTACCCAGTCGTAGGCTGGCAACCCGGCCCCGATCCGCTCAACGGCAAATTGCTCGAGGGCGGCGAGCTCTGGCGCCCTCCGGGCAAACTCCTCGATCTCGGCGGCGATGCGCGCAAACGCTGACTCTTTCATTGCCTCCAGCTTAAATCAAATGCGACTGCGGTTGTGGTAGCTTGAAATTGGGAGAAGATCCAGAAAAATGGCCGATATTACCGCGTTCATCAAGCACCACTATCGTCATTTCAACGCCGCTGCCCTGGTCGATGCCGCAAATGCCTACAACGCCCTGCTGGCCTCCGGCGGAAAGATGTTCGTCACCATCGGTGGCGCCATGAGCACCGCGGAGCTGGGCCTTTCGCTCGCCGAGATGATCCGCCGGGAGAAGATTCACGGCATCTGCTGCACCGGCGCCAATCTTGAGGAGGACGTCTTCAATCTCGTTGCCCACGACTTCTACGAGCGCGTGCCCCACTACCGCGACCTCACCCCAGCCGACGAAGCCCAACTCCTCGCCCGCCACATGAACCGCGTCACCGACACCTGCATCCCGGAGATGGAGGCCATGCGCCGCATTGAGAACGAAGTGCTCAAGGAGTGGGTCCGCGCCGACCGGGCCGGCGAGCGCCTCTTCCCCCACCAGTTCTTCTATAAGATTCTGCTCTCCGGCGGCCTCAAGCCCTCCTACCAGATCGATCCCAAAGACAGTTGGTTGTTGGCCGCCGCTGAAAAGAATCTGCCCATCTTCGTCCCCGGCTGGGAAGACTCCACCCTGGGCAACATGTACGCCGGCCACTGCATCTCCGGCGACGTCAACAACGTGCACACCGTCCGCACCGGCATCGAGTACATGATGGATCTGGCCGAGTGGTACACGGCCACCACCGCTGAAACTCCGCTCGGCTTCTTCCAGATTGGCGGCGGCATCGCCGGCGACTTTCCCATCTGCGTCGTCCCCATGCTGCATCAGGACCTGCGGCGCGAGCACGTGCCGCTCTGGGCCTACTTCTGCCAGATCTCGGACTCCACCACCAGCTACGGCTCCTACTCCGGCGCCGTGCCCAACGAAAAAATCACCTGGGGCAAACTGGGCGAGAATACGCCCAAGTTCATCATCGAGTCCGACGCCTCGATCGTCGCGCCGCTGATCTTTGCCTGTGTCCTCGGCTGGTAACTTCCGCACTTGCACGCTGGGTGCGGCCAATAAACACTGAAGGGTATAGGCCTTGGCCCATACCCTTCTCTCAGAACCATGCTATTTACCATCACACCGGCTTATCCGGAACGCCTTCATTTATTCGAAACCACAACAAACGGCCCCGCCATCTCGCCGCCATCGCCTGCAAACGCAGCCTGACCGATGGCGCCCAGCCCAGTCTGCCACTTAGGCGACGCGAGCTCCGGCATGGGCTTTGCCTGGAACAGCTTCTTGCACTGCCGGGCCGTCCACCTGGCCCAGGCCTTCGATTTCTTACGGCGCGCGCTGTCGGTCGAGATTCCCGTGCCCGCATACATCTGCCGGTAGAGTTTCGAAAGAAACATAAAGGCGATTCTGGAAGTTATATTCGGGCAGCAGGCCGACCTCTGCCAGATAGCGCCCCACCTATAGAACTTGTCCCATACTTTTTGTGTGCGCTCTCGAATCTCATCCGAACTCATGGTAGGATGCGGGGTAAACATCTTGGGCCGAATCGCGGCGGGAATCAACCAGTACCGGGTAATCGGCACATCTCCAACCATGGTCGGATGCTGCGCCTGCTCCTTCTCCCAGCGCCCGAAATCCACCGTGCCCGGAAACGGCGTCATCATCACGAACTGGGCAAACGTGATGCCCGCTTTCTGCGCCATTGCCACCGTGGCGTCGAAGGTCGCCGGCCTGTCTGTCGGCAGCCCGAAGATGAACGAACCCAGCACATGGACCCCGTGCTCCTTGAACGTCTGCAACTGCCTGGCCAGGGCTTCGCCGGAGTAATTCCAGTCCTTGAAGACCGCTTTCAGTCCCTCCGGCGTCACCGCTTCCACACCCACCAGTGCGCCCTTGATGTTGGCCTTTCGCATCGCATCCAGAAACGCACCGTCCTCACCCGCCTCCATCGTCATCTGGGTATAGAACACCATGTCTTTCGGCAGCTTGGCCAACTCTTCCATCAGTTGGTAGCGCTCACTGCGGATGGCCGTCAGCTCTTCCAGTTTGGCCGCGTTGTTTTGCTCCCTGGCCAGCCGCAGGTCGGTCAACGTCACCGGATAGAAGTTATCGTCGGCCAGGGCAATAAAGCGAAACCCGAGCCGCCGCAGATCGACGATCTCATCGATCACTCTCTGATGATTGCGTTGCCGGGGCTTTTGCCCATCCGTCCGCCACACGCTGCAGAAAGAACAGTGCTTCGGGCATCCGCGAATGGTCTGCACAGAGGCCCACATATATTTATCAGGATCTATCAGGTCCCAGCGTGCAGCCAGGAACTCGCCGCCTTCAATCCGCCCGCCTTCGTATATCCTCTCCGGCTTTCCCGCCAGGCAATCGGCAACCACCTTGCCCCAGGCCACATCGCCATCCCCCTTCACCACCGCGTGCGCTTCCCCGCTTTCCAGCGCCTCCTCGGGAAACAGCGTCGCGTGAATTCCGCCATACACCACCCATGCGCCCCGGCTCCGCGCCATCCTGCCCACCGCATATCCACGCAGCGCATTGCCCGTATGCACGCTGATGCCCACAATGTCTCCCGGCTGAATGGTTTCCGGAACAATCTGCTCCAGTGATTCATCCACCAGAATAGGATCGCCCGCCGTCCGAGGTGTCGCTGCAGCAAGCACAAACAGCCAGCGCGGCGTGATAACCGCGGTGCCAAAAGAATTGTCGCTTGGATTGACCAGATGAACGCTCAACGAATCAAACCTTTCCTCGTAGGAATGTGGTGGCCTCAGAGAGCGTCTTTGTAATCGGTCGAATCGATGGCGGGGGTGGGTTCCCGCATGATGGGCGATGCCAAGTCTTCCCGCCGGACAGTTTTCCAATCATACAAGATTCTGCTGATAAATGTGGTCAATATTGACCACTATTTGCCCATCGGCTAGGTATAGTGGCTCCACAATTGCTGTACCCCAAAGCCGCTGCCGATGAAAGGCCTTACCCTTATAAAAAAGCCGCCTTGCGCAGAGTGGGCTACGGCACGTGAATTGGAGAACCGCTTCAATGCAAACCCGGAATAATCAAACGCCGTTCGCGGAACAGAGCGGCGCATATCCGCACCACCTCCGCATCCAACAGCGTTCCGGCCTGGCTTTCAATTTCTGCCAGGGCAACCTCCAAACCGAGTGCCGCTCGATAGGGCCGGTCGGCGGCCATCGCTTCCACAATGTCCGCCACGGTCAGCACCCTGGCTTCGGGCAGAATCGCATCCGCCTTCAGGCCCAGGGGATAGCCCGAGCCTTCCAGCTTCTCGTGATGTTGGCGCACTATGTCGGCTATGGGCCAGGTAAAGGGAATATCTTTCAGAATGGTGTAGCTGCTCTCCGGATGCCGTTTGACTACTTCCCATTCTTCCGGACTTAGCTCCGCCGGTTTCGCCAGGATTTCAGTGGGTATCGAAATCTTCCCGATATCGTGAACCATTGCCGCCATCCGCAATCCTTGCAATCGGCCCTCCAGCCAGCCCATCTCCTTGCCGATGGCGTATGCAATCGCCGCCACTCTGTTTTCATGGCCTGCGGTGTAGGGGTCTCGCAGTTCCATCGCGGTGACTATGGCGGACACCGACGCGGACAAAGCTTCCGTCAGATGCCTTTGCGTTTCTTTAAGGTGGCGCCGCTCGGCGTCCAGAAGCTGCTTCTGTTCCAGCGCCTGCACGCCGTAGACAATCTCCTCCGCAAGGTTCTGGAATACCTCAACGGGCCCGTTTTTAAATGCTTTGAGGCGGGTGGAATAAACGCCCAGCACACCCTGCCAACTCCCTTCGATGCGGAGCGGTATGAACATGAAGGATCGTATCCCGAACCGCCGCGCTCGTTCCCGCCATGGACCGTAGATCGGCGAAGTCTCCGTGTCCTCTGAAATCTGCAGCGTCTTGGTGCGAATGCAAACGCCCGCGGGGCCTTGTCCGCTCCTCTCATCCTCCGACCAGCTGATAGGCAGTTCGTCCAGATAACCCGCGGCGCTCCCCGCCGACGCCGCCACCCGCACCTGCTTATCCGGACCGTCTTCCGCTATGCCTATCCACGCCAGCACATACACCGATTGCTGTGTAATAGCCTCGCAGATGGATTGCAGCAAGTCCTTCGCGGAGCGCGAGCGTCCCAGCGCCAATGCTGCAATTGAAAAGGCCGACAACGCCCAGTTCTGCGCCGTAAGCTGGTGTCCTTTCTGCTTTTCATCGGTAATATCGCGGATTTCGGCAATTACCAGCCTGCGGCCGGCCAGCTCCAGCGGTTCCGACGTCCAGATCGCGACTGGCGCCTTTGAGCCGTCTTTACGCTGGATGTAAATATCGTTGTGGGACGAGGCATGCTCCACTGCCTTCCGGAATTCAGCCTTGAGCCGTTCGCGCCCGGCCTCCGGGTGCAGCAGGGCGATGTGCATACCGATGAGTTCTTCGCGCGAATAACCCATCAGCGCTTCTGCCGCCGGGTTGGCATCCACCACAATTCCCGTGTCGGCGTCCACCGCCAGCTTGCTATCTTGATCACAGGCCCAGTTCAATGCATAGAGAGAGTGCCGGTCGCCGGCATTCGGCTCGAAGTTCATGTCGGCGGGTCTCCGCGGCTCGGTTCCAGCCCTTGGGATTCTTCAATCGATACAAAATAAGGCAACAACTGTCGCCCCATCAACTAGATACCTAAATAAGTGGCGCATGTCAATCCCCCAAAAGTGCATTGTATCGAACCAGTTACCCCATCCGGCTGCGCTCCTCCACCGGAATCGCCACCTGCTCCACGATCTCCAACCCGAATCCCTCCAGTACCGGAATGCGTATGGGGGTATTCGACAGCAGCCGGAGTGGGCGCGGAATCAACGCTGATTCAGGCTCGGCAAAACCAGGCGCTTCTCGCGGAACAGGGCCGCGCAGATCCGGACGGCCTCCACATCCAGCAAGCCGCCGGCCTCTTTTTCAATCTGCTCCAATACGATATTCATCTTGATTGCCGGCCGATACGGCCGATGGGAGCCCATCGCTTCCACCATGTCCGCTACTGCCAGAACCTTGGCTTCGGGCAGGATCGCATCCCCCTTGAGGCCCAGGGGATAGCCCGAGCCGTCCAGCCTTTCGTGGTGCTGGCGTACGATCTCGGCAATGGGCCAGGAAAAGGGAATGTCTTTCAGAATGGTGTAGCCAGTCCCCGGGTGCTCGCGAATCAGACCCCATTCTCCCGCGGTGAGCTGGGTCGGCTTGGTCAGGATCTCCGCAGGGATTGAAATCTTCCCGATATCGTGAACCTGTGCCGCCACGCGCAATCCATGCAATTGCTCCTCAGTCCAACCCATCTCCTTGCCAATTGCAACTGCGATATCTGCCACTCTGTTCTCGTGGCCCGCGGTGTAAGGGTCTCGCATCTCCATCGCGGCCACCATGGGCGCCACCATCGCGGACAATGCCTCGGTCAACTGCTTTTGCACATGGGCCAGGTTGATCTCCCCGGCATTCAGAGCCAGTCCCTGATCGAGCGCATGGACAGCGTGAACAATCTGCTCCGCTAGGTGTTGAAGTACCTCGACCGCCGGTGCCTCAAATGCGTTGGGGCGCGCCGCATAAATCGTCAACACGCCGCGCCAGCCGTCCTCGACAAGGAGCGGAATGGACACGCTGGAGCGTATGCCGCTTAGCATCGCTCGTTCACGCCAGGCTGCAGAAACATCGGATGTCTCGAAGTCTTCGATGTTAACCAGCTTGTTGGTGCGAATACAGATGCCCGTCGGACCTTGGCCCCCTGGCTCATCCTCCGACCAGCTCAATTGCAGTCCGTGCAAAAAGCCCTTGGCGCTCCCCGCTTCAGCGACAACTCGAATCTTCTTCTCAGGACCCTCTTCCGCAATACCCACCCAGGCAAGCACATAGATGGACTGGCTCGTGATGGCCTCACAAACAGCCTTCAGAAGGTCCTCGGAGGTACGAGCCGACGTAAGCGCCATAGCTGCGCCCGCATAGGCGCTCAATGCCCAATTCTGGGCCGTAAGCCGATGTTCTCTCTCCTTTTTCACGGTGATATCGCGGATGGCCGCCGTCACCAGGATTCCCTCGGCGCTCTCCAGCGGGCTGAGCATGATCTCGATGGGAAAACTGCTTCCATCCTTCCGCAGTCCGTTCAGCTCAATCCCGGTGCCGATTTGCTGCGCCAGAGCCTCAGCCGCAGTGCGGGTTCCGTCGGCGATCAGTCGCTCTGCAAAGCCCTGCGGAATGATGTCAGTGACCTTCTGGCCCAAAAGTTCATCGCGGCGATATCCGAACTGCTTCTCTGCCTGGGCATTCAACAGGACGATCTCCCCGCCCTGGTTCACCACCACCATCCCGTCCGGAGCCGCCTCAAGAAGGCCACGATATCTGGCTTCCACTTGCTCCAGATGCTTGATCTCATCGTTGTGCACGGTAATATCGCGGAACTCGACAATCGTTATCGATCGGTCGGCCAACTTCAACAATTCCGACGACCAGATCGCGACCGGCACGCAATTGCCGTCCTTTTGCTGGATGTGAAGGCCGAGGTGAGGCGCTGCATGCTGCGTTGCCTTGCGTAACTCATCCTGAACCCGCTCGCGCTCCGCCTCCGGGTGCAGCATGGTGATATGCATGCCGATGAGTTCCGCGCGGGAATAGCCCATCAATGCTTCTGCTGCCGGGTTCGCATCCACCACGATTCCAGTCGCGGCGTCAACCGCCAGCTTGCCATCCTGCGCATAGGTCCAGCTCAATTCGTACAGGCTCTGCGGCTCGCTGATATTGGGGATCTGAGTCATAGCCCTCGGCCTCTCTGCCCGGCTGAGACCCATATGGCGCTCTAATACGATGCGCCATATCAGTTCGCTGTGAGAATCACATATCCCTATAATAAGTTAGAGTTAATCGAATGGTATGTGCATAATTGCACACAGTTTGCCGTTTACCCCATCCGGCTGCGCTCCTCCACCGGAATCGACACCTTCTCCACAATCTCCAACCCTAAGCCCTCCAGGGCTGGAATGTGCATGGGGGCATTCGACAGCAACCGGAGTAGGCGCGGAATCAACGCTAATTCAGACTCGGCAAAACCAGGCGCTTCTCGCGGAAGAGAGCGGCGCAGATGCGCACAGCCTCAGGATCCAAAAGCGTGCCGGCCTCACTTTCAATTTGCCTGAGGGCGGCCTCCAAGCCATGCGACCGCCGGTACGGCCGGTCCGAGGCCATTGCCTCCACCATGTCCGCTACTGCCAGAACCTTGGATTCGGGCAGGATCGCATCCCCCTTGAGGCCCAGAGGATAGCCCGAGCCGTCCAACCTTTCATGATGTTCGCGCACCATTTCGGCGACCGGCCAAGTGAACGGAAGGCCTTGCAAGATGTTGTTGCCGGTCTCCGGATGCTCTTTGATCAAGGCGAATTCCGCGGCACTGAGGCGCGCCGGCTTGACCAGGATTTGGGACGGTATCGCAATCTTCCCGATATCGTGCACCATGCCGGCCAGCCGTATCCCTTCCAATCTGTTTTCGTCCCAGCCCATTTCCCGGCCAATGGCAACTGCGATGGTTGCCACTCTGTTCTCGTGCTCCGCGGTATAGGGGTCGCGAACTCCAATCGCGGTGACCATTGCGGCCACAGAGGCCGACAGCGCGTCTACCACATGCTTTTGCGCCGCGGCCAGCTTCACCCGCTCGGCAGCTAGAAGCATACTCTGATGAAGCGTATGAATGCCATTGACAATATGCTCGCCAAGGCGCTGAAATACCTCCACCGCTGGGGCATCAAACGCTTCGACGTGATCGGAATAAACGGTCAAAGCCCCCTTCCAATCGTTATCGGCGCATATTGGAATGGCCACCGTGGATCGGATCCCGAAGCGCTTTGCCGATTTCCGCCACGGAGCGAAGGCGGCCACCGTATCGCGGTTCTGTACAATCTGCATCTTGTTTTCGCGCAGGCAGGTGCCGGTCGGGCCTTGTCCCAGTGGCTCATTCTCCGACCAACTAACTCGAATGTTGTCCAGGTACTTAACCGCACTCCCGGCTTTCGCGGCAATTCGAATCGGCTTACCCGGCCCCTCTTCCGCTATGCCCACCCAGGCGAGGTTATATACGGATTGGTGCGTGACTGCTTCACAGATGGACTGCAACAGAAGGCTCTCTGAAGACTGAACCCGGCCCAGCGCCAGGGCCGCGAGCGCATAGGCACCCAACGCCCAATTCTGGGACGAAAGCTGATGTTCCTTCCGCACTTGTTCGGAAATATCGCGGAACTCGACTATCGTTATCGATCGGTCGGCTAACTTCAGCACTTCCGACGACCAGATCGCGGCCGACACGCAATTGCCGTTCTTTTGCTGGATGTGAAGGCCGAGGTGAGGCGCTGCATCCTGTGTTGCCTTGCGGAATTCATCCTGAACCCGCTCGCGCTCCGCCTCCGGGTGCAGCATGGTGATAGGCATGCCGATGAGTTCCGCGCGGGAATAGCCCATCAATGCTTCTGCTGCCGGGTTCGCATCCACCACGATTCCAGTCGAGGCGTCAACCGCACACTTGCCATCCTGGGCATAGGTCCAGCTTAATTCGTACAGGCTCTGCGGTTCGAAAACCTGGGGTGTGCAACTCATGGCAATCCAACTTTGAACGTCGGTCATCGCCCTTGTGGCGCTTGAACTGATACGGTGACAGTTACCCTGTTATAAACTAGATACTTTAAGAGCGTCCTGTCAATCGAAAACCAGGTGGATGATCTCCGCGTGCCATTCATCCCATCCGGCTGCACTCCTCCACCGGGATCGCCACCTGCTCCACGATTTCCAACCCGAATCCTTCCAGTGCGGGAATGTGCATGGCGGTATTCGACAGCAGCCGGATGCGCTGGATCCCGAGGTCCGACAAAATCTGCCCGCCCAGTCCGATGGCCCGCAGAATCCGTCCGGTACGAGCCTGCGAGCCCTCGCGCCCGCGCAACTCCTGGTGCAGAATCAGTCGCCCCGCATCCGTTCCCGGCGCTTCATGCGGCGCAGCCGCGCCGCCGGGCTCGAACGCCTCTGCCGAAGCCGCCGCGCGCTCCACCTCAAAGCCGCGCGAGGTGTTGTGCAGGTACAGCACCACGCCGCATCCCTCTTCGGCAATCATGCGCATCGATTGATCCAGCGTCTCCCGGCAGCGGCAGTCGGCCGCAAACACATCGCCCGCCGTGCAGCGCGTATGCACCCGCACCAGCACGGCGCGCGCGCACACAGCCCGCGCTGCCTCCAGATTCCCCGCCGTGTCCGCGACTGCCGGCCCACTGTGGAATGCTGGACAGTCCGGGCAAAGATCGCCGCGCACCAGCGCGATGTGGCTCTCCCCGCCGTTTACCTCGCTCTCGTATGCAATCATGCGGAACTCGCCGTAGCGCGTCTGGATGCGGCTCTCTCCGGCGCGCACAATGTACCGCTCATGGCGCAGCCGGTAGCGGATCAGCTCCGCCACGGTCAAGATTCGCAGCCCGTGTTCCCGGCAGAACGGAATCAGGTCCGGAATCCGCGCCATCTCTCCGTCGTCGCGCATAATCTCGCAGATCACGCCAGAAGGATCGAGGCCGGCCAATCGCGCCAGATCGACTGAAGCCTCGGTCTGCCCCGCCCTCACCAGCACGCCGCCCCGGCGCGCCCGCAGCGGAAACACGTGTCCCGGCCGCGCCAGATCGCTGTAGTTCGTCCGGCTATCGATGGCCGTGCGGATGGTGTGTGCCCGGTCCGCCGCCGAAATGCCCGTGGTGACCCCCTCGCGCGCCTCGATGGTCTCGGTAAACGCGGTGCCGAAGCGCGAGGAGTTCTGCTGCGTCATGGGGAACAGCCGCAGATGATCGGCGCGCTCCTCAGTTAGGGCCAGGCAGATCAACCCCCGGCCGAATTTGGCCATGAAGTTGATCGCTTCAGGGGTCACGTACTCGGCCGCCAAAGTCAGGTCGCCCTCGTTTTCGCGGCTCTCGTCGTCCACCACAACCACCATGCGCCCGGCGCGGATCTCCTCCAGCGCGCCGGGAACGTCGGTGAACGGGGGCTCGAAGATGCGGGAACTATTGGGCATGGCGACCCTTTCATTCTCGCCTATGGCAGCCGCAAACAGCAAAAGCGCCGCCCGAAGGCGGCGCTTTTGCGAAACACGCAGAGGAAAGGAGCCTACAACGTCGATTCGATCTCAAAACCCCAGGCCTCCAGCAGCGCCTCAGGGATGTATTTGGAATTCTTGTTCCGGCGAGCCCACTCCCGCAGACGGGTGGACCGGATGTACTGGTCCGGGGTGAGTTTGAACTCCTTCACGATCTGCTCGAAGGAGGTCACTGTAGGCACAACCGGCCCAATGGGCTCTGGCTTGCCCCAATTCGGATTTCCGCGACGCTTTGCCATCGATTTGGTGTCCTTGGAAGGGATGATTTGCGTGTACATCCTCAGAAACGGGCTGGGGGACCTGTCAGCGAGAGGAAGCTTTAGAATCTTATTTTACGGATATTTTTATCAAAAAGCAATCAAAAAATGAGAGAAACCTCGGAGAATCGCCGGACTGCGCCTCAAGGCGCCTGATCGCCGCCCGCACCCGCCACGATAGATGCTATACCGCAACCAGGGAAGGTGTATCCCGAAACCGCGTCATTCAAGTCGACGCGACCATCAGGCCGGGGTCCCCGGCGACAGGTCTTCGTCGACGGGGTGGCAAACCGGGGTCCCGGCGACTCGGGGTTCCCGGCGAGCGATTTTTGCTCGCTGAGGTGAAGAGACAGGTCTTCGTCGCTGGGGCGGAGGAAGCAGCGACCCGGCACAAAACTCAACAGAACACAGTAACCCTGCTTTCGCTCTGGGAGCGTCGGGGAGATGAACGATGATCCATCATCGTTTTTCTCCCCATGCGCCTGTCGGCACCGTCACCGATCCCATCAGACCCGAGTTCTCATCCACCACCAGGACACGCACCGACGTGATTTCTGGTTTGGACTCCAGCGGTTGCTCAAAGGGTATGCCGTCGCGCATCAGCTTCTCGTAGGTGGCGGGGATCAGGCGCAGGTTCACAGTTTGTCCGCTCACCTGGGCATGGAGTCCGGCGTCGTCTCTCTGCGCCACAAAGATGTCCACCTTGTCGGTCAATAACTTGCCCTGCTGCGCCAGGTCTAGGTCGGTGGCGGCAATGTTCAGTACGAGCTTGGGCCCCTTGGACTCGGCGATCGGGTTGGCGCTGAGGCCGATCTCGGCGATGTCGGCGGGCTGCCAGATGGCCTGGCGGAAGCGGTCCTTGAGCGTGGCTGGTTCCTTGTCGTACTGGTAACCGGTGCGGTAGTGGAGGGTGACGTCGCGGCGGCCGACGAGTTTTACGGCCAGCAGATGGTACTTGTCGTCGGCGGGCTGATCGGGAGTGAAACTGACCAGATAGGCGGCGCGGCCGTCAGCAACCACGGTGTCGAGTTCCCCGGTTAGGTCGGAGGCGCGTCGAAATGCGCGGCCGCCGGTGGCCTCGGCCAACTGGCGGAAGGCGCCCTGGATGGGGTGAAGGTCCTGCTGCATCTGCGCCAAGGGGCGTCCGGGGATTCGGCTGTTCGGGCATGTGTCGACGTCCATTCCGGAGTTGACTCCGGGATCAATGCCCCCTGGCCCTAGTAATCCACATGCGGGTAGTCCAGAAAGACTATTCCTGACTGCCAGTAATTCCTGCGCCCCCGGAGTCAGTTGGATACTCTGGCTATAGAGGCTGGGATCGGCGGCTCCGCCCCCCAATTGCGAGGCGTCGAGAGGGTAGACGCTGACGTGGGCGTCGTTCATGGCCTCCTGCGCGCGCAGCACATCGGGCTCGATGTTCTTGTTGGTCTTTGTGAAGCTGGTCGACTGGTTGTTCCAGTCGGCGAGCACGTTGTCGCTGGCAACCCACACCAGATTCTTGTGGCCTGAAAGAGCGGACAGGTGGCGGGCGACGCCGACCAGGATGGCGAGCGCATCGGATGCCGGCGTTTTCCCCCAGTCCCGCAGGTTCGGGTCCAAAGTGGCTATCCGGGTATCGGGAGAGAGGTCAATGCGACCGTTGACGTCAGTCAAGTCTGAGACGTTATGAACTTCATCGAACTGTTGCCGGTTGCGTTGCTCCGCTTCCTGGGCCTGTGCGACGTCCTGCGCGCTTGGCATCCACTTGGAAAGTCTGGTCTCGACTAGGTCATGATCGGTGGTCCCCTCGGCCACCACCTGAAAACCGCGCGAGTTCATGGTGTAGAGGGCGATTCGTTCTGTGGGCGGCAGGGCCCTGATAAAGCGAAGAACCTGGTTGCGGGAGATGGTCAGGTCGGCGAAGGACAGGTTGCTTGGGTCCATGAGCAGGATCGTGGCAGCGCTTTCGGCCGGCCGGGCGCCGGGTCTTGTGTCGCCGGCGGCAGGGCGATTGGCGTATGCGGGCTGATTCTGCTCCGGAGCCGCTTGAGCGGACGCGGCGGCGGGCTGGGTCGCATCGGCGGCGGCATCGGTAAAGAATTTGATCTGCTGCTTGCGCCCGTTGTCGTAGATTTCCAAGTTCCCCGGCTTCAGGTCGGTGATCGGATGGCCCTTCTTGTCATAGGCGACCAGACCCACATCCACCAGGCGCGAGGTGGTGCGCAGGATAAAACCGGAATCCGGCGTTGCGGGACGGGGATGGAGGGCGGCTTCTGGTATGCCGGCTGCGGCAGTTACGGCGATCTCAGTGTCGGTGGGCGCCGCTGGAACTGCCGCGGCGGCCGCTGCTGGAGCCGGCACGGCGCCAGAGGGAACGGCCTCGGCAGCAAGAGCTGCCGTATCGGCCTCCGTCTGGGCCGCTTTAGCGGCTGTGGCGCCGGAGGGTGAGTTCACGGTTTCGGAAGGGGCATTCTCGGCCTGCTTGCCGGCTGTGTTGGTGGCCTGCTCTGTTCCTGTTCCCTCCCCGGTCACTATATTCAGCTCGCCGCGATACAGATGATATTGCTCATAGGAATCGTCGTTGAGGAGAACTTGGCTAATGCCGGAGGGAACGAAACTGGCCTCCAGCAGGGAGTTTCCTGGGGTATTCGCGGCCGGCGCCGAAGGTGGCTGAACTTGGCCCTTGGCGGCGGTTTGTGCCTTTGAAAGCGAGACGCTGCGAATGGGGCAGATATAGGTCTGGCCGCCGATCTCGACCGGGGCGTATTCCACCATGATTGCCGCCTGGGAAAGAGGAGCCTCCGGCTTGAGGTCTGCCACAAGCGTCAGACGGAGAATCGAGCCGTCGCTTGAATCCACGGCGATCTCCCCGTGGTAGCCGGTGAACTCGTGAAAAAGATTGATCTCGAATCCGTATGCCGAAGTGAAGCAGCAGTAACGAATGTCGTAGTGGGATTTCTCTATTGGCACTGAGTACTGGAAAACGGCAACCGCTCCGGCGGGAGAGTTCTCCCACCGGCTCCACGCCAGCTTGTTCAGGCCGGCATCTAACATCACGGTGGAAAGAACGGGACCGAAGACTCCCCAACTGGTCAACCCCCGTTCCTCCAGTGGCGGCTTCTTGCTCTTTGCCGTTTCCTGTTCCACCTTCTCGCGGCCTTCGCGATAGAGCACGGTGATGCTGGATCGGCCCACGGGATGAAGTGACTCGGAAAGGTCGGAGGGCTTGGAGAGGAAGCGCGTGGTTGTGCGCGTGGCGAAAAGGCTCGGCAGTAAAGGCAGGGCTTTGCGAAGATAATCGACAGTCAAGGTCATGATGCGGCGCTGCTCGGCCAGGTCCGGCGTGGCCGTGGTGGGAATATCCGCCGCCGGAGGATCGAGAAAAGCCGACTGATCTGCCAGCGCAAGCAGAGCCTGTTGGGCCTTTTCGCCGGGTAAACCCGCCCTCCAGTGCGCTAGCTTGGCCGGGCTCAGACGCTCAGTCAGCTCCATATCTTCCAGTTTTCGTGCTATTTCAGTATCCGAGCTGCCTCGCGCGGCCGAAAGCACGTGCTCCAACTCGGTTACCGTCACGCGCTGACCCGCAAACGCCGGTAGCGCCATTACCACGACGAACCCGTACATTGCCAATTTGCGCATGGGCGACCTCCCGCCTAAGACATAGTACCCACATTTGAACATCGAATCGCATTGCCGGATACGAATTATTTTTGCGCCCGGACCGGAGCCTGCGGCGGCCGGCAGATCGCCGCAATGAATCTGGATGGAATGAGCTCCGAGTCTGCCGGAGATAGCTTGTAGCCGGAGAAGGCCGTTCCAGGGCGACGTCCTGGTGGAGACGCGGATGGGTTTGAGTGTTAAATAATTCAGCCTAACTGGGATAGCGGTTTCAGTGTCAAATGCGTGAGGATAAGCCGGGCAGCCTGCAAGCCTCCCTTTTTACGGTTGACAGCTTCGTTGTGAGTACTCGGCTCGTATTCACTCGGGCTATTCGCACCACGCGTCGAATGCGCCCGTCCTCACCGCCGAGGCCAGCGCATCGATATCCGGCGCCAAAATCCGGTCCTGGTCTAGCCGCGGAATCACCGCACGCACCGCGGCATGCGCCCGCTCGATCGCCCATCCCGACTTCAGCGGCCTGCGAAACTCCAACCCCTGCGCCGCGCACATCAGCTCGATGGCCACGATCCGCTCGGCGTCTTCCACAATCTGGCGCAGCTTCAGCGCCCCGGTCATGCCCATCGAGACATGATCCTCCTTGCCCCCGCTGGTCGGAATGCTGCCCGTCGACGAGGGGTGCGCCAGCACCTGGCATTCGTTGATGAGCGCCGCCGCCACAACCTGCGCCATCATGAATCCCGACGAGAGCCCCGCATCGGACGAGAGAAACGCCGGCAGCCCCTCGTTGATGTCCGGATTCAGCAGCCGGTCGATCCGCCGCTCCGTCATGCTGGCCAGAGCGGTCAGCGCAATGGCCGCGTAGTCGAACGCGTACGCCAGCGGCGCTCCATGAAAATTCCCTCCCGAAAGCACTCCGTGCTCTAGCGTTTTGGAGGAGTTCTTTGGGAATACCAGCGGATTATCCGTAGCCGAACCACTCTCAATCTCCAGCACTCCCCGCACATGCTCCAGCACATCCCGCGCCGCCCCGTGCACCTGCGGCATGCAGCGCAGACAATAGGCGTCCTGCACCCGCGAATCGTGTTCCCGGTGCGCCTCGCGTATCTCCGAGCCCTCCATCAGCCGCACCAGGTGAGCCGCTGCCGCTATCTGCCCTGCATGTGGCCGCGCCTCGTGAATCCGCGCATCGAAAGCGGAAGGCGTGCCCATCAGCGCCTCCAGCGACATCGCCCCCGCCACATCCGCCAGCCTCGCCACGCGCAGCCCTCGCGCCACCGCCAACGCGCCCACGGCGGTCATGGCCTGCGTCCCGTTCAGCAGCGCCAGGCCCTCCTTGGCGGCCAACACGATAGGCCGCAAGCCGGCTCGCTTTAGCGCCTCGCCGCCGGCCATCCGTTCGCCCTTCAAAAATGCCTCGCCCTCCCCGATCGCCACCAGCGCCAGGTGAGCCAGTGGCGCCAGGTCCCCGCTCGCGCCCACTGAACCCTTTTCCGGAATCACCGGATGCACCCCGGCGTTGAGCAGCGCCACCAGCAGTTCCACCAGCGCCGGCCGGCAGCCACTCAACCCCTTGGCCAGCACATTGGCCCTCAGCAGCAGCATGGCCCGCGTCTCCGCCTCCTTGAGCGGCTGCCCTACCCCGGCCGCGTGGCTGCGCACCAGGTTGGTCTGCAACTGCGCCAGGCTGCCGGCCGGAATCCGGGCGTCCGCCAGTTTACCGAAGCCGGTATTGACTCCATAAACCGTCTGCCCCTCGGCCAGAATCTCCTCAATCAGCTCCCGGCTGGCCGCCACTCGCGCCAGCGCCGCAGGGGCGATTGCCACCGCGCAGCCGCTCAGCGAAACAGCTTCAATCTCGGCCAGCGTGAGCGGCTGGCCGTCCAAAACCAGAATCTCCATGGCCCTGATCCTAGGCCGCTACTCCCGGTCCAGACAAATCTTCCTCCTGGATGCAAAGCTGCGTACAATCGAATCGTCAAGAACTGAACCGTCAAAAGAGAGAACTGACCCCCATGATCCTGAACAGAAGAGAATTCGCCAGACTCGCCGCGCTGGGCCTGGCCGCCCGTTTCGCCCCCGCCCTCAACTCTCAGACTCCTGAGCGTAAAATGGGCTACGCCGTCATCGGCCTGGGCCGCATCGCCGACCACTTCATGCCCGGCGTCCTCAATACAACCAACTCCCACATCGCCGCCCTGGTCAGCGGCCATCGCGACAAGGCCGAGCGTATCGCGGCCCAGTACGGAGTCCCTTCAACATCCATTTACAACTACGACAACTTCGATGAGATCGCGCACAACTCGGCCGTCGACGCCGTCTACGTGGCGCTGCCCAACTCCATGCACGCCGAATACACCATCCGCGCCGCCAAAGCCGGCAAGCACGTGCTCTGCGAGAAGCCCATGTCCACCACCGTCGCCGACGCTGAGGCCATGATCGCCGCCTGCAAGACCGCCAACGTCAAGCTCATGATCGCCTACCGCTGCTTCTACGAGCCCACCAACCTCAAGGCCGTCCAACTCATCCGCTCCGGCGCCCTCGGCCAGGTCCAGGCCATTGAAAGCGCCTTCGGCTTCAACATCGCCCCCGGCGAGTGGCGCCTCAATAAGAAACTCGGCGGCGGCGGCCCGCTCCTCGACGTCGGCATCTACTCCCTCAGCGCCTGCCGCTACCTGACCGGCGAAGAGCCCCAACACATTGCCGCCTTTGTCTCGACCACCGATCACGACGGCCGCTTCGATCAAGTCGAGGAAAACGTCTCCTGGACCATGAAGTTTCCCTCCGGCATCGTCGCCAGTTGCAACACTACCTACGGCGCTCCCATGGAAGGTTTCTATCGCGTCCACGGCTCCAAGGGCTGGCTTGAAGCCAGTCCGGCCTTCAACTACGATGGCCTTCACCTGCGTGGAGACTTCTCCGGCACGCAACTGGACGAACTGAACCCCGCTCGCGACCCCTCGCATTTCATGGCCCAGGCCGAACACTTCTCCCATTGCATCCAATACAGACTGGAGCCCAGAACTCCGGGTGAAGAAGGCCTCCGCGACATGCGCTATATCACCGAGATTTATCGCTCCGCCGGAATCTCGATCTGATGAGGGGACTAGCGCCCCTCACAGCCCCAAAATCCCGCGATTCCGCCCCTGATCCGTCCCGCCCCCGGCAAAATCGTCGAACGCCCTCTCCGTCACGCGAATAATCCGCTCCTTGATAAATGCCGCTCCCTCCGCCGCGCCGTCCTCCGGATGCTTCAGGCAGCACTCCCACTCCAGCACTGCCCACCCCGGATAGTCGTACTGCGCCAGCTTCGAGAAAATCGAATGAAAATCGATCTGCCCGTCGCCCAGCGACCGGAACCGTCCCGGCCGGTCGATCCATTCCTGGTAGCCGCCATAGACCCCCGACCGCCCGCTCGGCCGGTACTCCGCGTCCTTCACGTGGAACGCCCGCACCCGCTCGTGATAGAGGTCGAGGAAGGCCAGATAATCCATCTGTTGCAGAATCATGTGGCTGGGATCGTACAAGATGTTGGCCCGCGCATGACCGCCAACCACTCCCAAAAACCGCTCGAAGGTCGCGCCGTCGTGCAGGTCCTCGCCCGGATGCAGTTCGTAGCAAACGTCCACGCCGGCCTCGTCGAACACCTGCAGAATCGGCAACCACCGCCGCCCCAACTCCGCAAACGCCTCGTCGATCAGCCCCGCCGGCCGATGTGGCCAGGGGTAGAAGAACGGCCAGGCCAGCGCCCCTGAGAACGTAGCGTGAGCCTTCAGCCCCAGCCTCCGGCTGGCCTTGGCCGCAAACTCCAACTGCTCCACCGCCCACGCCTGCCGGCCCTTCAAGTCTTCCGCGAACTCTTGGGGCGCAAATCCTTGAAACAGCACATCATAAGCCGCGTGACTCGCCACCAACTGCCCCTGCAAATGCGTCGAAAGCTCGGTAACCGCAAGTCCCGCCCGGCCCACCACGCCTAGCACCTCGTCGCAGTAATCCTGGCTCTCGGTGGCCAGCTTCAAATCGAACAGCCGCTTGTCCCAGCTCGGAATCTGCACCCCCGTAAAGCCCAGTCCCGCCGCCCAATGCGCCATCCCCTCCAGCGTGTTGAAGGGCGCCGTATCCCCCGCAAACTGCGCCAGAAAAATCCCCGGCCCCTTGATCGTCTTCATCTCATCTCTCCTGCATTGATGGGTGCCCCAGGTCCGTATTCTCGGACCTGGGATACCACGAACCTCAACAGCCCAAACACATTGGGTGCCCCATCCATTCCGCGCTTTATGTGGAATGGGTGGGAGAGCACGACCGCTTCCCCCCGTTGCCCCGAGCTCTAAAACTCCACCCAGCCTTCTTTGCGGCTGCTCTCGATGGCGCGGTCGATAAACCGCATCCCGCGCACCCCGGCCACAATACCCGGTAGCGTTGCAGGCAGCGGGTCTCGCTCACCCCGCCACCACTCCGTCAACCCATCGGCAAACTCCCGGTAGAGCACCGCAAAGGCCTCGATATAGCCCTCGGGATGCCCTCCCGGCAGCCGCGCCACGGCGCGCGCCTCTTCGCTCAGATAGCTCCCTGCCGCATGGCGAATCTCCTCTGACCCATCCACCCATTTCACCCGCAGCCGGTTGGGGTCTTCCTGCCGCCAATCGATTGAGCCGTCTTCTCCATACACGCGCAGCCGCAGGCCGTTGCCCTCACCCGCCGCCACCTGCGACACCATCAGCATCCCGGTCGCGCCATTCTCCAGGCGCAGCATCGCATTGCAATCGTCGTCCAGCCGCCGCCCTTCCACCACCGTGCGCAGCGTGGCGTTCAGGCTCGTCACCTCCAACCCGGTCGTATATTCCACCAGATGAAACGCATGGGTGCCGATATCGCCGATGCAGCCGCCCGGCCCGTTCAGCGCCGGATCGGAGCGCCATGCGGCCTGCTTCTGCCCCCTATTCTCAAGCGGCTTGCTCAACCACCCCTGCAGATACTCCACCAAAACCTTGCGAATCGGCCCCAGTTCCCCGCTGGCGCACACCGCACGCGCCTCCCGCACCAGCGCATAACCGGCATACGTATGCGTCAGCGCGTAAGGCAGCCCTGCCTTCGCCACCGCCGCCTCCAGCTCCAACGCCTCCGCATATGTAGCTGTGGCCGGTTTTTCGCTCACCACCGCAAAACCCGCCTCCAGCGCCGCCGCTGCCACCGGCAGGTGCAAATGGTTCGGCGTCACAATCGCCACAAAGTCGATCGCGTCCGTCCGCTTCCGCTCCGCCTCCAGCATCTGCCTGTAGTCCGCATACGCTCGCCCGGGATCGATCCCGAAACCCGCGCTCGCCGCGCGCGACCGCTCCGCCGACTGCGAGAACGCCCCGGCAACCAGCTCGATTCTGCCGTCCAGCTCGGCTGCCATCTTATGCACCGGGCCGATGAACGCTCCTGGGCCCCCGCCCACCATGCCCATCCGCAATTTCCTTGGCTCTGTCACTTCTACTTCCCTTCAACCGCGCTCTAGCCCTGCGCCATGGCCCGCTTCAGTCCCGGCGCCAGTGTCCGCAACACCATCAAAGCAACAAGATACGCCGAAGCGGAATAGAGAAACAGCGGCGCATAACTGTGCGTGAACTGAAGAATATGCCCCGCTATCGGTGCGAAAATTGCCAATCCTAACGCCGCAGCTACCTGCCCAAAGCTCACCAGTGTCCCCACATACTCGTGAGGAAACATATCCGGGACCGTGGTGAAGAGGTTGGCCGACCATCCCTGGTGCGCGGCCGTAGCCAGGCTCAGCAGCGCCACCGCGCCCCACTCCGAGTGCAGGCCCCCCACAAACCCAATCGGCACAATCAGGCACGCGCAAGTAAGCATGGCAGCCAGCCGCGCAGGCTTTAGCCCCATCCCCAGCCAGACGTAACCATCCGGCAGCCAGCCCCCGCAGACGCTTCCTACCGTCGAAAGACCATAAATCACGATCAGCGGCAGTCCCAGATGCGACAGGTCCAGACTGAACCGCGAACTGAAGTAGCCGGGAAGCCAATACAGAAGGAACCACCACACTGGATCGGTCAGAAACTTGCCCAGCACAAACCCCCACGTCTGCCGGAAGCCCAGCAGCTTCCACCACGCCAGCGGTGGCCCGGGCGGCGGCGCAATCACAACCCCGCGGCTCCATTCCATCGATTCGCGCGGCGTCCGGTACTTCAACGACCACCAGACAATCCAACTCGCGCTGAACACTCCAGTCGTCAGGAAAGACGCGCGCCATCCAAAGTGCAAAGCTACCCAGGGCACGATCGCCGGAGCCAGAATTGCTCCCACGCATGCGCCGGAGTTGAAGATCCCCGTAGCCAGCGACCGCTTGCTGGCCGGAAACCACTCCGCCGTCGCCTTGATCGCCGCGGGAAAGTTGCCGCTCTCGCCCAACCCCAGGAAGAATCGCGCCACGCCGAATCCGAAAACAGAATGCACCAGCGCGTGCCCCATCGCCGCTAGGCTCCACAGGCCGGTAACGATCGGATAACCCTTGCGGCACCCGAGCTTGTCCACCAACCGCCCAGCAAAAATCACGCCCAGCGCGTAGGCGATCGAAAAGACTCCTACGATGTTGCCATACTGAACCTCGCTCATGCTGATGGACTTTTCCACCGTCGGCCATCCCGGCAGCAGCGGCGCCAGGTGGATCGTGCTCTGCGCAAGCACTGGTTTCAGGTAGGCGAGCACCTGGCGGTCCATGTAGTTGATCGTCGTGGCCACAAACAGCATGGCGCAGACCGTCCAGCGCCCCGGCAGCGCCAGCGGATCCGCAAAAACCTCCGTAGCTTCAGGTGAATCCTTCATAGAGTTCCAATTCGTCGAGCTTACTTGCCGGCTGATCTCCGTTCTGACCACTGACAACTGATCACTGACAACTGTTTATTGATTCACCCCGCTGGCCAGGAACCCGCCGTCCACAGCTACAATCTCGCCGGTCACAAACCGAGCCGCCTCCGAAGCCAGGAAGATCGCCGCCCCGGCCACCTCCCATGGCTCGCCGAACCGGCCCATCGGCGTGCGCAGAAGCAGTTCTTCCCCGCGCGGCGTGCCCTGAATCAACGATGCATTCAGAGGCGTGGGAAACACGCCCGGCGCAATGGCGTTCACATTCACCCCGGTCTTCGCCAGCTCGACGGCCAGCACCTTGGTCAGCGAGGCCACTGCGGCCTTGCTGGCCGAGTAAGCCGCCACCTGGTACAAGCCCACAAACGAGGTCAGTGAGGCGATGTTGACAATGCGTCCATACCCCGCGCGCACCATCGTCGCGCCGAAGATCTGGCAGGCGCGCAATGTGCCGGTCAAATTGGTCTCCATCACCCGCAACCAGTCGGCCTCCTCCACTTCCAGCGTCGGCCCTTTGTGGGTAATCCCGGCCGCGTTCACCAGTATGTCCACCTTGCCGAACTCCTGTATCACCGCATCGTGCAGCGCCGCCAGCGAAGCCCGGTCCAGCACGTCGCTGGTCACGCGCAGCGAGCGCCGGCCAAGCGCCTCGATCTCCGCGGCCGCCTTCTCCACCAACTCCAGCCGCCGCGAGCTCGCTGCCACATCGGCGCCAGCCTCAGCCAATCCCAGCGCAATCGCGTGGCCCAGCCCTGTCGTCCCGCCGGTCACCACTGCGACCCTGCCGCTCAAATCGAAAAGACTTTTGCTCATTATTGAGTCTCACCTCCCAGACGCCGCATTTTGCCCTCTTGCCGGCTGAACACAGCCGCGAATTCCGCCGCCAGCGCCCGCCCCAAAAACATTATCATGGATGGCGATTTGCCCACGGCCTCAGCCGTCACGCCCGGGCCGCGGGACAATGCGATACAGTGTCCTTGAACCATGAGTCCACGCCGATGAACACACTGCATGTTCCCGATTCTCCCCGCCGCTGGGACTGCCTGAGCCTGGGCGAAGTCATGCTCCGCCTCGATCCCGGCGAGAGCCGCATTCACACTACCCGCTGCTTCCAGGTCTGGGAGGGCGGCGGCGAATACAACGTGGTCCGCGGCCTGCGCCGCTGTTTCGGCCTGCGCACCGCCATCGCCACCGCTCTGGCCGACAACCCCGTCGGCCACCTGGTGGAAGACCTCATCCTCCAGGGCGGCGTCGATACTTCTTTGCTCAAGTGGGTTCCCTACGACGGCGTAGGCCGCGCCGTCCGCAACGGCCTCAACTTCACTGAGCGCGGCTTCGGCCTCCGCGCCGCCGCCGGCTGCTCCGACCGCGGCCACACCGCCGTCAGCCAGCTCAAGCCAGGCGACTTCGACTGGCCCTCGATCTTCGGGCCCAAGAACGGCGCGATGTGCTTCCACACCGGCGGCATCTTCGCCGCGCTCTCCGCCTCCACCGCCGAAGTGGCCGCCGAAGCTATGGACGCCGCCCGCCGCCACGCAACCCCAGTCTCCTACGACCTGAATTACCGCGAATCCCTCTGGAAGTCCATCGGAGGCAAGGCCAAAGCCCAGGAAGTCAACCGCGAACTGGTTCGCAAGGTCGATCTGCTCCTCGGCAACGAAGAGGACTTCTCCGCCATGCTCGGCGTCCACGTCAAAGGCGTCGGCGAGGACTTTGCCGAACTGCCCATCGCCGGCTACGAAGAGATGCTGCGCGAAGTTGCTGCCGCTTATCCGAACCTCAAGCTCATCGCCAGCACCCTGCGCACCGCCCACACCGCCAGCCGCAACGCCTGGGGCGCCATCGCTCTTTACGAAGACCAGATCGTCCACGTTCCCCAGCGCGAGATCGACATTCTGGACCGCGTCGGCGGCGGTGACAGCTTTGCCTCCGGCCTCATCTACGGCCTGCTCGCCGGCAAGCCCATCGACTGGGCCGTCCGCTGCGGCGTGGCCCACAGCGCGCTGGCCATGACCACACCCGGCGACACCAGCATGGCCACCCTCGCCGAAGTCGAACGCATCATTCAGGGCGGGTCAGCCAGGATTGCCCGATAGTCCGTCTGACAAAAAGGAGGAGCATAAGATATGCGATTCGCTAGACGGGTGGTAAAGGTTCTCCTGAGCATCCTCGTTCTTCTTGATTCGTACTCCGCATGGCAATTGTGGAGGCACGGGCCGCCGATGGTGACAACTGACATAAGGGAAATAATTCCCGGTGAGGTTACGTTCAAGATGACCCCAGCTCCGCTCGGCCCTTATGACTACCTGGTGCTCGTATTCGTGATTGTGTTGCAAGTTGCCCTAGTAGGGTTCCTTTGGTGGTCCAGGCGTAAGATCGCGCGCGGATGAAGGTTACTCGCTGCAGCTTCACGCTGCCTTTGGGCGGCCTGTAGCGCATCAGAAGAGGAGATTATGTCCGAAACCACATCGCAAATCATCGAGCGCGTCGGCCTTATTCCCGTCCTCCGCGCCCGCTCGGCCGCCCAGGCCCACGCGGTTGTCAAAGCCATGATCGCCGGCGGCGTCACCGTTGTCGAAGTCACCATGACCGTTCCCGGCGCGCTGGATGTATTGAAAGAACTCATGAAAGAATACGGAGCGCAGCTCCTGCTCGGATCCGGCACCGTCACCACCGCCGCGCAAGCCCGAGCTACCATCGACGCTGGGGCCGAGTTCGTCGTCAGCCCCAGCCTCCATCCGGAGGTCATCTCCGAAACAAAAAGGAGCGGGAAGCTCTCTATCCCCGGCGCGCTTACGCCCACTGAAGTCATTACCGCCTGGGAGGCCGGCGCGGACTACGTGAAAATCTTTCCCTGCTCCGCAGTCGGTGGCGCAAGCTACCTCAAATCTCTTCTCGCGCCGTTTCCCCACCTCAAGCTCATCCCCACCGGCGGCGTCACTCTCGAAACCGCTGAGAGTTTCCTACGCGTCGGGGCCCGCGCCCTCGGCGTCGGCAGCGACCTCGTCAACCTCGCCGCCATCGAAGCAGGCCGCCCCAAGACCATCACCGAAACCGCCCACGCTTATCTCCATCTGGTGGCCCGGGTGCGAGAGGAGATGAAACAAGCACGTTAATTCGAAAAAATGTCCGTGCATTTGGTAGATCGGACTTCATCACGGGAATACAAACAGGAGATCGCACATGAAAGCAGGAAAAGCAAAGCCAGTCAGACGCTCAGCCGCAGACTCCGGCGCTTCTGAGGCGGGGGCCGTGGACGACTACCTTGCCAGAGTTCCAGAGGGCGCGCGGGAGATGCTGGAAGAGATCCGCGCGATTGTTCGCGCCATCGTTCCTCCCGAGGCGGCCGAGTTCTTCAGTTATGGGATGCCTGGCTTCCGCTACAAGGGCACGCTGCTATGGTATGGGGCGTTCAAGAAGCACTGCGGATTCTATCCAGGCAGTCCGCCGCTCCTCCGCTCGCTCGCCGATCAACTCAAGGACTACAAGACTACGAAGGGTGCGGTGCAATTCCCGATCGGCAAACCAGTGCCAGCGGCCTTGGTGAGAAAGATTGTGCTGGCGCGCGTCGCGGAGAATGAAGCCAGGCACAAGCGCTAAGCAGAATCCGGAGGCGGCTGGATTTCGACGGCTTTCGCAATCAAAGGCGGTACGCCTTCTTCACCAACCCATAAGTCAGTTCCCGCGCCAACTCCACCGCCTCATCCTCATCGAGGCGATGTTCGGCCACCAGCCGCGCCAGAAACCCCGCGTCCATCCTCCTCGCCACATCGTGCCGCGCCGGAATCGACAGGAACGCCCGCGTATCGTCGTTGAAGCCCACGGTGTTATAGAACCCCGCCGTCTCCGTCGCCTGCTCACGGAAGCGCCGCATCCCCTCCGGGCTGTCGTGGAACCACCACGGCGGTCCCAGCCGCAGGCACGGATAGTGGCCCGCAAGTGGCGCCAGTTCCCTGCTGTACGCGGTCTCATCCAGCGTAAACAGAATGATGGTCAGCCCCGCCTCGTTGCCGAACCGGTTGAGAAGCGGCCGCAGCGCCTCAACATACTCTGTCGGCCTCGGAATATCCGCTCCCATATCGCGCCCATAACGCGTAAAAATCCGCGCATTGTGGTTGCGCGCCGAGCCGGGATGAATCTGCATCACCAGCCCGTCTTCCAGGCTCATCCGCGCCATCTCGGTCAGCATCTGCGCCCGGAAAAGCTCATGCTCCGCCGCCCCAGCCGTCCCCTCCATCACCGTCGCGAAAAGCCGCGAAGCCTCCGGCTCGTTCAGGTCCGCCGTCTGCGCTGTCGGATGTCCGTGATCGGTGGCCGTTGCGCCTAGCGTCTTGAAATACTGCCTGCGCGCCTCCAGCGCCCGCAGATAGCCGCGCCAGGTGGCCGTGTCCTCGCCGGTCAGCGCCCCCAGCGCCTCAACCCCCGCCCGAAACTCCGAATAATCCGGATCGACCACGGCATCGGGCCGGAATGTAGGCACAATCCTCCCCTTCCAACCCGAATCCCGGATCACCGCGTGGTCTGCCAGCGAATCCAGCGGCGAATCGGTCGTAGCCAGCACCTCGATCCGGAAGCGCTCATACAGCGCCCGCGGCAAAAACTCCGCTGTGGCCAGCTTGGCCTCGATCGCGTCGTAGTAGTCGTCCGCCGTGCCCGCCGAAAGCCGCTCCGTCAGCCCGAACAGCTCCTGAAACGCAAAGTCCAGCCACAGCCGCGTCGGCGTCCCGCGAAACAGGTGGTAATGGCTGGCAAAGATCCGCCACACCTTGCGCGGCTCGGCTATCCGCGCCTGGCCGATCTCCAGTTCTTCCAGCGTGATTCCCTGGCTGTAGAGCATCCTGAAGACGTAGTGGTCCGGCTGCACGAACAGCGCCACGGGATCGGGAAACTGTTGGTTCCGCGCAAACCACCGCGCCTGTGTGTGCCCGTGCGGACTCACGATGGGCAACCCCCGAATCCCCGCATACAGCCGCCTGGCAATGGCCCGTGTTCTCTCTTCCGCCGGAAACAGCCTGTCGTCGTGGAGCAGCGTCATCCTCGTCCCCCGTTCGTTCTCCAGTATCGCTTATGGCAGCCCGTGCATACTCGCCGCCGCAACCAACCACCCGGAAATGTGCTAGACTAGACTTGGTCTAGTCTGGAGGACAGCCATGCAGACCGTCAACATCTACCAAGCCAAGACCCAACTCTCCAAACTCGTCGATCTGGCCTCTTCCGGCACCGATGTGGTGATCGCTCGCGCCGGCAAGCCGGTAGCCCGGCTGACCAGCCTCAACAATAAAGAAAAGCGTCCTATTGTTTTCGGCCTTCTCGAAGGCGAGGGTTGGATCGCGGAAGACTTTGACGCGCCACTGCCGGACGAGATTCTGGCCGAGTTTGAAGGCCGGTGATGAAGCTTCTCCTGGATACACATATAGTCTGCTGGCAGTTTTACGAGCCACGGAATCTACCCAAGGAAGCCCGGCGATTGATGCTGGATGCCGAGGCAGTGCTAGTCTCCTCGGCATCCATCTGGGAGATTGCCATCAAGGTTCGTATCGGCAAATTGAACGCGAATCCCAGGCGGGTCGTCCAATTTATGGAAGCGGCCGGTTTCGAGGAACTACCTGTGTTTTCGAGACACACTGTCCTTGTTGCGGATTTGCCGCTCTATCACACCGATCCATTCGACCGCCTCCTGATCGCCCAGGCAATCAGCGAGCCATTGCATCTGCTCACGACCGATGCGCAGCTCAAGCCATACAGCGAACTGGTCATCCTGGTATAAATCTGTAGCCGGACTCAAGAAATCCCGGCAGCATCCACCTCACAGCACCCGCCCCAGCCACTTCCCCGTATGTGAAAGCAGATTGCCCGCAATCTCCTCCGGCGTGCCCTCCGCCACAATCCGCCCCCCGCCTTCGCCGCCCTCCGGCCCCAGGTCGATCACCCAATCCGCGCATTTGATCACGTCCAGATTGTGTTCGATCACGATCAGCGATCCGCCCCCGTCGATCAGCTTGCGAAAGGCCATCAGCAACTTCGACACATCGTCGAAGTGCAGCCCGGTCGTCGGCTCGTCAAGAATGTAGAGCACGCGGCTGGCCTGCGAGGGCTTGACGTTGGCGTTGACCGCGCGCACCTGCGCCAGATGCGCGGCCATCTTGACCCGCTGCGCCTCGCCGCCTGACAGCGTCGTCGCCGACTGCCCCAGCCGCAGGTATCCCAGCCCGATCTCATCCAGCACCGCGAGCTTTTCCAGCAGCTTGGTCTGGCCGGCAAAGAAGCGCAGCGCTTCTTTCACCGTCATCTGCAGCACATCGTGAATGTTCTTGCCCTTGTACTCGACCT
>Ga0187852_1000909_pt1 | contig 29741 bp, 23 predicted proteins | sample June2016WEW_6_40_FD_134511 | JGI IMG/M metagenome (GOLD analysis project Ga0187852, IMG submission 134511) | Peatland microbial communities from SPRUCE experiment site at the Marcell Experimental Forest, Minnesota, USA - June2016WEW_6_40 | ecosystem: Environmental > Terrestrial > Soil > Wetlands...
CAAAAACTACGGCACGGCCGTGATTCTGGCCGGCAGTGTGGGCACGGCGATGGCGCTGCCCACCGCCAAAGCGCTGAAGGACGCCGATAACCACGTCGTTTTCGTGGAAGGCGCCCGCTCCAAAGAGATGGTGGTCTTTGAAGACGAAGTGCGCGCCGCGAGCCATGAGGCCTACATCCTGACCGACGACGGCAGCTACGGCGAACAGGGCCTGGTGACGAAGAAGCTTGAGGAGCTGCTCGGCTCCGGACGCAAGCTGGACTTTGTGCTGGCCGTGGGCCCGGTGCCCATGATGCGCGCCGTGGCCCGCGTGACCGCGCCGCTCGGCATCAAGACCATGGTCAGCCTGAACTCGATCATGGTGGACGGCACGGGGATGTGCGGAGGCTGCCGGGTGCTGCTCGGCAACGAGAGCAAGTTTGCCTGCGTAGATGGTCCGGAGTTCGACGCACGCCAAGTGAACTTTGAAGTGCTGATGCAGCGCAACGCGATGTACCGCGGCCAGGAGTGCCAATCGATGAAGGCGTTCGAGGAGCACCGCGAGGAGGAGCTTGCGCAGTTGCGAGCCTCGGTGGCTACGCGGGAGAAAGAAGCGGCCGAGTTGCGCGCGAAACTCGAAGCGCAGGGAGGGAGGCACCATGGCTGACGCGAATCCTCTGCCTGCGAAAGACCGCCTCAAGATCCCGCGAGTGCAGATGCCGGAGCTCGATGCCGAGACGCGCGCGCACAACTTTGAAGAGGTGAACCTGGGGCTGGAGGCGCGCGCCGCGGTCGGAGAAGCCACGCGGTGCATCGCCTGCGCCAGACCCGGCTGCCAGGTGGATTGCCCGGTGGGCGTCAAGATTAAAGAAATCGTGGCGTTGATCCAGGCCGGTGAGTTTCTGGCCGCGGCGGCGAAGATGCGCGAAGACAATGCGCTGCCCGCGATCACGGGCCGCGTGTGCCCGCAGGAGAGCCAGTGCGAAGGCGGATGCGTGCTGGGCAAGAAGGGCCAGCCGGTGGCCATCGGCAACCTGGAACGGTTTATCGCGGACTTTGAGCGCGAGAGCGGGAAGTTGGGGCTGCCCGCAATTGCGCCGGCGACGGGCAAGAGCGTGGCCATTGTGGGCAGCGGTCCGGCGGGGCTGTCGGCGGCGGGCGATCTGATTCAGAAGGGCCATCGCGTGCGGGTTTTTGAGGCGCTGCATGAGCTGGGCGGCGTACTCGTCTACGGGATTCCGGAGTTCCGGCTGCCCAAAGCCATCGTCAAGGAAGAAGTCGACAACTTGCGGCGCATGGGCGTCGAGTTCGAGACCAACGTTGTGGTGGGCAAGAGCGTGACGCTCGACGAGCTGATGCGCGTGGAGGGCTATGACGCAGTGTTTGTGGCTACCGGCGCGGGGCTGCCTGTGTTTCTGGGCGTGCCCGGCGAGCACCTGAACGGCGTCTACTCGGCCAATGAGTTTCTGACCCGCACCAACCTGATGCGCGCCTACCGGTTTCCCGAATTCGACGAGCCGATCTACGACTGCCGCGACCGCGACGTGATCGTGGTGGGCGGCGGCAACACCGCCATGGACGCGGTGCGCTCGGCGCGGAGGCTGGGCGCGAAGACGGCCACGCTGGTTTATCGGCGGTCAGAAGCGGAAATGCCCGCGCGCGCCGAAGAGGTGAAGCACGCGCGCGAAGAGGGCATCGAGTTCCGCATGTTAACCAACCCGGTCGAGTTCCTGGGCGACGAAAAAGGCTGGCTCACCGGCGTGCGCTCGGTGCGCATGGAGCTGGGCGAGCCCGACGAAAGCGGCCGGCGGCGGCCGACGCCTGTCGCAGGTTCGGAATTCGTTCTCCCCGCCAACGTCGTCATCATCGGCGTGGGCACCACGGCCAACCCTCTCATCCAGAGCACCACTCCCGACCTAGCCACCAATAAATGGAACTACATCGTGGCCCACCCTGAAACCCTGCGCACCTCCAAGCGCGGCGTCTTTGCCGGCGGCGACATCGTGACCGGCGGAGCGACGGTAATTTTGGCGATGGGAGCGGGGCGGAAGGCCGCGAAGGGGATTGACGAGTATTTGCGGACGGGGGAATGGGACGATATAGCTTCTAGCCGCTAGCTTCTAGCTGCTAGAGCGTTGACTGCCGCGGCCAGTTTTCAAACGACGATTGCAGGACATGGCGTTGCCGCTGAAAAAGGTAAAGGCCAGAAACTAGGAGCTAAAGGCTGCATTTGAAAAAACGGGCGGCAAAGCTTTTGCTCTGCCGCCGCCCTGTCCCTGGGTTGTCTTGAACGTACTGCAGTCTTGCTAAACCTGTATGCGCGATCAGGAGGTTTCTGGATTGGGATCAGCCGCCGACGGCTTGCTGATCCCTAGTCCCTGTTCCCTGATCCCTACTCCCTGCTTTATTGCAAGAGCTTGAGCACTTCCTGCTGCACGCTGTTGGCTTGCGCTAATGCAGAGATGCCGGTCTGGCTGAGAATCTCGTACTTCGACATGTTCGAGGTAGCCGAGGCGTAATCGGTGGCCTGCACCGCGTTCTGCGCCGAAACAATGTTCTCCTGCTGCGTGCTCATCACCTGGCTGATGGCGTTCAGGGTGTTGATCTGCGCGCCGATGTAGCCATCCTGCGCGGCCACAAGGGTAATGGCCTGGTTCAATACCGACTCGGCGTTCTGTGCGTTGCCCTGCGTGCTCAGGTTGGTGTTCGAGAGATCCGCTGTCTGGTCGCCCGTCCCAGCGGGCACGTAGCTGATGGTGGTCGTCGCGGCGGCGCTGGCGAAAAAGGCCGCAGGCGTTTCGGTTGTGGATGTATCCTCGAAGGCCGGCGCGGCGGAATACGCTACGGTCACATTGCTGTTGGTGTTCGTGAGCAGGATGCCCGTATCGCCGCCGGCCACAGCGCCGTCGCCAACAGCCGCTGCCGTGGTGAAGCTGGCTGTAACGCCCGGGATGCCGTCCTTGTTGATCTCATTGATCAGCGCGCTCACGGTCGTCGCCGTGGTCGTGAGGGCGCTCGTAGTCCCGTCAGGATTGGTGATGGTAAAGACCAGACTGCCTGCAAGGTTGTCGCCCTGCGTCGCGGCATCGCTCAGCACGCCCGCCGTATCGGTCGAGAGATCGATGAATTGCCCGGCGTCGCTCTGCTGCACAGAGCCGCCCGCGTCGCCCACGCTGGCAGCGGTCAGCTTGGCAAAGAACAGGCTGTCAATCGAAGAACCCGTAGCCGACGAATCGCCCGTGTATATCGCCACGCCTTTTTGCGAGCCCGTGAACACTTGCACCTGGTTGTAGGTGGTCGTGGTGCCAATATTGTTGATCTCGGAAAGGATCGACTGATACTCCTGGTTGGCTGCCGCCTCCTGCGAGCTGTTCAGGGTTCCGTTCGAAGCTTCTGTCGCCAGAGTTACGGCGCGGTCCAGCAGGCTCGTCACCTGCGAAAGAGCGCCATCGGCCACCTGTAGCAGGCCTACGCCTTCCGTGGCGTTCGTGGTTGACTGCGTGAGGGCCGCCGAGTTGGCCGCCAGGCCGTTGACCAGCGAGAGGCCGGCTGCATCGTCTGCACCGGAGTTGATGCGCGACCCCGAGGACAACTGCTGCAAAACCGTTTGCAGACTGTTGTTCGTGTTGTTGAGATTGTTCTCAGCGTAGATTGCTGACAGATTGTTCAAAACACCAAGGGCCATGGGAATCAACTCCTTTTCGGATGCCGTGTCGCGTGCCCAACGTGCGGCGCCTTGATCGAGAAAGCTCGGCGACCGCGTCTTTCGGATGGGTCTGTTCGCATCCACCCCCTTCATCGGTCCGGGCCGGAATAACTTTAGTCATCCTCTTTAATTTTTTTGGCGGCGGGTTTGTCGCAGGCCAAAACAGACTGTCCCGCTTTGGCGCGACGCCTGTTTCTTTACGCTGCAATTGCTGTCCTGAAGCGGTGCAGCAGTTTGTCGCGATTTGGAGCAGAGTGTCCGCGGGCGAGGAGGCCCAAACCACGCCTTTTGAGAGAAGTTCCGGCTGCTTTTCAAGGCCGCAGATGTAGCAAACGCGCAAAGAACAGGCCCTCCGGCGCGCCGGAGGGCCTAATGAAATGGAAGGATGCGGAGGACGGACTATGCGGCTTCGCGCTCCGGCTTATATCCGGAAAATCCATAATACGCCACATAGAGATAGCCGATGATCGGAATGACGAGCGCATACTGGATGCCGATGCGATCGGCCAGGAAGCCGAACAGCAGCGGAATCACCCCTCCGCCGAAGTTGCCGATCGTAATCACGCCCGAGCCCTTGCTGGTCAGCGGCCCCAGCTCGGCAATGCCCAGCGCGAAGATCGTCGGGTACATGATGGAGTTGGTCAGGCCGCAGAAGACCAGGGCCCAAACCGCGAACAGGCCATGGGAATACATGGAGACGAGCAACAGAACCGTGCCCGCCAGCCCAAGAAACACCAGCATGTGCTGGGCCTTGATCCATTTCATCATCGCGCTGCCCGCCAGGCGGCCGACCATCATCCATGCGTAGTAAAGGACCAGCATGAGGCCCGCGGTCTCTACCATGCCAATGCCCTGCTTCAGGCCGAAGAGATAGCCGAACAGGGCATGGTTGAACAGATGCGCGTTCAACCACATCTGTACGGGTTCGATGCCCTGCTTGAGGCAGAACTGAATGGTGATGGAAGCCAGGGAGATCTCCAGGCCGACATAAAGGAAGATGCCGACCATGCCCAGCACCGTGTGCCGATGCGACCAGATGTTCCGTTCCGCTGCCGGGGCGCCGGTAGCTGGACGGAACTCGCGCGTCATGGAGATGACCGGCAGATGCAAGATCATGAAGGCGAAGCCCAGCAAAAACAGCGCCGCAGCGACGGCGACGTAGGGCCCCTCCAGCATGTGGGCGGTTGCAGCCGAATTAGCGGCGCTGCCGGTCTCCGAGAGGATGAAGCGAGCCGCAATCCAGGGCGCTACCAGCGAGCCAAAGGAGTTGACGGCCTGGGCAAGGTTCAACCGCGCTGACGCGCTTTGCTCCGGCCCGAGAATCGTTACGTACGGGTTGGCTGCGGTCTGCAAACCGCACGCACCGGAAGCCAGCACGAAGATAGCGAAGAGCGTCAGGGGAAAACTGACCAGGTTGGCGGCTGGAACAAACAGCAGCGCGCCCGCCACCATCACGAAGAGCGAGAACACCATGGTGCGCTTGTAGCCGACCGCCTCGATCACTTTGGAGGCAGGGACCGAGAAAACCAGGTACGCAAAGAACCAGGCGAAGGTGGCCAGCATGGACGGCCCGTAGCCAAGCTGGAAGATGTCTTCGAGCTTCTTCACCAGGGTGTTGTTCAAGACAGTGAGGAACCCGAAGATGCCGAAAAGAATGGTGACTGCGATGAACGGGCCGGTGTAGCTGGGCGCACTGGGGGCAGCGGCCGGGTTGGAGCGCGTAGCCATAAAGAGTCTTCCTCCGTTGGACATGACGAAAACAAGCTGGATAAGTGCCGCAACCACGATACGCACCTCGGGTACCCGCCGTCCAGCCATCGCATGGAGCAGCCTTTCGGACGGGCTTTTCGGTAGTGTTGGTCCCTGGCACCTGACCCCTGAAACCTGACACCTATTCCAATTACACTGGAAGGGCATGATTCCTACCCTTACGTGGACCCCGGAAGGCGTCCGTTTCCTCGATCAGACCAAGCTCCCGCTCGAAGAGAGCTACGTGCTCGCCACAACCTACGAAGAGGTGGCCGACGTGATCACGACCATGGTCGTGCGCGGGGCGCCGGCCATCGGCGTCTCGGCGGCCTTTGGCGTGGCGCTGGGCGCAAAAAACACCCGGGCGCGCACCGCGGAGGAGTTTGCACCGGAGTTCGAGCGCATCTGCGCGCGACTGGCTGCGACCCGGCCTACGGCTGTCAATCTCTTCTGGGCTATCGACCGGATGAAGGGGGTTTTCAAGGCCCTGTTGGCTTCCGGCGCGACTCTCGTCCAAATCCAAGAAAAAATCGTGGCCGAGGCGCTCACAATGTACGAGGAAGACATCGCGGCCTGCAAGGCGATGGGCGCTTATGGCGCCGAATTGATGCCCGGCGAGGGCGGCGTGCTGACCCACTGCAACGCCGGGGCGCTGGCTTCCTGCGGCTACGGGATGGCGCTGGGCGTGATCCGCTCGGCCGTGGAGCGCGGCAAGAAGATCATGGTTTACGCCGACGAGACGCGGCCGTTTCTGCAGGGCTCAAGGCTGACGGCGTGGGAGCTGATGGCGGACCACATTCCGACTACAGTGATCTGCGACAACATGGCCGCCAGCCTGATGCGGCAGGGGAAGATCCAGGCCGTGGTGGTGGGCGCGGATCGCATTGCCGCCAACGGCGACACGGCCAACAAGATCGGCACCTACAACGTGGCGATTCTGGCGCGCGAGCACGGCATCCCGTTCTACGTGGCCGCGCCGTGGTCCACGATCGACCTTGCCACCGCGACCGGTGACCAGATTCCCATTGAGGAGCGGCCCGCGAAAGAGGTGACGCACTACGCCGGAAAGCAGGTGACGCCCGACGGCGTGGGCATCTGCAACCCGGCCTTCGACGTCACGCCGGCCAAGTACATCGCGGCCATCGTGACGGAGCGCGGCGTGTTGCGGCCGCCGTATGCGGAATCGCTCAAAGCAATGGAGGCGAGTCTGGTCGACGTTTCCTGAGATCTAGGTCCTGAGATTTCGAATTGGCTCAGACAGATGAAGGCAAAAGCGGTTGTGCGGGGGCTCGCTGTCTCCTCATTCCTGCGGGCAGCCGTGGGCCTGGCTGTTCTCTTGCTTCAATGGCGTCTCCTCGGCGTCTGAGAATCGGCGTGTTAAGGCTATGCGAAGCTTTGCCAGCCGCGCTGCGAGAAATGCGCTTCAGGCCGGTCGCACACGAGCCAAGGCAACTTGGCGGCGGTACCTTGATCCGGGACGCTTTGAGTGCTATAGTCCGGTTCCTCGGGGAATTCATCAGTGAATCGAGCTCGAAAGAGGGATCGGTATGAAAGCTGGCCTGAGTTGCCTCCCTGTCTTGCTGCTTGCGACCTGCTTCTCTTCAAAATGCGCGGTAGCCCAATCCGATAGCTCAAGCAAGCCCACACCACCGCCCATTATCTGGTCCAAGGGACCAATGACGGCGAGGCTAGGCGACGCGGCGGAAATTCGAGTGCCTGACGGGTACTTGTTTACAGACGGAAATGGAGCTCGAAAGTTCATGGAATTGAATCAGAACCCACCCTCAGGATCAGAGGTTGGGCTGATCGTTCCGAAATCTGAACAGGAAGATTGGTTTGTGCTGTTTGAATTCGACAATGTTGGGTATGTTAAAGACGACGAGAAAGGCTCATTGAACGCATCTGCGATCCTTCAGAATCTTCAGAAAGGGACGGAGTCATCCAACGAGGAACGACGGCGGCGGGGCTGGAAGCCATTCCACATCAATGGCTGGAACACCCCTCCGTTTTACGATTCGGAGACCAATAACCTCACATGGGCGGTGAATGGCTCGGAAGATAACAATCAGAATCCTGTAGTAAATTACTCGGTTCGCATCCTCGGGAGACGCGGCACAATGGATGTCGATCTGGTGCTTGACCCCTCGGAGGCGGCAACCATCGAACCTCGCTTTAAAGACTTATTGACGGGTTTTCGGTTTACCGAAGGCAATCGGTATGCAGACTTCGTACAGGGTGACAAGTTAGCAGGGTACGGACTTACGGCATTGATAGCCGGAGGAGCCACCGCCGTGGCGATTAAAACGGGCCTGTTCGCAAAGCTGTGGAAGTTCCTGGTTGTCCTTGTTGCAGCAATACTTGGAGCAATTAAAAGGTTCTGGCAAAAACTCAAAACCGCGTTCACAGGCGAGCGAAACCCAAAGGATGAATTCCCCTCTTCCGGAGGTCAAAAATAGAGGCCACGCAACGGGCTTTTCCATACAGTCCACCGACTTGGCCATTTAACCGATCATGTTAACCGTCGAACGTGAACTGACCTTCGTCCTCTACGCGCTCTATATGGTCGAGTGCGTTCACTGGCTGGAACAGGGGGAGGGAGCCGTCACGCGTAAGCTGGATGGAACTTGGCGTGTGCACGAGTTCGGGGCCGACGCATACACCTTGCTTGGCCGAATGCCCGTAATTGTGAATCCGATTGACCTGCGGCCCTCCTATGCACGAGTACAGCTCACCGTTACCGACATGTTCTCCTGTGCCGCGGTCGATAGACTGCTCGAAACGAAGCTACCGGAGGTTGGAATTCTCACGGCAATTTCGATCTTCAATGCGCTGAACTTGCTCGTTTTGTTGCCTCTGTTCCTTAGGATCGGTTTTATTCCTGTGTGGTGGGAGATTTGGGCTGGATCGGCCACGTTCGCGCACGTGGCCCTTGGCGTAGAGTTCTTTCTACAAGGAAGGGATTGGAGGAGAAGCAACAGCGGAGAGTTTTGGAGAGAATTCCTGTCAATCCTCCTCAACCCAGTTGCTGCACTTCGATGCGGAGATGTTCTTCTTCGAGGAATTTCAAAAATCGAATTCTCGAATACGGAGAAAACCGCCGAACCGTCGACTCGCTGACATGTTACGAGAGAACCAACCCCCAAACTTTCCCCGTTCAAGCCCAATAAAACCTACTGCGGTCCCTTGTCGCCTCTGGTGAGGAAGGGGATGTGAAAGGGTGAATCGGTCGTAGACTGCCGCTTCTGCTTGCCGCTCGCATCCTCGCGCAGCACAGTGCGCTGCGAGTTGGTGCACAGCCAGCCGCCGTGCACGCGCTCGAAGACGTGGGTAAAGACTCCTTTTTCGTCCACCTCGGCCGCATTCACCTTGTGACGCAGGGTATAGGTGCCGTTGGCCACGGCGACATCGCCCAGCATGCGCACGGTGATCACCTTCTGCGTCAGGTAGAGCGACTTGTCCTGGCCGCTGATGACCTGGACCACCTGCTGGTTGCGGGTGGAGACGTCGCCCTGGGCCGAGATATCGACAAACAAGGGCGAAAGCACCAATTCCAGGGCGTACTGGTCGCGCCGGTTGACGGCGTCGGACCACGAGTCTTCGATCTTCTGGAACTGGGTCACCTCGGGACTGACGGTCGAGGTGACGCCGGGCTCAGGCGTTGCCTGAGGAGCAGGGGCAGCCGCGCCGGTTACCGAAGTCTGGGCCGCGGCTAATCCGCACGCAAGAAGAAGAGCAGAAAGACAGACAAGAAGGCGATTCATACGCAGGATGGGCTCCAACCCCGGGGGAGGATGGCTCTTTCAAAATCATAGCTCCTGGAGTTCAAGAAGCGCCGGGAGGGGAGCAAATAAGGGCGAAGAAGCGGAGTCAGCAGCGCCCGTTTCTAGAGCAGGCTTTGCAGGCGGTCGGGGTTGTGCAGGGTCAGGACCGAGTCCTCGATCGAGATCCAGCTTTCTTTGCGGAACTGGCCCAGGGTGCGGGTGACGGTTTCGCGGGTGGTGCAGGTCATCGAGGCCATCTCTTCATGGGTCAGCAGCAGTGGGAAGCGATACTCGCCGGATTCGGTATGCTCGCCGATCTGATGGGAGAGCTCGAGGAGCAGGCGCGCCAGGCGGGCGGCCACGGTCTCGGCCAGCGCGATGCGGCAGGCATCCTGCAGCGCGAAACGGTATTCCTGGCAGATGCACTGCACGGCGCGCAACTGGGCTTCCTTGTGGCTGCGCAGGAAGGTGAGAAAGCGGTCGCGCTCGACGGGACGCAGTTGCGCCGGCGTGAGCGACTGCGCGGAGACCTCGTAGACGCCGTGGGAGAGCACGGCGTAGAGGCCCAGCATGGAGCCGGGGCCGGCGACGCGCACGATCATCTGCCGGTCACCCGGCGGGCCGGCGGTCAGCTTGAGATAGCCGCTGCAGATCAGATACAGGCAGCGGGCATCTTCGCCCTGCGTGAACAAAGCGGCTTGTGCGGGGAGGGAAATGGTGCTTGTGGCCAGTTCCAAATCGGCCAGGACGGCGCTGCCCAGGGAGCAAAACCAGCCGGGGCGGCGATTGGCGCAAGCCGCGCATCCTAGAGGCGACGTCCGGCTCATATTCCTTGGCCGGGTCTGCTCATCCGACGAAATCTGCGTCTCCGCCATCGTTATCTTCCGTTCACAATCGATGCGGCCGACTTTCTGCCGTTTCCGAGCGGTTCAAGTCCTGGCTCGGGCTGCGGCTGAGTCCGGTATGCCTGCAATTCCCTTGGGATAGAAGCACCCATCATGAGTTTGCTTGAGCCAGTGCAGCTTTGGATGTGATGGGCCTCACGTTTATCGGAGACTCGGGGAGAATCTGTGATCGGAGAAGTCCAAAGAATATGACCTTGGACTGCAAGTCTACAGCTTGACAGTGTCTTACGGCTCGGCAGCCTCAGCTCCGGGCGGTGTGATGGACGTCACCGCCTCCTGATATGGCATACTCGTAATCTCTCGTGCATGTGGTGATGCTCCACACGTGCTGGCGACTGCCGCGGGTACGGGCGGTGCTCAAGCTCACATGGATAGAGCGCCACATTCAGTCGAGAATGGTTGCTGAAGTCGGTTTCAGGCTGTTCCAGGAAGTTCTTTTTGAAGGCGGTATTTTGCATGCATACGAGTAGGCCGGTAACGCGAATGTTCGGTGCGGCTCCCGAGTGGCTATCGGGACTGCGAGCGATGGCGATGATTCTGGTGGGCGCAGGCGCGATCTGCGCCGCGGCGCTGGCGGCTCCGCCGCCCGGAGCCAAATCCACGGATGCGCCGGCCAAAGGCGCCGCGCACGCGGAGTATGTGGGCGCCGACACCTGCGCCTCGTGTCACGAAGAGGTGACGAAGGGATTTGCGACCAATCCCCACAGCAAGATGGTCCTGATGCACGGCAACGCCAACGGTGTGACGTGCGAGAACTGCCACGGGGCGGGCAGCGAGCACGTGGCCGGCGGCGGCGACGTGACCAAGATCTTCAACCCCGCCAAGGCCTCAGCCAAGGAAGTGGACGGAAAGTGCCTGAGCTGCCACGCCGGCGCGCATCCGGATTTCGAGCGCTCGCCGCATGCCAAGGCCAACGTGAGCTGCATCGGCTGCCACGACATTCACGGCAGCAAAGAAGAGGCGCTGCTGAAGGCTCCGCAGCCCAAACTGTGCTTCCAATGCCACGCCGACCAGCAGTCGCAGTTCAACATGCCGTTCCACCACCAGGTGAACGAGGGCCTGGTGAAGTGCAGCGACTGTCACGACCCGCACGGCACCTTCGGCAACAGCAACCTGAGATCCACGGCGGACCAGAATGCGATCTGCACCAAGTGCCACACCGACGTGCGCGGGCCCTTTGTCTACGAGCATGCTCCAGTGAAAGCCGAGGGCTGCACGGCCTGCCACTCGCCGCACGGCTCGCAGAACGCGCGCCTGCTGAACATGCCGAGCATCAACACGCTGTGCAACCAGTGCCACAGCCGCGTGGCCAACGGCACGGTTCACGGGCAGGGGGCGGGATCGGACGAGCTTGAGCCTTGCACTACCTGCCATACGTATGTTCATGGCTCGAACATCAACGAGGCGTTTCTCAGGTAGGAGCGATGGAGCCGTGCCGGGAGTGCTTTTCCTACCGGCGCGGCTCTCACAACGGATTTGCAAGGGGTTTCAAAAGGTTCGACTTTGGCAACGAGTTTGATTCAAGTGAGGCTTCATTATGAAGAATGCAAGCTGGACTTCCCGGCTTCTTAATCAAAAGCCATCTTTTGCAATGTTCGTGGGGATGCTGGTGGCGATGTTCCTGGCGGCGGTGTGCATCGCCGTGGCCCAAAACCCTGCGGAAGCGGCCCCGGCGGCGCAGATGAGCGTGCCGAACGGTTATGCGGTCCATGAGTCGGTCGATGTTGGCGGCCGTTTATCCAATCAGGTGGGCAGCGGCGCCATGTACGGCACTTTGGTGAACCTGCAGTCCGGGCCGCGCGTCCTCGGCGAGACCTTCGAGCTGCACGCGCTGCCGGGCACAAAGAACGCCCCGCTCGACGATTTGCGCGCCTTTGCCAGCGGCTTCGGCGGCGATCCCGACAATGTCGCCAAGCTGGACTTCTCCAAGAGCAAGCTCTATGAGTTCTCAGGGCTCTTCCGCCGCGACCGGCGGTACTTCGACTACGATCTGCTGGGCAATCCGAACATTCCGAGCGGGCAGTCGATCGCGGTTTCGCCCTCCGGCGCGCTGGCCTGGCCGCAGGACACCAGCTCGACGTTCCTGTTTAACACGGTGCGGCGCATGACCGACACTAACCTCACGTTGCTGCCGCTCGCGAAGGTGACCTTCCGGGTTGGGTACTCGCAGAACGTCATGCAAGGGCCGAGCATCACACCCAGCGGCTATCAGCTTGGCGGCTCCTACAGCTTGCTGCTCCAGGAGTACCAGCGCAACAGCAGCGACGATTTCCTGGGCGCGGTGGATTGGAAACCGATCCAGAACACCAAGATCACCTATGAAGAGCGCGTGACCCATTACAAGGCCAACTCCTACTTCACTCTGGCTCCCAGCAACTTCATCGTGCAGGAGGCGGACGGAACCAGGGCTGCCCCGCTGATCACCTACGACAGCCTGACGCCCTATAAGAGCACGGCCTGCGACGCGACGAGCATGGGCGGAGGCGCCATGCTGACAGCTTCGCCGACGGGCGGCGCGCCGATCATCAACGCGGCCTGCGCGGTGGCGACCAGCTATTTCCGCAGCCAGCCCACGCGCATTCTGTACCCCACGGAGACCCTGCGCTTGCAGAGCTCGAGCATCAAGAACGTGGCGATGAACGGCGACATCCGCTATACCGACGTGAACATGAATCTGCCCGCCTACTACGACAGCTTCCAGGGCTTGACGACGGCGAATGTAACGAAGGGGACGGCCTCCAACCGCTCCTTTATCTACACGGGCGCAGGGAGCGCGAAGCGGGAGGTAATGGCTCTCGACTATGGCGTCACCTGGGCAGCAACAAAGACGGTCAGCGTCGAGGAGCAGATCAGTTACTCGAACGTACGTCAGCCCGGAAGCACCACTATGACCAGCGAGACCACGGTGGCGGATCCCGTGGGCGCCGGGAACGGGACGATCAACAACTCGAATCTGAACACCACCAACGCCGCGGCCGGCAGCGGCACCTTTGAAGGCAGCGGCGCGATAGGCACGCCACTGCCGGCCTACTTCGGCCAGAGGTTCACGACCAACAACCTCACCGTGAGCTGGGATGCGACACCGCGCAGCACATTTTCGTTCACTTACCGCTATCAGGATCACCTGATCTCCGAGGGCCAGGGAACCGGGGCGCATAACGTTCCGATTCCGGCCAACAATACGACCTCGGGCGAGGTGACGATTCACGAAAACGGCGGCATCATCAACGCCGCACTGCGCCCCGCGAACAACTGGGATATCAACGGCAGCGTCGAGGCCATGTACAACGACAACGCGTTCACTCCGATGGGATTCCGGCAGCTGCGCCACTACAGGGTGCATACCATCTACCGGCCAAAGTCCTGGGCCACGGTCTCGGGCGCCTTCAATGACCTGGAGCGGCATAACAATACCAACAACAACCAGAGCATCGCGGGCAACACCGCGCCCTACGCTGGACCGCTCGATCACGTCGACCACTCGCGGGTGGGAAGCTTTGGCGCGGAGCTGTTCCCGAACGATCGCTATGGGCTGGATTTCAACTACTCCTACAGCGACGTGTACATGTCGGACAACATTTGCTATCTTGCGAACGCCAGCGCGGCGTTGCCCGGCGCGGCAATTCCCGCGGGCACCGCCTGTCCCAATAACGCCGCCACGCGGGCGGGCACCTACGACTTCGGGCCGGCCAAGGACTTCATGGACGCTCCGACGCAGTTTGCCTCGTTTGCGTTTATGTTCTCGCCCGTCAAGCAGGTGCACTCCAATCTCGGCTACCGCGTCAGCTCGGTGAACGGCACCCGGTTCTACAACGATGCCCGCGAAGTGGCCGGTTCGCTGGTGTCCAAGTATCAATCTCCCTACCTGAACTTCTCGTGGGAGTCGCGGCCAGGCTTGACCTGGAAGGCCGAGTACAACTTCTTTGGCTACGGCGAAGGCGGCCCGTCGGGCGCACAGTATTGCAGCACCACCAATCCCACGCCCACTACTCCGGTGACGCCGGTTCTCTGCAGTTCGCTCTCGAGCGTAGCCGGGACGGGTGGACAGACCGGAATGACGATCTCATCCGCGGGCGAAACGGCTCCGCGGAATTTCCACGCCAACAACGTGGTGTTGGGTGTGCACTATCAATTCTGAAAAAGGCCGTGAACCGTGGTTCGTGAACCGTGAACCGATCACGAATTACGCATCACGAATTACGAATTACAAATCACGAACCGCGGGAGTACTGCCATGAGTAAGACAATTCGCATGCAGTCGGCGTTGGCGGCGATCCTTTTGCTGTCCGGCGCGGCAGGCTTCGCCCAGTCCGGGGAAGCAACGTACAAGGCCAAGTGCCAAAGCTGTCACGGCGCGCAGGGCGTGCCCAATCCCGGCATTGCCCAGCACATGGGCGTCAAAGCCGCCAGCGATCCGGCGGTCAAAGCCGAGAGCGCCGCGCAGATGATCGCCATCACCACCAACGGCAAGGGCAAGATGCCGGCCTTCAAAGGCAAGCTCTCCGATGCCGAGGTCAAGGCATCCGTGGATTACTTCAGGGGCCTTGCCAAGTAAGAGGCGCGGAGTTCTGAGGTAAAGCAAGAGAAAGTGCAAGAGCCAAAGAAAGGAAAAGTGCCAGAGCGAAAAGCAACCGGCGCGATCGTCGGTCCTTGAACCTCGATCGCGCCGGTTTGCGTTCGGGGGTTCCTGTTACCATGGCCCCATGCAGCACCAACGGCCGGTACGCGGGACCGAAGAATGAACTACGACCTGCAGGAAGCGCGAGATTGCGCGAGCGGGCCGGCAAACATTTCAAGGAGTTTCGCAATGAAGAAGATGCTTCGTTCCCAATTTGTGCTGGCCGCAGCCGTAGCGCTGGCCGGCGTCATGTGCTTCGCCCAGGACGGCGCAGCGACCTACAAAGCCAAATGCGCCATGTGCCACGGACCGGCGGGTATCCCCAACCCGAATATGGCCAAGGCCATGGGCATCAAGCCCGTCTCCGATCCCGCGATCAAGGCGCTCACTTTGGCGCAGATCGAGGCTACTGTGAAGAGCGGCAAAGGCAAGATGAAGCCCGTGTCCGGATTGAGCGACGCACAGGTGAAGGCAGTCGCGGAGTACTTCAAGAGCCTGAAGTAGGCGCGAAGGGGTCCGTAAGGATCGTCCACTGCGGAGCGGCGAGTGTCCTTCGCAGCCTGCGGTGAAAGTCGAGATCGCCGCGAAAGGCTTCCCGCCGGGGCTAAAGCCCCATTCACTTCGAGGGCGCGACGGACACGACTGAAGTCGTACCCTTTCAAGACCGGCTTTCATCGCGGGCTATCAGGGAAGATCCTGCGGGGCGCAGAACCGGAAACCGCGGTTGCATTATGATTGCGCGCGATGAGAATCGGCGCAGGAGATCGAGGGCGGGCTCGCCATCTGCTGGCGGGCCCGCCGACGCGTGGAGGCTGAACAGACGTGCCGGCGTTTTTGAAGTTCCGCGAAGACTGGGTTCGTCCAGCGCTATTTTTCGGTAACAACCCCATCAGCCTGGCCGGCGGCGCCATTACCACCGCCTCCGGCGTCACCATGATCAGCTACTGGCTGGCCGAGCTCTCGGGCCACCTCAGCGACAATCCCTATCTGGGCATCATCTTCTTCCTGATTCTGCCGGCGCTCTTCCTGCTGGGTCTGGCGCTGATCCCCGTCGGCGTATTCCTGCGCCGCAGGACATTGCGAAGAGCTGGCCAGATTCCCGCCGAATTTCCCCGCATCGATCTCAACGATCGTATCTTCCGCCACGGCATTGACATCGTGCTTGTGGCTACGATCGTCAATTTCCTGGTCGTTGCCACGGCCAGCTATCACGGCGCGGAGTACATGGATTCGCCGCAGTTTTGCGGCCGCTCCTGCCACGTGATGAAGCCCGAGTTCACGGCCTATCAGATCTCTCCTCACTCGCACGTGCCTTGCGTCGAGTGCCACATCGGCACCGGTGTCCAAGCCTATTTCAGCGCCAAGATCAACGGCACCAAGCAGCTGATTGAAGTCACCGCTCATCCCCTTGCGCCGCTCGCGCCCAAAATCATTCCTAACTACCCCACGCCGATCCCATCGCCCGTGACCAGCCTGCGCCCGGCGCGCTACACCTGCGAGGCCTGCCACACGCCTACGCGCTTCGACGGCGACAAGTTGCTGGTGAAATCCTCGTTTGCCGACGACGAGCAGAACACCGAATCGCAGACGGTGCTGATTCTGCACCTGGGCGGCGAGGATTCGCTCTCGCACCGCACCGGGATTCACGGTGTGCACCTGGGCCACATCGAGTACATCACCACCGATCCCACGCGCACCACGATTCCCTGGGTCCAGCGCACCAATCCCGACGGCTCCTTGACCACCTACGTCGCCTCGGCGCTCAACGGCGCACAGCCCCAGGGCGCGCGGCGCGTGATGGACTGCATCGACTGCCACAACCGCGCGGCGCACACCTTCGTTACGGCTGAGGAGGCCATCAATCGCGCCATGGCCGACGGCGCCATCAGTCCCTCGCTACCCTTCATTCACAAGGAGGGCCTGGAACTGCTGAAGGCGCCCTACACCAGCCAGGACGAAGCAAAGGCGCAGATTCCTCAGCAACTCGAAGCCTTTTACCGCAGTCAGCATCCCGAGGTGCTCCAGGAAAAAGCCGCGCTGGTCAAGGAAGCCGGGCAGGAGCTCTATCTCCTGTACAGCCAGAATGTCTTCCCGTTCATGAAGGTGACCTGGGGAACGCATCCCAACCACATCGGTCACCAGGAGTATCCCGGCTGCTTCCGCTGCCACGACGGCGACCACGTGGCCAAGGACAGCACCAGCATTACGCAGGATTGCTCGGCCTGCCACAACCTGCTGGCCGTGGAAGAAGCCAAGCCCAAGGTGCTCTCCGACCTCGGCATTCAGTAGCGAGCCTTATCCCGTCCGTGCTCTTACCATCCTTGCCGCAAGAAACGCGGCAAGCATGGGGCACCCGCCGTTCAATCCCGCAAGAATGCTGCAACGGCTGGATTCACGATCTTCGGCCGCTCCATCACCAGCATGTGCCCGGCATTTGGCACGATGTCGACCACGGCATTGCTCACCGTACGGCGCGCCCGTTGGGCGGCGGAATGGGGGTTATAGCAAACCTCCTTTTCGCCGAGCAGCAGGTAGAGAGGAGCTTCGATTCTGGCCAGTTCGGAGTCGGGGAAAACCTTGGGATAAACGCGAATGCGTGGGTTGAGAGACTGAACGCCAACCATCATCTGGCGAATCACGGGATGGTCGAGGGGCAGACGCTCCTCGAAGATCCAGCGCATCATTTTTTCGGGTACCGAGCGGCCGGGAACGAGAAACGACAGAAACAGCTGCAGGAAGAAAGACTTTCGCAGCGCGACGAATCCGGCGGCGGGTGAAGAAACCACAACCTTGCTTACCCGCGCGGGTGCGGCGATGGCGTAATGCAGCGCAAGAAAGCTTCCGTAGGATGCGCCCACCAATGCGCTGCGAGTAACTCCCAGGCCATCGAGCAGCGCAGTTAACCATGCCGCGCAGTCTGCCAGGCTGGCAGGCGGACAATCCGTGAAGCTCAGCCCCATGTCGGAAGGGAAATCGGCGGCATAACAGCGAAACTCGCTGGACAGCGCGGAGACGGTGGCATACCACATGGTTGCGCTGAATGCCATGGCGTGAAGCAAGAGCACTGGCTTGCCGTCCGCGGGACCGCAGGCAATCACGTGGGTCGAGCCGAACCCGGTTGCGATTTCGAGAGACTCATGCCCGGCTGGCCACAGGCGCAGGCTGTTGCCGTACGCAGACCGGTAGGCAGCCTCCGCTTCGGGGGACTTGAAAAGAGACATGTTTGCTGACCTTGGCTTGAGTGTAATGCAGCGTTACGCCGTCCCCGGTTTGCGCAGTGTGAAATTCAGGCGCACTCGCTTCGCGCCTCGACCGAAAGCGTCACGGGTCGTGTCGCTGGAACCCTCGCCCGGCGCGCCGTGTTAGGCTGGCATTTCGCGCACACAGAAGGCTTTGGGCGCGGTGTAGGAGCACGATCTCTCATGCATGCCAATCACTTCAATCTGGTTGCCGCGGCGCACGCGGCGATGATCGAGAACGGATTTCAGCCGGATTTTCCTCCGGGAACCGACACAGAGCTGGCGGCCATCGAGGCGCAACCTGCGCCGCCCGCCGCTGACGGCATTTCCGACCTGCGCAATTTGCTCTGGTCGTCGATCGACAACGACACCTCCAAGGATCTCGACCAGATCGAGTGGGCCGAGCAGTTGGCAGACGGCCGCATCCGGGTTCTGGTGGGCGTGGCCGACGTGGACGCGCGGGTGAATAAGGGAACTTTGCTCGACACTCATGCGCAAAGCGAAACTACGTCGGTTTACGCGGGCGTCGCCATCTTTCCCATGCTGCCGACGGCGCTATCGGAAGGAATCACTTCGCTGAACGAGAACGAAGAGCGCATCGCCATTGTGATCGAGTTCTCGGTTGCGGCCGATGGGAGCGCATCCGATGGGAAAGCCTACCGCGCTCTGGTGCGCAACCGCGCGCAACTGGCCTATCCGAGCGTGGGCGCCTGGCTTGAAGGCAAGGGCGAAGCTCCGGCCAAGGTGGCCGCCAATGCCGATCTTGCCGCGCAGCTCAAATTGCAGGACACGGCGGCCCAGCGCATGACCGGCAACCGCTTTCAGCACGGAGCGCTGGATCTCGAAACTATCGAGACGCAGCCGGTGCTGGTTACCGATCAGATCATCGGCATTGCGCCCGTCCAGAAGAATCGCGCCACGATGCTGATTGAAGAGTTCATGATCGCGACCAACGGTGTGATCGCGCGCACCTTCGAGGGTGCGGGCGTGGCCTCGATCCGCCGCATTGTGCGCACGCCCAAGCGCTGGGACCGCATCGTCGAATTAGCCAAGGCAAAGGGCTACACGCTCCCCGCCGAGCCCGACTCGAAGGCGCTCAACGATGTTCTGCTGGCAGAGAAACAAAAGGATCCCGATCACTTTCCCGATATTTCGCTGACGGTGATCAAGTTGATGGGCCCCGGCGAATATGTGCTGGTGAAACCCAACGAACCCTCGCCGGGCCACTTCGGCCTGGCGGTTCAGGACTACACGCACTCCACGGCGCCCAACCGGCGCTTTCCCGATGTGGTGACGCAGCGGCTGCTCAAGGCGTGGTTGTCGAAACAGACGCAGCCCTACTCCGAAGATCAGCTCAACGCGGTTGCGCAACGCTGCACGGAACGGGAAGACGCGGCGCGCAAGGTAGAGCGCGACATGCACAAGCGCATAGCCGCTGTGGTGCTGCATTCGCATATCGGCCAGAGTTACCCGGCCATCGTTACCGGCGTGAACCACTATGGAACCTTCGTGCGCACGCTCGATCCGCACGTGGAAGGCATGCTGGTGCACGGGGGCAAGGGGCTGGATGTGGGCGACAAGGTCACGGTGAAGCTGGTGGCCACCGATCCCGAGCGGGGATTCATCGACTTTGCGGCCTAAGGCTGTTACCCTTGAAGAGTCTCCGTTAAAAATGGAGGAAAGCCGGGATCTCTGCGACTTTCGTGCGCGATTCCTGCCAGGGAAGCCCGATCGTTGCGGCTGGCAGCGGTCGAAATGCGTCTAATAGAAAGAAACTGTCGATTCTTCCCGAAGAGCTCATCAGCAGAGCTTGCGGCTAGGCGCCTTCCAGGGAGATCGGTTTTGAATGGCATCGATCATGCTGGCTTGGCCGCCAAGGCAGGCCGCGCGGAACGGCTGCCGACTCTCAAGTCAGGTGTTTGAATGGGTTCACGGTGGGTTCGAATTGCTGTCAGGCTTTTTCCCGGAGTGGTCTTTCTTGGAATGACTTCCTGCCTCCTTGCGCAAGGCCCGGGCCCGACAACTGGGGTTGACCCTGCTGCCCAGGGAACGCAAGCCGGGCTTCCCGATTCTCCGGCGCCCCACCTCACGGACGAAGACCTGTCCGCGGGGACCCCGGCGCTGCAAATCGAGCTGGCTCCGGCCGCGGAACCGCAGTCCGGCCAGGCGCAAAAGGCGCAGCAGCCCGCCATGGGAACCGCTGAAAACTCAGGCGCCGCCGCGCAAAGCAGTTCCAGCTCGCAAAACTCCGCGCAACAGCCAAAGGCGCGGGATAACGAACACCAGAAAGCCGAGGAACAGATCAAGGAGCAGGAACATCAACGGGTGGTCGGCATCGTACCCGGTTTCAACGTTACCTACCATAGCGACGCCGTATCTCTCACTTCAGCGCAAAAATTCAAGCTCCAATTCCGCGCCGCCACCGATCCGTACATCTTCGGTGTCGCGATGCTTGTTGCAGGCATCGGCGAGGCCAATGGTTCCAACCGCGGCTTCGGCTGGGGCCCCGGAGGATACGCAAAATGCGCGGCGGCTGCTTACGGGGATAACGTGATTGGCCATACTTTCGGCAACGCAATTCTGCCTTCCATCCTTCACCAGGACCCGCGTTACTTCCGTCTGGGCCATGGCCGGATCGGCCGCCGCCTTCTCTTTCCTCTTGAATCCGCCGTGATCTCGAGGCACGACATTACTGGCAAACGAGAGCCTAATTACTCGAATATCCTGGGCAACCTGATTGGCGGCGAAATCTCCAATCTTTACTATCCCAGCGAGAACAGAAGCAACGCTGGCCATACCATCGCCACCGGTCTGACGGTTACCCTCGAGGGCGCCCTGGGCTCGGAAGTTCAGGAGTTCTGGCCAGACATTTCGCGCAGGTTCTTCCATAGGGATCCAACCCATGGCCTCGATGCGCAGGCGCGGGCCGCGGACGCTGCCGCAAAGCAAAAAGAGCAGCAGGGGGAGAACCGGAGAAATCGGCAATGAAGTCCGGAAGCAGCCACAACGGTCCATTGAGCCGCGCGTCCATTCCGGCCAGAAGAGCATCTCAAACATATGCTCGCTACCGAAGGAGGTCTCGAATGAGGAGTGGCTTACCTGCCGAAGTCCGGGCTCACGTTACGCCGCTCGAGATCGTCAAAACCGCTATGCAATACAGCCATTATTCTATGCAAGAGATTCTTCCCACGACTCTGATGTTTCGCTTGCGGAAGCCGCTTTCGCGGCGCCTTTTCTCATGGGCAATCTCCGGGGTTACGCTGATCGCCGGCTTCAACGCCTGCACAAGCCTATTAGCGCAGCAGTCCGAAGCCGCTCAAGCCGCTCCCGCCGTTCTCGCGGCCTCGACGAGCGCCGCTCCCGCGCCAGACCCGGCCCCGCAGGCGGTTGCCGCAACGCCAGGGACCGCGGGCGCTATCTCCCCGCAAAGTGCGCCGGCTATCCCGGCCCAGCCGGGCACGATCAACGGAACTGTTACGGACGTACAAGATGAGGTAATACCCGGCGCCGCAGTGATACTTGAGGGCCCCGACGGAGGCAGCAGGAAGGAAACGACCGCCAACGATTACGGTTTCTTCGAGTTCGCGGGCGTAAAGTCGGGAGCCGGTTATCACCTCACCATCAAGGCCAAGGGATTTGCCGATTGGGTATCGCCGGCGATCGCGGTTGATCCCGGTCAGGTTGAAATCTTGCCTGGCATCAAGATGGAGCTTGAGGGCGAGCAGCAGTCCGTGACGGTATACTCTTCGTCGATTGAACTCGCTACGGAAGAGGTGAGGATGGCGGAGCAGCAGCGCATCTTCGGCGTCGTGCCAAACTTCTACGTCGTCTACGATCCATCTGCGCCGCCCTTGACGGCAAAGTTGAAATTCCAGCTCGCGTTCAAAGTCTCGACCGACCCCATCACGATTGCGGGTGTCTTCTTCATGGCCGGCGTCAATCAGGGAGTGAGAATTCCGAACTACAGGCTGGGTGCGGAAGGCTACGGGGAGCGCGTTGGCGCGGTCGCTGCCGACGGATTCACCGACATCTTCTTCGGGGGCGCGGTTTTGCCCTCGCTCTTGCATCAGGACCCACGCTACTTCTACCAGGGCACGGGCAGCAATCGCTCGCGCCTGATGCACGCGCTGGCAGCTCCGTTCATCTGCAAGGGCGACAACGGCCGATACGAACCAAACTACTCGACTGTCGGAGGCGACATCATCTCGGCCGGTTTCTCCACCCTCTACTATCCGCGCTCCGACCGCACATGGACGTTTTTTGGCGAGAATGTCATGATCAGCACGATTGAGCGCACCGCAAGCACCATCACCCAGGAGTTCGTGCTGCGTCACTTCACGTCGGGCCCCAAAGGCAAGAACTCGACTCCCCCAGGTGGCCAATAGAGCGCCCGAGGTCCGGATTTCGAGTTCCGGAACTGCACTTTGTTTCGACTCACCCTCGCCTGAGTGCCGGGTTCGGCGGGAAGGGCCGGCGCGGCGAATAATAAACCGCCTTGGCGGGAATAGAGACAGTGGTGCGCTCCGGGTAATGCAGCGCCGACAGGTGGCCGCCGTAGGCGCATCCCGTATCGAGATTGACGGTGTTGTTGAGCCACATCGGCTCGATCACCGGGGTGTGCCCGTGGGCCACGAGCGCCTTGCCGCGATACTTCGCCGCCCAGATTCTGCGCACCGGCAGTCCCGCCGCATCTTTCTCGCCGGTTAGGTCACCGTGCAGGGCAAAGGCGCGCGCCGCGGCCGAGGAGCGGCCTTGCAGCGCTTCGCTCAGCCCCGCATGGGCAATCACCAGCCGGCCCTCGTCGAGCACCACGTGGCTCGGCAGGCTATGCAGAAAATTCGCCACTGCGGCGCGAAAGCTCTCGGTCTCCGTGGCCAGCTGGTCGAGCGTCCGGGTCATGCCGCGCGTGACCCGCACCTCGCCGCCCCGCAGCACCCGCACCAATTCCGAATCGCGATTGCCAGCCACGCAAAGCGCCGCGCCCGCGCGCGCCATGCTCATCACCAGCCGCAGCACTGCCGGCGCGGCCGGGCCGCGATCCACCAGATCGCCCACAAAGGCCAGCTTCCGCCCCGGCGGCGGAGTCACCTGGAACTCCTTGCCTGCCCGCTCCACGCGGTAGCCCATGGCCTCAAGAAGCGCCAGCAGCTCGTCCAGGCAGCCGTGGACATCGCCGACAATGTCGAACCCTCCGCGCTTGCTGCGCAAAGCCAGCGGATCCCGCGAATCGACGAGTTTGTGCCGCGATGCAGCCTTCCGATTTGCGGCCGGCCGCGACTTCTTCCCGCGCTTTGTCATCGATTACCAGTTTAGGACAGTGCCTGTAACGTCTGTGCGGTATCATTTCTGCACCCGAAAAACACCGCCCGAGGTGCGCTTGAACGCGTGGCCCCGGCCGAGAAGGATCGAAGCAAGTCATGGACAGCTCCGCAGCTATTACCTTTCTTATCATCTTCGTGGGCATTGTAGCGCTCTTTGTGCTCATCACGATTATCAAAACCATGTACACCGTGCGCACCTACACCGCAGGCGTGGTGGAGCGCTTCGGCAAGTACAACCGCGTCGCCCGGCCCGGACTGCAATTTCTGGTGCCGTGGTGCGAAACCGTGCGCTTCGTCGATCTGCAGGTGCGCCAGGCCGTGGTCAACGTCGAAACCAAGACCAAGGACAATGTCTTCGTCACCATCCCCGTCTCGGTGCAGTACCAGGTCGTCGAGGAGAAGGTTTTTGACGCTTACTACAAGCTAAGCGACCCGCAGCGCCAGATCGAGAGCTACGTCTTCAACTCGATTCTGGGCCACGTGCCCACGCTCACGCTCGACGAAGCCTTCGAGCAGATGCAGCAGATCTCCGTCGCGGTCAAGAAGGATCTCGACGACGTGATGGACACCTTCGGCTACAACATTCTCCGCGCTCTCGTCACCGACATTGTGCCAGACGCGAAGGTGAAGGCGGCAATGAACGACATCAACGCCGCGCAGCGCGAGCAGATCGCGGCCCAGGCGCGCGGCGAAGCCGACAAGATTCTCAAGGTGAAGCAGGCCGAGGCGGAAGCCGAGTCGAAGGCCCTTCAGGGCGACGGCGTGGCCCGCCAGCGGCAGGCCATTATCAAGGGATTGCAGTCCTCGGTGGAGCAATTCAAATCCGCCGTCGAAGGCTCGACTGCCCGCGACGTCATGGCCATGGTGCTTCTCACGCAGTACTTCGACACCATGCGCGAAGTCGGCGTGATGGGTAAGTCGAGCACCATTTTCCTGCCCAGCTCGCCCGGTACGGTGAACGATCTGATGACGCAGATTATGGCGGGATTTCAGGCGGTGAAACAGCCGTAAGGCAGGGACCAAGGGAACAAGGGACGAGGAATGGATGAAACAAGCAAGACAGCCGTTCCGTGCGCCTAGCGTCTTCGCAGACGGCCCTTTGGTGCGAGCTTCTTGGGGCTCATTTAGAAGTGGACCTCCGCCTCCGGGTTTTCCTTGAACTTCAGGTTTACCGCGTCCGCTTGCTTCTTCACCACCTCGGTCGCGATCTGGTCGGAGTTGGCAGGCGTTATCGGTTCCGGCTTCGGCTGGCCGGCGGGGAGGTCGGGGAGCCCGCCGTGCTGCCGGCGCCACTCGTGGTCCTCGGCCTGCAGGCGCTCGAACTCCGCGATCACCCCCTGCCTCAAAGCGGGTGGTCGGTATTTGGCCCTGGAAACCAAATCTTTAAGCCTTAAGGCTGGCCGCGCCAGCACTGTCCTTATCGGATCGATAATCAGCGCCATAAATACGCTGAAGGTCAATCCGAGAATCGACTCATATTCCAGCATTCGGAAGTCCACGACCGCATATCTATCGGCCTCCCAAACACTCTTGCCGTTACACCCTAACGAACGTCCATCGCTGTCGGTGCAATAGTCCTCGTGATAACCCCAGTGATAGGGGAGAGCAAACCTCCAGTGGTGTCCCAAAGACGAAAAGGCTGGGTCAGGGTATGAGGAGCGCCGATCAACTGGTTGCTCCGACCAGGGAGGAAAGAGTAGCAGCGCTAGGAGGATGGCCGCATAGAGAGTCGCAGCGAACCTAATCACCTTCATCGTTCACCATCCGAATCCGAAGGAATCGCAGTTGACGAAAGCATAGCACCCAGGCGAAAGCCGTGACCCACCAATGCGCTTCGGGGCCGCCGGATGCTCGATCTGGTCATGGGAAAGCGATGTATCGAGGCAATCAACAGCGAAGGCCCGCTTTTCCACCAGCGACCGGCGTAGCATGTGCCCATGTCAGACAAGGAGGGAGAATGTTTCCGCATTATGACCCGGTCACGAAGGCGCGTCTCGAAACGCTGGTAAACCAAGCGGCAAATCATGCTGACAAAGTGGAGGAAGAGCTTTGGAAGACATCAACGAGAATCGCGGCGGAGACCTCAGCATACTTTGAAAAAGTCGCGTTGGGCTGCGGGGCAACTGTTGCTGCAGTCATTTCATTCCTGGGCGCACACTCCGGTAGATTGACTCCGCCGTATCTTTTGCGCGCATCGTTAGTCACTCTCGTTCTGTCAATGCTGGCGGCGATGTATCGGAATTGGAGATATCCGAATTACGTTTTGGTGAATTACCAATCTCAGCAATATGAGGCCCTCTTGAACCGTGAACGTTGTAGGCGAGATCTGTTTTCCGCTGTCCCATTTGTTTCAATGCAGGATGGCCAACCTATCAACGGAACGACGTTCGCGCAATACGTCGAAGGGCTGGAAGAGTCTTTCACGAAGTCGATTGCGAACTTCAAACGCAGAGAAGACCGAATCAACAGCGAGGTGACGTGGGTTGGAAACCTAAGCCTCTTGCTTGCCGCAGCCGGCATCTGCCAGTTGATTGCTCTTACCTGGATTAACTTCTAGCTAACGCGTGCGCCGCGCACGTTGACTCGCTGCCTTAGTCCGTTTTTGCTTTTCTCGACCCGCGGCTGGGCGCCCCGGGTTTCAGGGAGGCAGACTCGCCAAAAACTAGGGGGGTGCCCCAGGCCCGATTTTGGGACCTCGGATGCCCAAAAGCAAGCTAGCAGCTAGAAGTTGCCTCTTCAAACTCTTCATTCAACCACTTCGAGAACGCCGCAAGAATCCAGACTGTCTCACCAGAGGGGTTCACCCCTCCGCAAAGTCAACCCCGATCCGCCCTACGTCCGCCCCATCCCATTCACAGCCGGGCCTTTATTCCTCCGGCCCAGATTGCCGATAAATACCGCCAACTAGCTATCCTTGTCTCAGGTGTGTCGCAAGAGCCAGCAGAACCCGGCAAGCGGCGAGACCAGCGGAACGGGGGCCGGCGGCAAGAGGCAGCAGAATAAGGCAAGCAGTTCACGGTCCGGTCCCTGATGCTTTGTTCCCCCGTTTCCTGGTCCCCTGCCTTTAACTCCTTTGCTGAGAGGAATCTGCAAATAGCCTCATTGCTAAGAGGAATTTGCAGCGGATCCCACCCGCTAAACTGCTGAAAACGAGGAATTTCTTTACAGAGATGGAGGGGGGTACCCCCGCCGGAAAACCGGCAATAGTACAGACCGGAATCTTAGGTGACAGGTTGGACCGGGTGCCGGTGGATCGCTCGCTGACCCGCCGGTGCCCATCCATCCCGCACCTATATCGTGCAAAGGATGGGACAACCAGCTAGCAGCTAGGGGCGCTAGAGGCTAGAAGCTGCCTCTTCAAATTCCTCATTCAACCACTTCGAGAACGCCGCAAACTCCTCGTCGCGGCCTAGGAAGTCGCGCACCAGCTCGCGCGCAGGCTTTGAGCCACCCTGTTCGAGCACTGTTTTGCGGTAGCGCTCGCCGGCATTCGAGCCCAGCAGATTTCCTGTCTCGAACTGCGCAAAAAAATCGAGAGCAATCACCTTGTCGAACATGTAGGTGTAGTAGTTCGACGAGTAGCCGGTCAGATGGCCGAAGCTCGCGTACATCTTGTTGCCTTCGAGCCACGTCCAGGGCTGAAAGCTCTTGTACAACTCGCGCGTGATGGCGTCGGGATCGATGCCCGCCGCATCGCGATCGTGCAGATCGAGCGAGAGCGTGGTGTAGTAGAGCTGCGTCCTGACCCCGTCGGCGCGGCCAAACGCGCTCGCGCGCTTCAAGCTTTGGATGAGCTCCGAGGGAAGGACCTCGCCGGTCTGGTAGTGCTTTGCGAAGGCCTGCAGCAGCCTTTCGTCGCGGAAGAACTCCTCGAGCATCTGCGAGGGCACCTCGACGAAATCGCCCTCCGTGGCAAACCCCGATAGGCCCGCCCACTCCGTGTGTCCGCCGAGAATGGCGTGCATCAGGTGGCCGAATTCGTGGAAGAAGGTGACGACGTCGGAGTATTGCAGCAGTCCGGGATCGCTCGCGTCCCGCGCGGGGAAGTTGCAGATCAGCGCCGCCTCGGGCAGCACGCGGCCGCGCACGCCCACGACCACCGGCGCGGCCGAGAACCATTTGCTCTTGCCCTCGCGCGGGTGCATGTCGAGATAGAACCGCCCCGCAAGCCGCCCATCTTCGAAGACCTCGTAGACCGAAACTGCCGGGTGCCATGCCGCCGACGGCGACGGCCGGAACTCGACTTTGAAAAGCTTTGCCGCTGTCTCTAGCACGCCCGCCTCTACGCGCGGGTACGGAAAATAAGGCCGCACCGACTGCGAGTCGAAGTCGTACTTCGTGCGCCGGAACTGCTCGTACCAGTAGCCGCGGCTGGTGATGTCGATCTCGGCAAGCTCCGGCTGCCGCTTGCGCGCAAAGACGAGCACCTCGGCATGTTCCAGCCGCGCGCCTTCGCGGCTGGCCTCGTCGAGCCTGGCCAAAAACGTGCGCACATTTGCCGCAGATTTCATCATCTGATCGGCCGTGGCCAGATCGGCCCAGTTGCGGAAGCCAAGAACGCTCGCAATCTCCTGCCGCGTAGCCAGCAGGTCGAGCAACAGTTGCCGGTTTTCAGGATAGGCGCGCGTGTTGTAAGCCAGAAACATCCTCTCGCGCAGCGCCGCGCTTGCGGCAAAGGTCATCACCGGCATCATGTCGGGCGGATCGGTGGTGAGGATTACGCGCCCCTTGCCGTCTTCCACTGGATGCCGCGCGATGTAGTCGGCCGGCAAACCCTCCAGTTCCTCGGGCGCGGCCTCAATCGTCTTCGCGCCCTCCTGTATGTTGCGGCTGAAGGCGAGCGAGAGCCCGGTCGCCTTGTCGTGCAGCGATTGCAGGCGTTGGCGCGTGGCCTCGTCTTTATCCACGCCGGAGAGCCGATAGCCCAGCAGCGTCCGCTCCACGTAATGCTTCGTCGCCGGGGTTGCGCCATCGAGGCTGATCGCGGCGAGCGCGTCGTACACTGCGCGATTGAGGCTTAGCGCGCTTCCGGCCATGGCCACACGTTGCGCTTCCATCTGCGCCTGATCGCGCACTGCCTTCTCCGCGGCCACGGAGTTCAGGATTCCCGCCTGCGCGCCGGCCAGGCTCAACTGCTCGATGGCCGCGTCGTAGTGGCGCAGCGAGTTTTCCGGCGTGCGCTCGCCTTCGACGGCCAGCAGTGCTGCCAATGCGGCCTCGTGAGCGGCCAGCCGCGCACCGACCCATGCGGTGAGCGCCTCGGCCGAAGCGGCGCCGCCTGTCTCCCACACGTGAAGGTCCTGGGTTGCGGCGTGCAAAGAAGTTTCAGTAGGCATTGCGGGGAATCCTCCGACACTCTAGGGTAACAAGGCGATGCGAGTTGGCCGTGGCTGAGCGGCGAAGGGAAACCAGCGTGAACCTCTGCAATCTCTTCTTGCGGCGGTGGGATGAAGATGACCGGCGGCAACTTCAAGGGCTCCTCCGGCTGAAGCGTCCGCTGCGCGCACGGCACCGCGAAGATCGCGTCGTTGAAGTAAAGGTCACGCGACCCATCGCAAATCCGGTTACGCTGTCTCGCTCAGATAGATCGCAACGTAGTCGAGATAATTCTGGGCATATTCGCGGATCAGGTCGCGGTCTTTGTCGGTGAGTTCGCGGCGCAGCTTGGCGGGAACGCCGGCCCAGAGCGTGCGCGGAGGAACCACGGTATTCTCGGGGATGACGGCGCCGGCGGCGATGATCGAACCCTCGCCTATGCGGCTGTTGTTGAGGACGCGAGCCCCGATGCCGATGAGGCACATATCCTCGACCACGCAGCCGTGCACGGTGGCGTTGTGGCCGATGGTCACCCAGTCGCCCACGAGGACCGGGTAGCGGTCGCGCTGGCCGTGAAGGACGCTGCAGTCCTGCACGTTGGAGCAGGAGCCGATGCGGATGGAGTTGACGTCGCCGCGCAGAACGGCATTCATCCAGACCGAGGAGCGCTCGCCGAGGACGACGTCGCCGAGGATTTGCGCCGAGGCGTCGATGTAGCAACTCGAGGGGATTTGCGGCGAATGGCCCTGATAGCTTCGGATCATAAACAGCCCTGTGGCGACCTCTCTAGAAAGTTTAATTGCGCGCCGGGCGTTCGAGAGCCCGTTGCAGCGCAAGGAGTGGGCTCAAGGAGAGGCCGGCTGAGGGAGGCTGTTGGCAATTGCACTACATGGAACTCAAGGAAAAGATTGATTTTGGCTCTCCGGCTCAAAGTCGGGTATCATCATAGGAGCCACAAAGGCAGGTTTGGGGGTGGTAAGTTATGGCTGAGGTTCGCGTTCAAGAAGGCGAACCGCTGGAAAACGCGCTGCGCCGGTTCAAGCGGAAGGTACAGACGGAGGACATCATCAAGGAAGTCAAGCGTCACTCCTACTACCTGAAGCCCGGTGAGAAGCGCCGCGTCAAGGCCGCCCTGGCGCGCAAGCGG
>Ga0187852_1000911_pt1 | contig 29733 bp, 16 predicted proteins | sample June2016WEW_6_40_FD_134511 | JGI IMG/M metagenome (GOLD analysis project Ga0187852, IMG submission 134511) | Peatland microbial communities from SPRUCE experiment site at the Marcell Experimental Forest, Minnesota, USA - June2016WEW_6_40 | ecosystem: Environmental > Terrestrial > Soil > Wetlands...
GTCCGGTATTCCCGGAGCAGGCGCTCCACTTCGTCAAACTCGTCCGCCGGAACCATGCCTCCGCGGATCTTTGGGTAGATTCCTTCCGCCATGGTCCGCCATTCGGCCTCGATCTCCGGGGTCGCGTGGTGGACCGTCAGTCCGCGCTTGTGCATGGCTTCCACGGCCTGGTCGCTTTCTACCCGGCTCCTCTTGGTGATCTCGCCGCCGGCCTCGGCCGCCGCCTTCAGCACAGCCTGCTGAGTGGCCGGGGGAATCGAGTCCCAGGTTTTCTCGGTGATGACCGCGGCTCCGCCCAGCGGCGCGTAATTGATGTCCAGCATGTGAGGGCAGGGGCCGTAGAACTGCCCGGCCAGGGCATACAGAGGAGCCGTGTCCACGGCGTTGATGAGTCCGGTTTGGAGGCCGGGGAGGATGTCGCTGGTCTCTAGCGGCACGGCGTTGAATCCCAGCGCTTTCATGAGGTCAAGCTGCTCGTTGTCCCCGGCCCAGGTGAAGAGCTTCATGCGCATGAACTGAGCAGGGTGTACGGCCGCGTCTTTGGAGAAAAACCTTACCCATCCGATATCGCCCCAGAAGAGGGCGACGAAGCCCCGGTCGGCAAGACGCTTCTCTAGCATGGGTCGCATTCTCTCCCTGACGTACTCGACTTCGTCGAGCGACCGGAACATCATCGGCATATCCTGGAGCGCGTTGACCGACTTATCGATTTCGGAGATGCCTGTCATGCTCAGCAGCGCCGCCTGGATCTGCCCTACACGCATCCGGCGGACCATGTCGGCCTCGCCGCCCATGGTACCGTCGGGATAGACAATGACCTCAACTCCGCCCTCCGGCGCCTGGCGCCACTTCTCCCTCATCTCCAAGAGGACTTCATAGGGCGGCGTGCCTCTTGGGATCAACGTGCCCAGCTTGATTCGCACCAGTACCGGCAGTCCGGCCGCACGCGCCCCTGAGGCGCCCAGGAGAACCAGGAAGACTGCAAGAACCCACCCCCATAACATTTCACTTTCTGCTCGGCTGAGCGATCTCGTCATTCTTATTGCTCCTCTTGTTCATCCAAAATTGGGATACCCTGACGCTCGTCTCACTCCACAAACAGCTCATCCACCCGTGCCAGCAGCCAGCGGGCGCGGCGCTGCATCAACAGGTTCTCAAGTCGCCACTCAGGTCTGGCGTCGGGATCGATGGCCAGCGCCCGGTTGAGCAGCGACTGAAACTCGGCCCGATCTTGCTTCTGGACTGAAACTGTCTCGGCCAGAGAAACGTAGGGCCCTGCAAGCTGACCGTGCGACAATGCTACAGCCCGCGCAAAGTGCTCTCTGGAGCGCGCCCAAGGATCGCCTTTGGCGCCTTGCCGGCTCGGTTCGTAGGTGATCAGGAAGCCGTCGATGGCGCCGGCCTCAAAGTTGGGGTCCAGCTTGTAAGCGCGGTCGATCAGTGCCTCCACGATCGGCTGGTCAGCAATGAGGTCAGGATTATCCTTGGAGAGCGAAATGGCTTCGCCCCAGCTCGCTGCCGTCCAATAAAGCAACGGTACTTCTTTGGCTGAGGTGATGCGCCGCACGGCGGCTGGTGGTTTATCGCGCAGGGCCTTGCCGAATCCTGGGTGGCGTACTTCAAGTCCTCTGAGCCCGTAATCGCGGGCCCGTAGATCAAGGCGTCGTGCCCGTGCGCGCAGCCGGGTGGCCTTGGCGAGGTTCGTGCTCTCGAGCTCATCGGCATCTTCCTGGACAAAGGCATAGCTATACTCCGTAAAACCTTTGCACGCGGCTAAGAGCAGACCGCGATGCTTCGGGCTTTCCTCAAGCAGGCTTTCCATCAGCTTCAGGCTGAAAGGAACTGCGCTCCTAACCAGCTCGGGATCGTTGTCGCTTGCATAAGTGTTTCCACCGCTGGCGATGGCGTTGCCCAGCTTGTTGACGGTGATCCTCTTTACCGCACATCCGGTGTTCGTGAACACCACGAGCAGCGCGCTCGCTACGGCAGCCAGCGCTCGCTGTCGCCGCGGCCATGAAAATCCCAATGGGGTAGTGGAAAAAACAGTTGTTTCCATGGCCGACCTCGTTTCAGGCGGTGCAATTCCATTCATACCGGATAACGGGGACTCGCTCGGAATACTGGATCTGGGCTCAATCGCTGCCTTTCTCGACAGCTTTTTCCAGGACTACAACGTGCATACCACCAGCCGGCTCATATGTTTCTGACAGGACATAGCCCTCGCTCTGATCCTTTTGAATGTCTTTCTGAGCGCTCGAGACGCGCCAGGTATTGTGGACTAGGTAATGGTAACGCGTCTTCGCGGCTCCCGGAGGTTTCTCCATGAGCAGAGACAAAACACCGAGCCCCGAAAGCGTGTGAGGGCAGAGGCGAAAGCCGTCATCAGCACCTTTGTTGAGATCCTTCTGCAAGGTCGGTAACCACTGCGTGTGCACCACCCGGTACAGAAAGACCTGGGCAGGCCTGGAGGACTTTTCCATGGTCACATCGGCAGTTTTCCCTCCCGTCGCGGCAAAGCCTGCAACACGGTATCCGGCGGCAGCTTCCGCGTTCAACTTCTGTTGCGCTGCCTCAAAATCGCCGGATGAAATAGCCACCACATGCCGATCAACTACCGCAGGCAGGCGGCCACTTGCTGCCGACGCCGCAGCGGGCTCCCCCGGCGCTGGCAAACTCTTTTCCAGCACCAATGTAGTAGTCGTGACGACCTTCTTGGCAAAATCGCGCGTTACGTCCATTGACTCGCCGCCTATAAAGCCGCCCGTCATGATTCCCCTCACCTCTTCGGTGATCACAGTCTCGCCCGTAGAGCGGTCGATATAAGCGACGTGGGCAAAGATCTCAGTTGACCCAGCGGCGGGGCCGACAAGGTAGCGCTTGGCCCGGCTACCCGCTTTGAAGTGGGTTATGGTCCCAGTCAGGCGAAGCACCGGCAACGGAGCGTCGGCCGGGTTCTCGCCAGTGCGAAGCACTTCGTTGAATTTATGCGTTTTTTGGAGTTGCTTCAGGATCTCTTCCTGCAAGGTCAACAAGTAGTCTGCCGGGAACTCCACACTCGCCTGAATGTCGAACCTGTCCACCTGGATGGCATGGTACTTATCCTTTAGCACGGCCTCAGCAGCGCGCGCCGGCCGAGCGAACGCGAACATACTCATCGCGACAAACAGGGTTAGGAAAACCGGTTTACTCATAGTCCGTCGTCCCTTTTCACAAGCAATTACTGAGGCGAGTTTCCAAATGGCGCCGGAGGCAACGGCACCGATTCCTTCACGGCAACTCCAAACCGGCGGAGCCCATCGCGCCAAGCTGCGCCCTTTACTTCCGGCACCTGGAGTATCAAGCCCATCTGCCCGCCCCGGTCGTTCACCTAGTCAAAAATTGGAGGGTCCTCGCGCTTGCGCCGCCAAGCTTCCACCTCAGGCTTGAAGGCGAAGACTCGACCCTGAAGTCGGTGAATGGGCAGGCTCAAGATGTCCTCCCACCGCTGGGCTGCGTGTTGGTCGACATTCAAATTAGCCGCGATTCCCCCCAAGTTTCCAGACGCTCCTCCACTGGTGGGGTCTGGGATGCCTGTCGCGGTTTCGGATCGAAGCTTTTGTTGACCCCGTTAGTTTTCAGCCCTAATGAGTGCGGAGGAGAGCAATGTTAGTCCAATTGGTCCAGGTTATGCAATAGGCGTTTTGACCATAGGCATTTTGACCACCTGCTCCCACTTCAGCCCTTTGGTCCCACCGCAAATCTGTAGATGTGGTCCGCCCTGTTACCTTGGCGATTCTGCCTGGAGGGCGCACTCGGAAGACACCCGGCCGCAAGTGGGTCGATACTGGGCCGGATAACGCTATTAAAGTGGGAGCGCGATTGGGCGGAGGAAACGTTGTGCTTGTGGAGCCGCCGCCACACGATGTGAGCAGAGTCGCCCAAAAGCAAAGGAATACGAGGGCAAACCGATAATGCAGGATAGCTGGGAATGTGGCAAAGACGAACCGGCGATTCTGATTGATGATAACGTGCGTCTTGTAAGTGTCCATTGCCTCAATTCTTTCGGATATTGCCTCGGTTCGTCCTTGGGCGGCAATGGCACATCCTCGCAGCTCCCTGACGAGCACACAAGTGACTTCAACCGAGGCACGCGGGCGACCGAGAATTAACCAGCGGCGTGTCTTGAGCGCGGAGTTCAGAGAAAAGAGCGCCCGCGCTCCAACACTCGTGGGCTCATGCTATTGGTACAGCTCCGCCTCCGCAAGAACGGATCCGTAGTTGTTGAGTCCTCCCGTCACGAGCACTGTTCCGTCTCTCAGCAAGGTCGCCGTGTGCCCTGCGCGCGCGGTTTGCATGCTGCCCGTCCCCGCGAAAGTCCCGCTGGTCGGATCGTACAGCTCCGCTGTCGTGCCACCAGATCCTCCCGCCACGAGGACTGTTCCATCGCTGAGCAGCGTCGCTGTGTGCTCTGAGCGTACGGTTTCCATAGTGCCCGTCGTCGGCGTGAAGGTCTCGCTGGTCGGATCGTACAGCTCCGCAGTTGCGGCGGCTTGGTTATTGCTGTCCACCCCTCCTGTCACGAGCACTGTTCCGTCTTTCAGCAAGGTCGAAGTGTGGTACAAGCGCGCGGTTTCCATGCTGCCCGTCGTCGGCGTGAAGGTCTCGCTGGTCGGATCGTACAGCTCCGCAGTGTTGCCACCTCCTCCCGTTACGAGGACTTTTCCATTGTTGAGCAGAGTCGCGGTATGACCATAGCGGGCGACGCTCATTTTGCCCTTCGTCGGCGTGAAAGTTCCGCTGGTTGGATCGAACAGCTCCGCAGATGCCTCGACTGCGTTATTGCTGTCCACCCCTCCTGTCACGAGCACTGTTCCGTCGTTCAGCAAGGTCGCCGTGTGATAGACGCGCCCGGTTTCCATGTTGCCCTTCGTCGGCGTAAAAGTTCCGCTGGCTGGATCGAACAGCTCCGCCTCCGCTAACGTGTCGGGTGTAGGGGGGCCGTTTCCCGTGAGCTCGCCTGCAGATCCTCCCGTTACGAGGACTTTTCCATTGTTGAGCAAAGTCGCGGTATGACCAATGCGGACGATGCTCATGCTGCCCGTCCCCGTGAAAGTTCCGCTGGTTAGATCGAACAGCTCCGCCGTCGCTAACAGGGTGGGGGGGCCGGGGGGGCCGTCTCGCGGGGGCCCGCCTGCAGATCCTCCCGTTACGAGGACTTTTCCATTGCTGAGCAAGGTCGCTGTGTGTGAAGTGCGCGCAGTTCCCATGCTGCCGGTAGCTTTGAAACCATGTAGGAAAACCGATATCGTGAAATCTTGTGGCGCGGAATTTTGGCCGAGCGAGTCTTGCGCCGTAACCGTGATGGGAAACGACCCTACTTCCGTGGGCGTGCCGGAAAGTACTCCGCCATTGCTGAGCGGCCCCAAGCCCGGAGGCGGCGCGCCTGTTTCACTCCAGGTGAGTGGTGGCAGCCCGCCGGTTGCCGTGAAGGCGAAACTATAGGGCAGGTTCACCGCGCCGGCGGAGGGGGCAGGCGTCGTGTTGATGGAGGGAGGCGCGGGGTTGCGGATGACAATGGTATAGTCCGCGGTCGCCTGATTTTCGGTGGATGCCGAATCTCCTAACGTGAGAACTGCCTTGTAGATTCCCGCCGACGATGGAATGCCGCAAATACCATGGCCGGGAACATTGATGCAGGATCTATCGATACCCAAGCCGGGTGGCAGGGACGAGCCCTGCGCAGCAACCCAGCTCCACGAGTAGGGCGGCACGCCGCCTGTGGCTTCGAGAACGAATCCCTCAATAATCACATTGCAGGGCGGTATTTGATTGCAGTGCCCGTCGTAGCGTGTTCCAGCGGTGCCGCTGGGCGGGCTCCCGGAGGTTATGGTGAGCGGACCCGGCGCGCCGGCGTCGATCGCGTTGGAAGTCCCGGAGATCGTTGCCGTCGCCGTGTCGGTCGCAGTGATGGTTTGGCCGCCGAGGGTCTTCAGCGTGGCCGAGAAGGTTCCTGTCCCATTCGCTAGCGTCGAGTTGGCCGGAAGCACCGCCTGGCCATCCGTGCTCGTGAAGTGCACCGTCCCAGAGTAGCTGGTTGCCACGTTATTCGAGGCGTCGAGGGGAGTGACCGTAAAGTTGAAAGCCGTCCCGGAGGTGGCGGTGGCAGGAGCGGTCACGGAGAAGTGAGTGGCTGCGGCGGCGCTGACGTTGACCGAGCTCGAAGTGCCGGTGATCGAAGGCGTGGCCGTGTCTGTTGCAGTGATGGTTTGGCCGCCGACAGCGGTTTTCAGCGTCGCCGAGAAGCTCCCCGTCCCGTTCGTCAATGTCGAATTGGCTGGCAGGCCAGCCTGGCTGTCGGTGCTTGTAAAGTGCACCGTCCCGGAGTAGGTGGTGACCAGATTGTTCGAGGCGTCCAGAGCGCTCACTGTGAAACTGAAGGAAGTGCCGGAAGTATCGTTAGCTGGAGCGACGACGGAGAAGTGAGTGGCGGGGGGTCCAGTTACGTTAATAGAATTTGAAGTGCCGGTGATCGAAGCCGTGACCGCGTCGGTTGCAGTGATGGTTTGGCCGCCGAGGGTCTTCAGCATGGCCGAGAAGGTCCCTGTCCCATTGGTCAGCGTCGAGTTGGCCGGTAGCATAGCTTGGCCATCCGAGCTGGTGAAATGAACCGTTCCAGCGTAACTGCTGACCACGCCGTTCGACCCATCAAGCGCGGTGACGGTGAAGTTGAAGGCGGTTCCGGCAATTGGGGTGGCGGTGGCCGGGGTGACGGAAAAGTGAGTGGCTACATCTGGAGTCAGGGGAGGCGGGCTTGACGAGCCGCCACCACAACCATTGAGAAGCCACAAACTACAGATCGAGATTAGCAGTAACAGAGATTTTTTCATGATGCCTCCCCAAGATTGCATTCGTTGTGCCAAGGCACGGTCCAGGCGCTTTCGGTTCGCACTACTGCGGTGAAGTTTGCGGTGTTCCGAAGCGACGATTGCGGCCCGCCCTTAAGGATCCAAATCGAGTCATCATTTCAGCCGGGGACAACTTGGCTGGACTCGCTGCTGGCGCCGGAGTGATTTGCGCTGGACGAACTTGAACCTCACTGACCGCTTCAACAAGGTCGTAGTCGCAGCCTTCGACGTCGGGATGATTCTCGTCGCACGGGATCAGCACGACTGCGTGTTCGTCACCATTGGAGAGCTTTGCCGTTCCGGCGATCTCCCCGCGGTCGTTTATGAAAACGGCCGTGACCACGGTTAGGCCCGAACCGGCAGGGACCAGTTGGTTCAAGTCGACAACTGGCCCCCCGTGCTCCCACAGGAATCCATGGAGATCGACATTGTTACTGCCTGAATCGCCCACGACCTGACCTTGCGAGTTGATGCTGAAAGCCTCACTGCCCTGGTCGGTGCCTGCTGCACCCAGATCAGTCATTACGCCGTGGCGCCAGAGAAACGCGTGGAAGTTCTGATCGCCTGCAAGGAACGAGAGGCCGACAACCTCTCCTGCGTCGTTCACCCAGGTGGAGAATCCCCACGTCCCTCCTAGTGTACCCAGGTCTTTCATGCCTTCGGACTTACTCCAGAGAAAGGGGCGAGCGATGGTATCTCCAGGCAGATTCGAAATCCCGACGACCTGACCCCGGTTATTGAGAAAAAATGGAGCTCCGAACGTCCCACCAAGGGTCCCCAGGTCCGTCATCTTGCCGTCCTCCGGGCTCCAAAGGAAAGGATCCACGGTTGGCACCCCAGTCGACGGATTCGCGACGAAGCTGGTGTAAGACCAGCCCGCAACTTGTCCGTGATCATCGGTGATGAAGGCATTGCTGTCGGGGCCGCCGAGCGTGCCCAAATCACGCATGAAGCCGTGCTGCCAAAGAAAGGCGTGCGTCTCGGTTGTGGCGGGGAAGTACACAGAACTTTCTGCGAAGGTGAGACCAGAACAGAAACCGGTGCTAGGCAACTGCACGCACGCACCCTGGAGGGCATTTGCGAAAGGATCGGGAGTGGCAGTCAACGCCCCTCCGACGACCTGGTCGTGCTCATTGGTCGCGTAGGCATTGCTTTGACTTCCTCCGAGTGTCCAGAGATTAATGATCTGACCGTGGTCCCAGACGACAGCGTCGGCTTCGGGCCACCCAGTAAGCGGATCAATCGAACCGTTTTGTGACTGGCCGACTATAAGCCCACGATTGTTGACCCAATATGCAAAGCTGCTCGCACCCCCCGGTAGCGTGCCGAGATCGGTCGTTACGCCGTTCTTTCGCACGAACGCTTGATCGACCAAACAGTCATAATAGAAGCACATGTTTGGAGAATAGGGATCGGAAATGGATGTATTAGCCATCCCGGTAGCCGTGCCTCGATTGTTTATGACTTTATCACCGGGGTTGCTAAACAGGCTGCTTGGTCCGCCGAACGTGCCCACGTCGATGAGCTGGTAGTGATGGTGCTGTTTCTTTTGTTCGTTCTGTTCTTTCTGTTCCTGCGCGGACAATCCAATTGGTAACGCCAGCGCAGCGCACAAACTTAGCGCGATCAAGAGCGCACTCAGGTTCTTTCTCATAATCTCCTCCTTCGATCCTGTTGTCTTTGCATGTCCGTGGGCGAGGTCTCCGCAGGCCTCAATCCCGGAGGGTCGCACGCGTTTCGCCCGTTCAAGGTGTTCCCCGTTGTTGCCCTCACCCTATAAGGCGGAAATGGCGCCCAAAAACTGTCATGGCCGCGAGAGATTCTCATCGCGCCACCGACAGTGCGAACGAAACGCGTGGAAAACGCCGGACAAGTGTGATAACCTACAGTTAGCCGCACTCCGCCGCAGGCGGTTGCACGATGGAGCGGTCAGCCCACCAAATCACGCGCCTGTTGCAGGCTTGGAGCGAAGGAGAGCAGAGCGCGCTGGAGCACCTCATTCCTCTCGTTTACGAGGAGTTGCACCGGCTGGCGCACCACTACATGGCAGGCGAGCAGCCCGGCCACACGCTTCAGACCACCGCCCTGCTGAACGAGGCCTACCTCCGGCTGGTCGATTCCCCGAAGCTAAGCTGGCAGAACCGCGCCCACTTCTTCGCCGTCAGCGCGCAGGTGATGCGGCGCATTCTGGTGGATTGGGCCCGCTCTCGTCAGGCCCTCAAGCGGGGCGGCGAAGCGCGACCGCTCGAGTTGGAGGAAGCGCTGGTGGTAGCGGATGCGCCGGGCGCGGATTTGGTGGCCCTGGATGATGCCTTAAAGGCTCTGGCGGCATTAGACCCGCGAAAGAGTGAGGTGGTGGAGTTCCGCTTTTTTGGCGGCTTGAGCGTGGAGGAGACGGCCGAAGTGCTCAAGGTTTCCCCCGAGACGGTCATGCGGGACTGGAAGTTCGCCAAGAGCTGGCTGCGGCGAGAGCTGAGCAAGGAGAAGCCGGTTGGAGGCTGAGCGTTGGCGGCAAATCGAGCACTTGTATCACGCCGCTCTGGAGCGTGAACAGGGGCAGAGGACCGCCTTCCTGAAGCAGGCTTGCGCCGGTGATGAGGACCTCGAGCGGGAAGTGGAATCGTTGCTAGCTCAAGAAGACGGAGGTGATCGTTTCCTGGAGGCGCCGGCCCTGGAGGTGGCGGCCAGAGCGCTGGCTCAGGAGCCGGCGGAGGCAACAAACGCGACCGTCCAGGCGGCTCTGCTGGCCGGCCGAACGATCTCGCATTACCGTTTGCTGGAGAAGCTGGGCCTCGGCGGCATGGGGGTGGTGTACAAGGCCGAGGACACCCGCCTGGGCCGTCTGGTGGCAATGAAGTTTCTCACCCCGCCGGCCCCGAGGTCCTCCCAAGGGCAGCTCGAAAGGGCGCCCGAGCACGAGCCCCAGGCGCTCGAACGCTTCAAGCGCGAGGCGCGTGCGGCCTCGGCGCTGAGTCATCCCAACATCTGCGTGGTCCACGACATCGGCGAGTACGAAGGCCAGCCCTTCATCGTGATGGAGTTGCTCGAAGGGCAGACGCTCGAGGAACGGATTGGAGGGGCGCGCGGCGCGCGCCCGGCCGCTGGGGGCGAGCCCGTCGCGCGCCAACTGGGCGAGGGCGAACGCCGTTCACCCCTACCGCTCGATACGCTGCTCGACCTGGCAATACAAATCGCCGACGCGGTGGACGCGGCGCATTCGCGCGGCATCATTCATCGCGACATCAAGCCCGCGAACATCTTTGTCACCAGTCAAGGCCAAGCCAAGATCCTGGATTTTGGCTTGGCAAAACTGGCTTCCCTGGTAAGGGCTCCCGGAGATTCATCTGTTCTGCTCCACCGCGATGATAACGAAGGTGCGCAAGCAGCCACCGAGAAGACCGTACCGTTGGCAGCTTCCGATCTTTCCATCAGTCTAACCGGCGTGGCCATGGGGACGCCTGGGTACATGTCGCCCGAGCAGGTACGCGGCGAGAAACTGGACGCGCGAACGGATCTGTTTTCCTTTGGCTCGGTGTTGTATGAGATGGCCACCGGTCAACGTCCGTTCACGGGTGACACTGGGCCGGTGCTCCAAAATGCCATCCTCAAACAAATCCCCAAGCCGGTGCGCGAACTGAACCCGGAACTTCCCAGAAAGCTCGAGCTCATCATTAATAAAGCGCTCGAGAAGGATCGCGCCACACGTTACCAAACGGCGGCGGAACTCCGCGCCGATTTGGAGGCAGTGAAACAGGAAATACAGCCTCGGCGAAGCGTCGCCCGCAGGCGCGAGCTGGCGGCGGGGGCTGTTGCTGTACTCTTGATCGCGAGCGCGGCTTTCTGGTTCGCAAGACGCCGGCTGCAGTCTCCTGCGACTCTGCCTGAGATCAGGCTGCGGCAACTCACCACTAACTCCAGCGAGAACGGCGTGGGGACGGGTACAATTTCGCCCGACGGAAGATACCTGGCGTACACCGACAGGAAGGGGATGCACATCAAGCTCATCGAAAGCGGCGAGACGCACACTATCCCTCAACCGGAGGAGCTCAAGAGCAATTGGGTCGACTGGGAGATTGGCCCCTGGTTCCCTGACGGCAAGAGGTTTCTCGCCAATGCCCATCCGCCAGGGCTTGACGCCACCGAATGGACTTCCCAGGGCACCAGCATTTGGATTGTCTCCGTGTCGGGTGGGCCTCCCCATAAGATTCGCGATGAGGCCTACGCAAGTTCCATTTCTCGGGATGGTTCCACCATTTCTTTTGAAACAAACAAGGGTAGATTGGGTGACCGTGAGATCTGGTTGATGGGATCCAGTGGAGAGCGTGCACGCAAACTTTATGACGGAGGCGAAAACAGTGCGATTGGGGGCCTCTATTGGTCTCCAGATGGACAACGGGCCCTCTACGAGAACATCGATGAGGCCGGCCCCAACCTCGTCAGCCGCGACCTGAAGGGCGGGCCTCCCGTGCCAATCCTTCCACCTCCTGAGGCGAAAAAACTGAATGACTTTCTGTGGTTGCCCGATGGCCGGGTGATTTACGCACTGCGAGAACTGGACCCCAATGCGGATACCTGCAACTACTGGCAGATACGCATTGACCCACGAAGTGGTGAGCCCGTCGAGAAGCCCCGGCGCATTACGAACTGGTCAGGATTTTGCACAGCCGCCACGAGCGTGACCTCGGACAGCAAACGGCTTGCATTCCTGGAATGGAGAAGCCATACCAGCACATATGTGGCTGACCTTCAAGCCAGCGGAACGCGCATCACCACTCCAACCCGCCTCACGTTGGACGACGGGTGGAATAACCCATTAGGATGGACGGCCGATGGCAAGGCAGTTCTTTTTTTTTCCAACCGTAATGGTGCGACCGCGATTTTCAAACAGTCTCCAGGCCAGGACACAGCGGAACCCGTCATCACCCCGAGAGACGGCGAGGACTTAGTCGGCAGTGCCTGTCTAAGCCCGGAGGGCTCCTGGGTTTTCTATATGGTGGGTCCGAAAGAGCGAGATCCCCTGGCACCAGCCAGACTCATGCGGGTCCCGATAACGGGAGGAGTTCCGCAGTTGGTGTTGACGGCTAACATCGAAGGGGGGCCACGATGCGCCCGGTCCCCAGCAACTTTGTGTGCCATCGCTGAACGAAGCGCGGATCGCAAACAACTTGTCTTCGCAGCCTTCGACCCTGGGAAAAGCCGAGGGCGCAAGCTCGCCGAATTGAAAACTGATGCGACGGCTGACTATCAATGGGACCTTTCTCCCGATGGCGCCCGCATCGCCATCCTCAAGAACCTAGAAGGACGAATCCAAATTCTTTCGCTGAACGGCCGGACGCCGCAGGAGATCACGGTGAAGGGATGGAATATCTTGACCAATGCGGTTTGGACGGTAGATGGGAAGGGTCTGTTTGTCTCCAGCCTCAAGGAGGGAGGCTCAGTCCTCTTGGGCGTCGATCTACAAGGCAACGCTCGAATCCTGTGGGAGCACACGGGCGGCCTCCGCACCTACGGTGTGCCTTCCCCCATCGGCCGCCATTTGGCGATGCAAGGGTGGACCGGGGATAGCAACATTTGGATGATGGAAAACTTCTGAGAGCAACGCTCACGTGGGCATTGGCGCGAGCACATCACGCGAGGTTTTGCGTTTCAGGATTAGAACTGGAGCTGGACCCTCAACTGAATCATTCGGGCAGAAACATTCGCGTTCAGTCCTGAGCCGAGAATGCTGGTCGGGGGCTGCTCCTGGTAGAAAATCTGACCGAAGGTCGCGTCCGAGCTCCAAAAATCGGGAAACCCAAAATTGGGGTGGTTAAAGAAATTGAAAAACTGAAAGCCGATCCCCAGCACACCGTTTTCCCAATGGGGGATTTTAGTATTTTTCATGATCGCGAAGTCCGTGTTGAAGTAGCTCGGTCCACGAAAACGGTTGCGGCCTTGAGCAAATGTCACGCTCGGGCCGCTGCAAGGACCTGCCGGACCCGGCAGATTTCCGGTGTTGAATCCCGTCTCGCAACGCGCCTGCACAAAAAGCGCTCCTGGACTGGGTGAACCATCGCCCGACATTTGCGCCGGCAGACATGGGACCGGTGAGGAAGGAATCGCCGCGCCTTTTCCGCAGGGTCCCGCAGAACCAAGAGGAGCTACCGGCACGGAATAAACATTTCCAAAGAAATTGTTGTTAGTCAGTTTGCCGGCTTCCGCAAAGTCAGACACTGTGTAAGGAAAACCCGTGCGAGCGAAGATCGTTCCCGAGAGCTGCCACCCGTTCACAAGATAATCCGAGCCGTGTCCTCGTAACGTCTCTTTGACCGGAACCTCCCAAACGTAGTTTGCGTTGAAGGAATGGCGCACATCGTAATCCGCCGGCCCATAGCTTCCGCGAAGATTGTTGGCATCCTGTGGGGGAGGACTGCCAGAGGAAAACGACACAAGGCCCCCGTTGGAGATCTCGTCGAGTGCATGTCCGTAAGTATAGTTGGCCTGAAACAGGCCTCTCCCCCACCGGGCCAACCGTTGTTCGAATGAAATGACCATGCCGTTGTAGTTGGAAACGGCACCGGTCTCGTACGCCGTGACAACGCCAAATCGCGGGTCCGCACAAGGAGGGACCGGAGGGCTGCTACACTTCGCCGCAGGAAACGACCCAAAACCGAAAGCATTTGCGTTCGAATTCGCAAAGAGCTCATGGATACCGCGATTTCCAAAATAGCTGATGGTCAAGGAGGTGTAAGCCCCGAAGCTTTGCTGGGCTTGCAGACTCCACTTTTGATATTGCGGCGTTTGGATCGTATTTGCCGGAGTGTAAAAGTTTGGGGGAGTAAAGTTTGGGTCAGCCGCCTGGATCTGAGCAAGGGTCTGACCAGTGGCAAAGCCTTTCGAAAATGCCGAATTCGAGGCGGAAGCATTCTGGGACAGGCTATTGGTTTCACCGGGAGCAAGGTTGTAGCCGGCAATGAAGTAGAGATTTACGAAGGGTGGGTTGAAAGTTAAAGCCTTCCCGAGGCCACCGGGAACCGGGTCGCTAAAGATACCGAAGCCGCCGCGTATGACCGTATGGTGAGAGACACCGAGGGGCTGCCACGCAAAACTGAACCGCGGCGACCATACGATGCTGTCCGTATTCGGGTAAGCTTGTTTCTGATTAATCAGGATCGCTTTATCGTACGGCTGGTCCGGGTCATGGCTGACGGAATCAGATGGTCCGGCAAGCCGAGTAAAGCAACGAGATTCACAAACCGGATTCGCCTGGTGATCGGCACGCAGAGCGAGCGTAAGTGTCAGGTCGGATCGGGCATGCCACTCATCCTGACCGTACAGCCCGAGGCTATAGAAAGCGTAAGGGTTCCAAGTTACGGCTGGGAAGGTTTGGTAAAGAAGTGTGAAGTCCGTGCCTGGATTGGATGGGTCTACTCCTCCGGAGAAGAATGCATCGATCGATTGGGGAATTAACTGTCCATTGCCGCTGAAATTGTAACCCCACCCCGTCCAATGGGTTCGTAGGAAGTTCGCACCGAACCCAAACTTATGCTTGCCACGCGTCTTCACCAAGTCGTCGGATAACTGGTACTGATTGGTTTTTGAGCCGCTAGGCAGCGCATACAAGTAGTCCACGCCTCCTAGAATCCAGAAGGGACTGCCCGCACCATACCAGTTCAGGGTTGTCGGAAAGGCAGCCAGGGTTTGCGATGAATTCGCGACACCCGAAACTTGGTTGATGTAAGTTCCCGCGAGCAGAAACTGGTTCGCCGCTGTGGGGCCAAAGATGTGCGTCTCGCTGAGCTGGCCCTGCCACCACGGCTGATGCGTGTAGGCATTGAAGAGCGAGCTGATCGGATCGACGTAGACGGCGCGTTGTCCGTGGTCGTACTGCACCAGCAGGAATACGCGGTCGCCGGCCCCCATGTTCCAATCCACCCGTCCCGACACCATCGATTCGCTGGATGGCTGATTGACGTTTTTCAGGAAATGCACCCCACACGGTTCGGTTGTGCCCAGCCCCTGTGGTCCCTGCCAACCGTTGCAGCCGGTGGGATCTCCGGGATTGAAGTTGCCGGGGGTCGCCCCACTCGCACCTGGCGCGCTGTTGTAGAGATTGAATATCTGCTGGTAAAACTTATAAGACGCGGAAGCGGGACCGAATTTTGAATCGATATTGGCCATGGTTGCGGATTCAAATTGTGCGCTGGGTAGAACTACCGGGATACTGGCCGGGAGTGAGAGGTGCATGCCCTCCGTATCGAAAAAGAAGAACAGCTTATCCTTTTTAATTGGGCCGCCCAAGGACCCCGCCCACTGATTGGCGATATCGAAGGGCCGCGGGTTTCCGATCGCATTGTCGATCCAGTCGTTGGCATTCAATGCGCTTCCATTCCAGTAGTATGCCGCGTTCCCATGCAAGTTATTCCCTCCGGATTTTGTCAGATAGTTGACATTCGCGCCCGCGGCGCCACCGAACTGGCCGGAATAACCATTGCTGACGATGGTCGCCTCTTGAACCTCGTTCTGGCCCAGGAGCATCCCCATGGCCCCGCTATTGTTGGTATTCAGTTGAATGTCGTTGTTGTCCATTCCGTTCAAGGTGAACAAATTGGAAGAGCCCGGCATCCCCAAGATAGAAAAATTTCCAATATAAGAGACGCCGATCGTGTCCGTATTCATGATCGCGCCGGGAGCTGTTTGGGCGATGTATGTGAGATCGTTGCCGGGGTTGGGGACTTGAGATACCTGCAATTGGGTCATCGTGGTGGAGACGTCGCCATTTTCCGCCTGGAACAGCGGCGCTTCTCCCGTTACCTTCACCGTGGTATTTTCTTTCGCGATTTCAAGCGTGACGTTCAGTGTGCCCGGTGGCCCGAGCAGCACATCTACTTCGCGGCTCTCTTCTCGAAAGCCGGCACGGGTCACCGTCAGCGTGTATCTCCCTGGCGCGATGAAGAAGAATCGGTACACACCGTCACGGTCGGTTCTGGCAGTTTGGATCGTTCCCTTGCTGTTGTCCTTTATCTGGACGTGCGCATCGGGTACCGCCGCACTGCTCGGATCGATAATGACGCCAGCCAACCCTCCAGAAGTCGTTGTTTGAGCACTTGATTTATTGGATAGGCAAAGGACCAGCAGATGGATTGAAAAGAGCAGAATCACGTGCCTCAATTTCATCGAGACACCCTGCGCTTGTCCCCTGGGGTGAGACAAACAGTTAAGACACTCTTCGCGATTCGCTGGAACTTGATTGTACCATGAAGGCGCTGTCCTGCAAAATGTGCCACGGCTGGTGAAGCGGAGGCAGGCTCTCCTAAGGAGCACTCTCCAAGCAGCGGTGGCGACGGCTGGCGAAGAAAGCGCAGTTCGGGGTGACAGGGCACTTTTCGCATTTCGGCTTCGTGCGTTTGCAGATCTCAGGGCCGTGGCGTTTCAGTAGGGGGCAGGCACGCTTCCGGGCGTCGATTGTCTCCGGCACTTCCGCCGCGATCGCCTGCTGGTCCAAGCCCACAGGAAATGATCGGACGGACGATTTGGCGCCCGAGCTTTGGAGCCGCTGAGGCAGAGGTCGGAGGTTCCAACCGCTAAACGGCCAAGCAGTGATTGGTTCCGACACGCTGGCAAATGGGACAAATGGCCCTCCATCTCAGATCCCCCACTGCGTTCGAGGGAATAGATCCTGCCTTGTCGCCCAGTATTTATCGACGAATACGCAGGGGCAATCCGAAGTTCTGGGCGAGCGACGGCGCACTCGGAAACTATGCTGAGTGGGTACTCGGCCGGATTGGGAATGAAAAACGCCCTTCCACACTCAAATCAACTTCGTCACCCGCAGCGATCTTGGCGGCATTCGCCCTGTGGTTCCGGAGTATGGGAGTATGCCCGACCTGTCGAAATCGGCACAATCGTCTCAGGCGCGTTTGCTCAGGGGCTGGCCATCATCGGCTGCGAAGACGGGTCTATTGCTTATGAGCCAAAGGCATAGGGCGGCCCCTCTCCGAAAGGAAGGGCATCGGATTAGCGCGGGTGTCCGACGGGAATCAGGTAAAGCGGACATTGATCCACAGGCAGCTCCAGGGCCTTCTGAAGGGCCTCGTCCTCGAAAGCTCCAATCGGCACCCCACCCAACCCAAGGGCCACGGCTTCCAGAAGCAGGTTCTGCGCGGCGTGTCCCACTTCCATGTGGACATAACGAGGGGTCCTCGCGGCACCGTACTTGCGGGATGTCCGCTCATAAACCGCGGCAATCACGAACACCGCAGGAGCCTGGGTGATAGCCTCTTGGTCCAACTCGGCGCGGCGCATAGCCGCTCGCAGGTCGCGGTCGGAAAGCCGGACAAGTTGATGGGGGCGTGGTTCGTACCGGTAGAACCCACCGGCCGAGGCGACGTAGAGCTCAAGCGGATAAAGCGCTCCCGCGGAGGGGACAGCCCGCAGGCCCTCCGCATGGGTTATGCCCTGGGCAGCCCAGAGCAGTTGGGACAGTTCCCGTTCGGTCAGAGCCTCACACGTGAATTCTCTGACCGACCGTCGGCGCCCCAGCGCTTCTTCGAGCGACATCTTCCCCTTTTGCTCCGGCGGCGGAAGTCGCAGGATACTTGCAGAGCTGGATTTGGTTTGAATCATAGCGGCACCCATGGCTGAAGACATCACAACACTAGCCAAGGAAGCGAGCAGGGAAACGCCAAGGCTGTTTTCACGGCTCAAGGAACCTCCTTCCGGAACTCGCTTCGAGTCTTCCATCGGCGAACAGCCTGTTAGTGTCGTGAGCGATGGAAGCGGCAGTACAACTCCGCGACTAAGGCGTTACGGTTTCGCTCTGTCAAAGTGAGCAGTTCCACGTCAGGGCGGCTTCGCACGGACTGCAGGAATGGCAGGCGGGCGATTCCCAAACGTGGCCAAGACACTCACTTGAGCATCCAGCGCATCCTCCACGGTGCGACAGAAGCGATCTGAAGCGCACTCCATCTTGCCGATTTCGTCGATCACAATCAGGTCCACGTCGCGGCGAGCCAATTCTGGAAGCGCGAGGCGCTCGAATGCCTCTAAATTGACGCCATACCGGCCCACCTGCACTGAACTACGAAATCCTGCCCGGGCCAATTCGGCCCGCTTCCCTTCCACCGTGAGTATCTGGAAACCCGTACGCTCCCCAGCAGGATCGCGCACCTCAGCCGTGGTGAAGCCAACGAGCCGCAACGAGCCGCGCAGCCGCTCCACCACGTTCATCACTAGCGTGGTCTTTCCGACGCCTGGCCTTCCAGTTATGAGTAGGTTTGGCCTAGCCATGAACCTCCCTCGGGAGGAACCCTTATCTTTCGGAACAGTTCGGCACCTTGCCCCATACGCCGGGGATGGGCCGCCCACATTGACGACACTTCCCGGCGTCCAACCGGCATTGCACGACCTCGAGGCCCAATCGGCGAATCAGCAACGTGCCGCACGCTGGACAATATGTGTTGTCATACGGATGTCCGGCTACGTTCCCGATGTAAACGAATTCCAGTCCTGCCTCCTTGCCTATTTGCCAAGCGCGCTCCAAAGCTTGAATCGGGGTCGGCGGGGCAGTGAATTGATATGCGGGATAGTAGCTGGTTACGTGCCAGGGCACCTCGCGGCCCAAATCTCCTGCGATCCGTTCTGCGATCCCATGGAGGACTGAATCGGAATCGTTCACGGTGGGAATCACCAGTGTGGTGATTTCGATATGCACGCCACGCGAGCGTGCGAGCTTCGCACAAGCCCACACCTGATCGACGTCGACCATCTTGCAGAACTTCATCACGGACGGGGCATCGCCTTTGATATCGACGTTCATCGCCTCCAGGCCCGACTGAATCGACAGGGCGAGCGCCTCAGGCGTCATATAGCCGTTGGTCACAAAGGTGTTGTAGAAACCGCCCTGCTTGGCCAGGCGAAACACCTCCACCGACCACTCCAGCGACAGGGTGGGCTCGTTAAACGAAATGGAGGTTCCCTGGCAGCCGGTTCTCTCCACGGAGTCGATGAAGCGCTGCGGAGAAAGATAATCACCTTTTGCGGGCGGAGGCGACTTGCTGATGTCCCAGTTCTGGCACCAAGGGCAACCGAAGTTGCATGACCAACTGCCCGCGGTGAGCGCCTTGGTGCCCGGGTGAAAGTGGTAGAATGGCTTTTTCTCAATCGGGTTCGCCGCTAGCGAGGAAACCGAGCCATAGATCAGGGTGACTAATTTCCCATCGCGGTTCTGACGCGTTCGGCACCAGCCAAAACCGCCCGGAATGAGCGTGCACCGCCGCTCGCACGCATTGCAGCGGACTTTTCCGTCCATTGTTTCCTGGAGCAGTGCCTCACGAACGAAAATGCTCTCGACTTCTCCTGACCAGGCACGTGCTGCACGTGGTTTCGACAAGGTTCCAACCTCTTTAGTCCGCACCAGAGCTTTTTGTTTGCTCCAGTAGATCGCCGAACGAGGCACACATGGTGTGGCAGCTCTTCAAGACTTCCGGGTCAAGGGGGGAAGCTGCGCCTGTAGTTCTGACACGGATCCACAGCTGCACCGGTAGGGGAAGATTCATACATGCATTTTCACCCAGGCTTCTTCAGCTTGAAGCGCCGCAATCGCTCTAGGCCGTACCTTGCGATACACCCGCGCCGGGGGTAAAGAGTTTCCGTCAACCTCGAGGAGCCGCACCACGGGAATGCCGAACAGCCGCTCGTTTTCTTCCAAGAAGGGACTGATCACCTCTCAGTCACGTTCCTCAAGCGAGCTGAACTCGCCGCTGTTGAGTTGCTCCTCGGAGACCTTCCCACGCGGGTCGCGGATGTAAATCGCTCCACCGGAGGCGAGCGAGAACAAGTTGCCACCGGGGTAGGGCGTATCCAGCTCAACGATCTGGCCCTGGTCATTCAAGTTGATCCCATTAAGGATAGCAAAGCCACCGCCATTCAGCGGGTCTCCGGCCATGAATGACTCGGCCAGATAATCAAGGCAGGTGTCATTGATGACCACGCGGAGCTTGCCGACAGCGTTGATCAGGGGCCGTCCCGCTGCGTTTCCCAGGACGAATGCGTGCCCGCCTTTGCCTGCATAGAGGAACGTCTGGCCGACACTGCCGTAGACGACGAGTTTCCCCTCCTTCATGATTTGGGCCAGTTGATCCTGGGCGTCGTTGTGAACGACCACCTCCGCCCCATCGATGCCCGAGGCTAAATAGTCGCCGGAGGAACCGTAGACGTCGATTTGCACGCCTCGGCTGTCCGCCCCAAGGCCGTTAGCGATGAAACGATGCCCCTTGACGTGAGCCAGCAAGAACCTTCGAAAGCCGCGCTGGTAAAGCCCAACGATTTTGCGGGCCAGCGAGCGCTCACCCTCTGCTGCAAAGGCGCGAGCGTCTAGAACGACCGTTTGTGCCGGCCCTGATGGGCTGGGCAGAGCATTGCACTCGTCCACGAAAACGTAAGCTTCGGAAGGGGACCGGCGGACTGACTCAACAATCGCCCCCATGCTCTGATCGAATAGCGAGAGCATGCTGCTTCGCCGCATTGACCCCGTGGGGTACCGACGGTCCATCAGCAGCGTGAGGACATCCAAGGCGCGCCGGCGGTCGTCATCTTTTCCAACCGCGCACTCCAGTGCTCTGAGAAAGGAGAGCAAGTCTCCATAGTCCCATCCCGACAACTGCTCCTTGGCCCAAGCGAACAGCTCATCAGGGGGAGCATCGGGCAGCGCCATGTCGGCCCGCAAAGGGGTTGCGCGCCCGTTGTAGGGTTTCTGTTGCGCACTCGCCCGGATGGGTCGGCTGAACTTGTCAGTGCATACCAGCTCGCTGGGACCATTCCTATTAGCCTGGACAGTGAAAATGAACGCCCCACCGTCCGTGTGGCTGCCTCCACGGGCATTCCAGTAGCGATCGGCGTGGGACCAGAATCTCGGATCTTCCCGGGCCAAGCTCTCCAAAGCCGCGTCGATGGCTTGCTTCTCCGAGGCTGCGAAACCAATCGAGACCGGGCCTTCCTGCAAGGCAAAAACCTGCGGACGCAGCATACTGGTGTCGGTGATCCCGATCAGGCGGTACTCGCCTTGTGCTTGGGCAGATTGGGCGATGAGAAAGAACCAGGGTCCATCTGGGGAGCCGTGAATATGCACGGTTTGCAGTCGCTGGTAGATTGACTGCTTTCCCTCCGGAAGCAGCACGAAGTCTCGCTCCGTCGTAGGCGCGAGAGATTCGATTACGTACTCCAAGGGGTAGCCGTACGTCCGGTGGAAAAGATCAAAGACGAGGACTGAGACTTCCGTATCCGTCAGGAAGAGGGGGTAGATATTCCGCTGCGCGAGGTACTCGCAGATCGAGGCATAGTTGGCGAAGTCGCCGTTGTGCACTAGGGCTTCATGGAGTCCGACGAAAGGATGGGCTCCACCCGGATGCCACACCTTGCCCTTGGTCGGGTAACGATGATGACCGACCCAGATGTGGGCGCGCATATTCTCCAATTCGTAATAGCGTATCACGTCGTCGCCGTAACCAACCATTTTGAGCACCAGCATGTTCTTGCCATGCGATAGAACAAAGGCTCGCTTCTCGCCTGTGGACGCGTAAAACGCCCGGTTCAAGCGATAGCTGTTCTGATAGACGATCTCGTCTTCAATGCTTTCCGTGGACGTAGGCGGCGTCAACGCTGCCTCCAGGCCATTCCTCTTTTTGAAGCCTTCGATGACTTCGGGTTTCACCCGCCCGAAGTACAGGAAGATTTCCGGAGGTCTGACGTCGAGCCTCTCAAGGATGCGCGGGTCGCGAGTGGTGGGCAAGGAGCACACATGGTGAATGTCGAAGGTTGGCTCTATGCAGCTTCGTTCGACTTCCCGCCTAGAGCTCGTGTCGAGATAAGCGATGGTAAGCAGGTAGTCGTTTTCCAGAATCTCCTGAGTGACACCCAAGTCCTCTGGAACCACGCCCACCGCTGCGATGCCGCCTCCTTTGCCGTTCCCCCGGTTGCGCATTTGCTCCAACGCCTGGAACAGATGGCGTCCTGGAATCCTTTCGCTCGAAGCGATCCCGATGACGCCACAGCCGCCCTCGGCCTCCGCTTTGCGAGGTATGCGACCTAAAGCATCTTCCGGGACGAAAGACTTCCTGGATGCGAGGATCTTAAGGATAGTTTCTGGTGAGATCATCACCGCACTCCCGCATGACCACGATAGATCAGCAAGTCGGTTCTGCCCACGAGGTCGCGAATCGCCGTGAGCCCCAGCCGCCGCAGTAAGTCGGCGAGTTGCAGTTGGAAGGACCGATACAGGTTGCTGAGCCGCTCGGCGCCCCAGTCTATTTCGACCAATTGCGATAGCTCCGGATCAGTGGTCGTGAGCCCGAAGGGACAACCTCGACCGCGCTCGCAGTTGCTACAACGGGTGCAGCCCAGGGCCACCAACTCGGTCGTGCCCAGGATGGCTCCATCCGCCCCCAAAGCAATCGCCTTGGCAACGTCATAAGCCGTGCGTATCCCGCCGCTGGCCATAACCACGATTTCCTGTCGAACGCCCTCCTGCGACAGGTACCGATGGACCTTAGGGATCGCAAACTCAATGGGCATGGCAATGGTCTTTTTAGCGATTTCCGGCGCCGCGCCCGTGCCGCCATAGCTTCCGTCAATGTGCACAATGTGCGCCCCCGCGTAGTAGCTCCCCACGGCGACCATATCGATATCCGTGGGCGTCGAGACCTTTACGGAAACAAGTGCTTTCGGGTTGATGGTCTTGATCCAGTCAACGTGCTTCTTGTGGTCTTCGACTGAATAGACGCTGTGGAACGGAAAGGGTGAAAAGAGGCTGATCCAGGGTAGCGACTCGCGCATGGTGGCAACGCTGGACGTCACCTTGTCGCCCAACAGGTGTCCGCCCAGGCCCGGCTTGGCCCCTTGGGCATACTTGAACTCGATAATCGGCGCGTGCTGGATCGTCTCTTCTCTTACCCCGAACATGCCGGTGGCAACTTGCGTGATCACATGGTCTTTATAGGCAAGGAGCGATTCGGGGTATCCTCCTTCACCTGTACACGTGAAGGTCTTCCATGCCTGGGCCGCTTTGGCTCTGGCGCACATTACCTGCTCGCTGATTGAGCCAAAGGACATCCCCGCCCCATAGAAGGGAATAGGGATTTCAATTCGGCGATCGTAGGGCCGGCGATTGAGCGGGAGGGAGAGATCAGTCGCCACGTCGTTGGAGAGGCGTCGATCTTCAGGCAGGAATTTGAAATCGAGCACATCGAAGCCGCCCCCGGAATTGCCCACGCGGTGTTCCCGGCCATTGCTGGGCGGCGTTGCCGTTTCAGCCTGTAGCCAGGTCGAAAGGATAAGGTCCGCTGTCCAGCGGTGGTCTCCAAGTGCGGGCAGCTTGCCGTTCTTCAACTTAGGCCAGAGGTGAAAGCCTCGATGCAGAGAGGTGGTATGTTTATCGACAATGAGCTGCTCGATGGTCTTCATGCTATTGGCCATAGCCTTCGATCCCCGAAAATGCTTCGCGTTCCAGCTCCTTCTGGAACATCGCCCGGCCCATTTCACCGCGAAGCCGCCGGACGTCTCGTAAGCCCATCGCCCCGAGGACTTCAAGCAGTTGGTCACGCCAAGAAACCAGCAAGTTCTTGAGGCGCTGGACGCCCCAGTCGACAGCGAGTCTTCCGGGCAGCGTGAAGGGGCTTTTTTCCCGGTCGGCGCACTCTCCCACAAACTGCGCCTGTAGGGCCGCCAAAAGCGGCGTGTCAAGGGCGATGGCATCGAGACCGCAGATAATCGCTTTGGGAACATGCTCGGCGGCAATGATCCCACCTGTCCCCAGGAGCGTTACCGCATCCCGGCAACCTGCATCGACGAAGGACTTGTGAGCCTCTCGGATGAGGTCGAGCACGAACCGTCCGTCGCTCCCCAGGCCATGATAATTGGCCACCATGTGGAATACTCGGACCCCCGAATGGTAATGCTTCAATAGCTCTTCGCCGGAGCCGCAGTCATGGCGCAAGCAGATCGTGCTTTTGGGGAAGCGCGTTTGAATCTCACGGAAGAGCGCTTCGTTCCAGCCATCAAGCTCGATCATCAGTGGCGTGGAGCGGAGCTCCATGAGTGCGTCTGCGTCGCCGTGGCTGGCGAGTGGAATGACCTGTTGCCCCTGGAGTCTGAATTCGTTGAGCACCTTAACCGGCAAGATGAGCAACGTTTCTGCCGCTTGGGCGGTCGTCATAGAAATCTGGAGGAACTTGAGAGATAGGACAGAGGCAGGCGGCATATCGAACAAAACCGGAATTGGAAGGGAAAAAGTCCGCACGCCTTCCGCAATTGCGATCCCCTGCTCATCAATGGTAAGGAATGGAGGTTTCTGACCAATATCCACGCTTGTCGAAATGAATTCTCGACCATGAATGCCATCGCGCGTCGGCCGCACGATTTCAGACATGTCCGTCCACATTCCGTCCCAGCCATCGCCACCGAACGGCCCGCGGTATCCAGCGCCTTTTACGGGTATCCTCCCAGTTCGTGCTTCGTAGCAAGTCGTGTCCACGTGCTCAGGTGTGAAGTACGAGTCACCCAGATGTCGGTGTTCCGGATTAAGGTCCACCTGGACCATCTCGGGATGCTCAATAGTGCAGCGCAGACACCCCACACAAGAGTTGCTCCGAGGGGCGAACACCCCGACCGGCCCAGAGAAGACGCCGTATATGCAGGGCCGACTCAGTGCAACTTCCGGGTTTCGCCGATAGTGAACCAGTTCTTTGAGCAGGTGCATGGCAAGCCCACGCTTTTTGACTTTTACTCGAGTGCGATTCGGAAAAGGCACGATTTCGGGTGTGGGGCTCGTTTGAAGCTGGTAGCGCTGATACATGTTGAATTCCGTGGTTTGACTGAACTAACTATCCAATGGTTTTCTTTCAAGAGAGTTCAAGCTCTTGAAAGACCCGAGGGCCTTGTCGAGCACAAGCCATAAAAATCTCACGGGTCAGCTGGCCAAGACTAGGCAGTTTAGCCCCCCTGACCTCTTGCATCCTACCTCTGTGCGTCGGCAATATTCAATCCGCTCGCAGAGTCAGGGACTTATTCACCGGACCCCCTCTGTCCGATCATCGCCAGCCAGTCGTGCAGACTGGTTGTGCGCGCTGAGAATCCCCTCCGCATTGAAATCGTTGATGGGCTGGGAGATAGGGCAATTCAAACCTGCCCTCCCCCTGCGCCCCAGGCTGTCGTGCGCGGTTCGGGCACGCCAGACTTGGGGGACGCTCGGCCCCGCCATTTAAGCCGAATATCGCTCGAAAAACGCCCTTCCACGCCGGGGTGAGGCCGGCGCAGCGCAGGTGGGTCAGGTGACGGCAAGCGGACTTCCCAGGCCGAATCCTGGGCTGGGGTCGCAATTGTCTTGCCTGTAGCGATTTGCAGCGAATCTCGCCAAGCGGCGCCGTTCCACCGGGATTGGGATTACGCCACAGCGAAAGTTGGCTAGATCGACGCAGCTCGCCCGGCCTATCGGCAAAAAGGGAACCTGTTTCGTGTCTCCGGTAAGCCGATTATGGGACCAAGTGGTTTCGGGCCCGTCTCAGCGATCTCTCCTTGCACTTTTGGATGGACGTATTGCCTACCCGCTTGGTCATCCCGTCGCGACGGATGTCGTTGATGTGGCGCGGCCCTCAATTTCGACAGCGCCTGCCGCGGCAGCGATGTTCACTGCTCTCTCAACAGCTTCCCGGAAGGGGGAGTTATTTTCAGGACGTATGCATAAGATCCGGGAAGTTGCTCGGGGAGCGTCAATCTAAGGTCTTTACCGCTCCGGGACCATCTCAAATCACCGATCGAGCCGAGCATTTGGATTTTCGTCCCTTCGTCAAGCCCTAGCGACTCGATGGTAATCTCGTGGGCCTTAGGCTTGTTAAGCAGGATTGCGTACACGCTATCACCCTTCTGGGTGAAGCGGACGTCTACGCCGTCACTCGTGCGGCCGTCGGCCCGCACCCAGGGTCGCGTCTCGTAGATAGCCTCCCCATTCATCCGCAGCCACTGCCCCAGGGCTCGCAACCGCTCCATCTGTATTTGGGGGATGGTCCCATCCGCCTTCGGTCCGATATTGAGCAGCAAGTTCCCGTTCTTGCTCACGATGTCAACCAGAAGGTTCACCAATTCGCCGGGCGAGAGCACCTGCTCCGGGCCCTCCTCCTGGTTGTACCCGAAGGAGAAGCCCATCCCGCGGCAAGTCTCCCACTTTTTCTCTACGATCTTGCGGTACGTGATGTACTCCGGCGTGGTGTAGTCGGAGTGCTCGACCTGAAAGCGGTCATTGATGACCCCCTCGTGAACCCGGTTGTAGTAGTCCGCGAAGAGGTGGAGCACGTCACCCTTCTTAGGGTAGGAAATATCGTTCCACAGCACGGAGGGTTGGTAACGGTCGATCAATTCGCCCCATTGCGCGTCCGCGTACCGGGCGTACTCCTCGCTTTGCGGTACAGTAGCGAAAAGGTCCGGCAAAACCTGGATGGGCGTTTCCACAAAGCTCCAGTCCAGACCTCCACAATAGTACAAACCCATCTTCAGCCCGTGGGCGCGAACGGCCTTCGTCAAGTCTCCCACGATGTCGCGTTGAGCACCTTGCTGGTCTGGCCGCCGGTGGGGATTGTGCGCGCTGCTCGGCCAAAGGGTAAATCCATCAGAGTGCTTGGCGGTGAGCACCACGTATCGCGCCCCGACTTCTTTGAACAGTTCCGCCCATTCGTCGGGATTCCACTTCTGCGCCTCGCGGTTGAAAATCGGAATGAAGTCAAGATAGTCAAACCTCTCCCCGTAGGTCTCCACGCGATGTTTCCAGGTGGGCGAATCCTTAATCCTCATGGTGTTCAGGTACCATTCGGCATAAGGGTTTTCCCTGAACCACCGTTTGGGGTCGGCCAGAAGCTGCGACCAGTCCATCTGCTGTCTTGGCCCCTTGCGCGTCACGGCCCAGGCGGGCACGGAATAGAGTCCCCAGTGAACGAAGATTCCGAACTTGGCGTCCTCAAACCACTTGGGTACGGGATGCCGCTTGAGACTCATCCAGTCAGGCTCGTACTTTTCCGGCGCAAGGGCAGGAAGTTGGCCCATGGCGCTCGCGGCAAGAAGCGTGAACCCAGCCAGCAGGAAGGTCAACGTCCTCATAAGCCTTCGCCGGGGCGGCACGAATTCCTCCGAGTTATTTTTACGGATAATGCCAGAGGTTCGTGTATTTCCCATTTCAGTGCCTCCCTCGTTTCTAACTCAGACCATCCCATGTAGATCCTCCGGTGCCGGTAAGTGTGCACCCTGTCCCTCGTGGCGTGCTCGCCGTGTAGCCGTTTGTCCCAACTACTATCGACCCAAGCACAAGAAAACCGGCCCATCGGTTTTCAAACTCTTCACGTCGACTCGAGACGGTAGCGTTCCCCCACCTGGGTGGGGAACTGCACGATCTCGCCTTTCACTGAGACGGTGACCGGCTGGCTATCCTTCACACGCGTCACCTTGAGCTGCGTCTTGGGCCAGGGATTGACCAGCTTTGCTGTTGCCCCTTTCTCACTGAACAGCGTCACATCCGAAACCGCTTTGCCATCATAGGAGGCGCTGAGCAGGAAGGCCCCCACCGCGCGAAGGTCGCGGAAGCGCGCTTGTCCCAATCCCTGAGTGTTCGGGAACAAGCGGATAGTGCCGGAGAAGCTCTGCAGCATACATTCGTTCAGCACGGCCGGCAGCGAAAGGTTTTCTGTCCAAACGCCCATGCGCATCATGAAGTCGAAATCAAGATTGTCGTGGTAACGGCCATCGATCTGCCGGACGCGGTCGCCCGCTATTCCGTTGGGCAACAGGCAGTAGCGCACCTCATCTTTGAACCATTGCAGATCCAACATCCCCAGCCGCGCGCGTATCAGGGGCTGATACACGAGATCATTGCCGCCTTCCAACCGGATTGTACGTGCCGTGCGTTTGGCGATTTCCATGTACTCTTCGTTGCGGCCGATTCCCACCTGCTCTCCGGGGAAGACCGGGGCAAGCGTTACGGGGACGTTGTAGACGTACTCGGGCGGAGCGTTGAGCACGTCCAGCCAGACTTCGCCGTAAGGCCCCTGAGTTTTCGGGTAGGGGGCGAGGTTGTTGCCGACTTCCGCCCACTTGCCACGTTCGCTCTCGTCGAGGTTAAGAACCTTGGAGGCCTCGGCGGTAGCGTCGAGCAGGAATTTCACCAGCGCAAGGTCCATGATGCAATCTTTGTTCAGGCGGAAGTCTACCGTGCAGCCCCAATTCTCGGGTGAAGCAGTGGGAACGATGTGGTATTTGCCGTCGGCCTCTTTCTTCATGAAAGCGACCACAAAATCGGTGGCCGCGCGGAAAAGGGGATAGACTCTTTTCAGATACACCTTGTCGAGTGTGTAAAGGTATTGCCACCAGAGGCTTTGCACAGTCCATGGCGTCTCGCAGACTTCGTAACCCCAGGGTGGCGCCGGGTAAGGCACCACCTGGCTCGGCACCGGGTAGGCGGAGTGCGGGAAGAAAGCGCCGGGCAAGCCGAATTTCTCCTGCGCGTAGTTTTGGGCCATAGGCAGCAGGTTTTCAACCAGTTCCACATAGGGAAGATTCTGGTCCACGTGATTGCTTGAAAAGACTCCCCAGAAGACCTGTTGAGTGTTGTAGTTCATGTGGTAGTCGCCGTGCCAAGCAGTGCCGATCTTACCGCTCGTCCAGTTGCCGAACAGGCCGGGCGCCACCTTGCCTTCGCGCAAACAGCAGGCCAGAAAAAACTGGTTGTGGTACCAAATCTTTTCGAGTTGTTGGTCCTCGAACTCGACTGCGGAACGCGACCAGAAGTCTTTCCAACCCTTTTCCGTTTCCTGCTGGAGTTGCCTCACGGCGACTTGCGTCAGGCGCGCCACCTCACTCCTGGCAAAGGCCACGTTATCGGCTTGATCGCGTGGTGTGAAAAGGGTGAGGTCCAGGCGGAAGGGCTGTTCTTTCTGACTTCGCAGGAAGACGCAGGGAGGGGAGTTGAAGTCCCAATAGGCTTCTTTGCTGCCTGGCCCCATTCTTTTCAGCCTCTCCTGGTTTTCCACCAGACCTTCCACCGCCCAGGAGCCTTGTACGCGACCGCTCAAAGCAAAGTTGCGGTCTTTGTCCGTGCGGGGAGGGTTCGGGTTCTCCGGCGTCGGCAGCGTCGCCGGGAAGTGCTGATAGCCGGAGAACTCTGCATACCCCTCGCCGGCGCTGGCGTCGATCTCCGGCGACGGGAGCCGGGCTGGGGCGTCGAGGTTCGGGCAGTAGGAAACCGAGACGAACGGGGCAGGCTCATCGCTCGAAACTGAGACGTGCCCGGTGGTCCAGCTCACAAAGCAGCGCACCGTCACCTTGCGACGCTTGCCGCGCAGGTCGTCGTGCTCGAGGTCGAGCGTGAAAAGGCCATTCGAAGGGTCGAGCCATTGACGTAAGATGCGGACTTTACGCGAGTCCCAGTGAATCCACACAATCCCACATGGCCAGGGGCGAGGCCAGGACTTAGCGTAAGAGGAACTCACCTTCATGGTGTAGTCGCGAAAAAAGTCGATGCTGTATTTGAGATCGAGCATGTTAGGCTTGCCCTGTCGCTTGGCTTCTGCGCTGGCCCGGTCCCAGAGCTTCAGCAATTCGTTGAAGGGCAGGACGTGTTGATAGTGGTCCTCGCTTACGCGAATATCCCAGGAATCTTCCTTGCCCAGGTGAAGGCCTAGCGCGTCCGGGCGCACGGTAACGCAAAGACCGATGTCCCCGTTTAACCGGCCAATCTCTGCCCATTCTCAGGGTGTGCCGAGTTTGCGCGTTTCGGTGGCGATTTTGGTGAGGCGATTGGAAAGCCGGTCGAGGCAGTTGCGGGCAGCACCAATCGGCA